>Ga0247818_10002558_pt1 | contig 11721 bp, 4 predicted proteins | sample 13C_Glucose_Day1_FD_192424 | JGI IMG/M metagenome (GOLD analysis project Ga0247818, IMG submission 192424) | Soil microbial communities from agricultural site in Penn Yan, New York, United States - 13C_Glucose_Day1 | ecosystem: Environmental > Terrestrial > Soil > Agricultural land | place: USA...
TGCCAACGTCGACACCGCTGGGTACTCGCGCCAGCAAACCGTGCAGAGCACCAAGGGCTCGATTCAGTACGGCAACGTGTTCATCGGCACCGGCACGACGCTGGCCGATGTGCGTCGGGTGTACAACTCCTATCTCGATTCGCAGCTGCGCACGGCGACTTCGCTCAACAGTGAAGCGTCCAGCTATGGCGCTCAGGTCACGCCGCTGGATGCCACGCTGTCAGACACCAACACGGGTTTGACCGCCGTACTGCAGAAGTTCTTCACGTCCATGCAGGGCGTAGCGACATCGGCTACGGATGACACGTCTCGTCAATCGGTAATCACCGGTGCCCAGGGGCTGGCCAGTCGCTTCAATGCCATCGCCAAGCAGTTGAACGACCAGAACACGACCCTCAACGGCAACCTGTCGGACATGGCGGCGCAGGTCAACAAGCTCGCCAATTCGATTGCCGGCCTCAACCAGAAAATTGCCGAGCTCTCCACCGGCACCAACCAGCCCAACGATCTGCTCGACAGCCGTAACGAAGCGGTGCGTCAATTGTCCGAACTGGTCGGCGCGCAAGTCGTGGAGCGTGGCAACAGCTACGACATCTACGTCGGTACCGGCCAGCCGCTGGTTATCGGCAACACCACCAATACCCTGGAAGCTGTGCCGAGCAAGGACGATCCGTCGCGCATGGCGCTGCAGATGAACCGTGGCTCCAGCACCATCGACATCACGTCGGTAATCAGTGGTGGCGAAATCGGTGGTCTGCTGTCTTACCGCAAGGAAGTCCTCGACCCGTCGCTCAATGAGCTGGGACGTGTGGCGTTGGTGGTAGCTGATCAGATCAACCGTCAACAAGCCCAAGGCATCGACAAGAACGGCGACTTCGGCGCGGCGATTTTCAATAACATCAACAGTGCCGCCCTGATCAGTCAGCGCAGCATTGCCCAGGCGGGCAACAGCACCGGTTCCGGCAACCTGGATGTCACCATCAAAGACACCGGCAAACTGACCACCAGTGACTACCAGGTGACGTTCACCAGCGCGACCAACTACAGCGTCAAGCGTTCTGACGGCACCGACATGGGCAGCTTCAGCACCACGACCACGCCGCCTCCGGTGATCGACGGGTTCAGCCTGAATCTCAACGGCGGTGCATTGAGTGCTGGTGACTCGTTCAAGGTGACCCCGACCCGTGGCGCAGCGAGCAACATTCAGGCTGTCCTCACCGACCCGAAAAAAATCGCTGCCGCCGCACCGTTGACTGGCGTGACGACTGCCAATAACACCGGCACTTACACCCAGCCGACGCTGACCAGCACCATCGACATCTACAACCCGGCGGCCCAGGCAGAAATGCAGACCGCGCTCAAGTATTCGACACCGGTCAAACTGGTGTTCGGTGCCGCGAGCGGCGGTAGCCAGAGCTACAACATGGTCGATGCCAAAGGCAACTCGATCGGTACCGGCACCATTGTTCCAGGCCAGAGCAACACCCTGAGCCTGAAAGTGGGGATGGTCGACTCCACTGGCGCTCCGGTCATGGACAACAGCGTTGCTCCGCCGGTGCAGAAGACCTTCACCGTCGAGACCACAGTCGGTGCCACCCCGGCGTCCGGTGAAAGTTTCACGATCAACCTGACCGGCGCAGCATCCTCGGACAACCGCAACGCTCAAGCGCTGGTGGGGTTGCAGACCAAGCAGACCGTGGACACCGGCAGCGCGAGCAAAGGCATTAGCCTGACTGACGCCTATAACAAACTGGTGACCAACGTCGGCACCAAGGCAGCCCAGGGCAAATCCGACAGCGAGGCCACCACGGCGATCCTGACCAATGCCAAAGGCGCCCGTGATTCGGTGTCCGGGGTCGACCTGGATGAAGAAACCGGCAACCTGGTCAAATACCAGCAGTACTACACCGCCTCTTCGCAGATCATCAAGGCTGCGCAGGAAATTTTCAGCACGCTGATCAACAGCCTTTAAGGAGTCGTAATTCATGCGCATTTCTACCGCCCAGTATTACGAGATAACCGCTGCCAACTACCAGCGCAACTTCAACAAGGCGATCGCGACCAGTAATGAAGCCAGCAGCCTGGTGCGCATCAACACCGCCGCCGATGATCCGATCGGTGCCGGGCGTTTGCTCAATCTTGGCCAGCAGAGTGCGGCGCTGGATCAGTACAACACCAACATCGACAACACCAAGAGTGCGTTGAGCCTGCAGGAAACCACGCTGACTTCCATTGGCACGGCTCTGCAACGCGCCAAGGAACTCGCCCTTGCCGCCAATAACGGTATTGCCACGGACGCGGACCGCAAGGCCTATGCGGCGGAATTGGGCCAGATCCAGCAACAAGTACTGGGCCTGATGAACACCAGGGACTCGAACGGCAACTACCTGTTTTCCGGTTCGAAAACCGACACGGCGCCTTACTCGCAGAATTCGGACGGCACCTATACCTACAACGGTGACCAGACCAACGTCAATCTGGGCATTGGCGATGGCATGTCGGTGGCTACCAACACCACCGGTTGGGACGCGTTCCAGCAGACCATCAACACCAGCCGCACCCAGACCACCATGACCGCTCCTGCGGTGGACGATGGCCGCGTGGTGCTGTCCAACGGCACGGTCGGCACCAGCGCCACCTACAACGCGAAGTTCTCCGGCGGCCAGCCATACACCGTGAATTTCCTCAGCAGTACCCAGTTGCAGATCACCGACGCACTGGGTAACGACGTGACTGCCGAAGCCAGTCAGAACGGCGTAATCAGCAACGCCAACGGCGCCAACCAGACGGTCAGTTTCCGTGGCGTTGACCTGAAGCTGAACATCAACCTTAAAACGGGTGATACCAACCCGGATGCGGTCATCGCCGGTCACAGCTTCACGTTGACGGGCACCTCGGACACCTTCAACACTTCGCGCAGTGCCGGCAACCCGTCGACAGCGGTCATCACCGGCTCCAGCGTGACGAACCAGGCGAACTACACCAACGCCTTCCCGGCGGGCGGGGCGATTCTCAAGTTCACCAGCGCCACCAATTTCGACCTGTACGCAGCACCGATCACCGCCGATAGCAAGCCGGTTTCGTCGGGCACCGTGGCAGCTGGCACCGCCACCGCCGCGGGTGTGACCTTTGCCTTGGGCGGTGGTACCCCGGCTTCCGGTGACCAGTTCGTGATTCAGGCCAACAATCATCAGACCCAGAACGTGTTGGACACCCTGGGCCAGATGATGACCGCGCTGAATACGCCGATCGATGGCGACCCGGTGGCCAAGCAGAAGTTTCTGGGTGCCATGGAGGCGGGCCTCGGTAACATCGACAGCGCTGCCAACCAGATCAGCTCGGCCATTACCTCGATCGGTGCTCGCGGTCAGGCGCTGGATAACCAGTCCGCGACCAACGAGAGTCTGAGCCTGGCCAATACTCAGAGTCAGTCGTCGATTCGGGATTCGGACCCGGCGGAAGTCATGACTCGCCTGACGTTGCAGCAGACCATGTTGCAAGCTGCGCAACTGGCGTTCAGCAAGATTTCTCAGCTGGGTCTGTTTAACAAGATCTGACGGTGGTCGGGCGCGCAGGCGCCCGATTGCCTTGCCCCTTCAGTATTTATCGACTTTTTTGCGGTTTCAGAGGGCTCGCTTTTCAGGGCGGGCTCGCGCCGCCTGTGAGCCCGCCGTGAATTCACTCCCTCTTGTCAGCCTGGTCATTCCCGCCTTCAATCCACGCTTTTTCGGTCGTGCTTTGCACACGGCTGTGAGTCAGGGCTACGGCAATCTGGAGATCATCGTTTGCGACGACAGTCGCGGTCATGAGATCGAAGACATCGTTGCTTCGGTGATCGAGGAGGGCGCGCGCGTGCGCTACGTGCGCAACGCACAAACCCTGGGGTTGGTGGGCAACCTGCAGGCGTGCCTGGAGCAGGCGCAAGGCGAGTTCATCAAGTTTCTTTGTGACGATGACCAGTTGTTCTCCGCCTGCGTCGAGCGTCAGGCACAGGCGCTCATCGAGTGTGCGGACGTCAACCTGGTGGTGGCGCAGCGGCTGTTCTGGGATGCCGATGATATGCCGCTGCCTTCACGCCTCGAAAACACCCCGCTTTCCCCGGTCGGCGGAGTGTTCAAGGGCGACGATCTGTTGGCGATTTTTGAAAACTTCCCGGTCAATATCCTCGGTGGCTTCAGCAACGCCCTGTTCCGTCGGGCGGACTTGCTCGAACTGTTCCCGGCATTGACACAGCCCGGTCATTGCTTTGTTGCAACGCTCGATTTTGCCTTGTACGTCTGCCTGATGCGGCGTGGCAATCTGGCGGTGTCCAACCATGTGCTCGGCGTCGAGCGCTTGTACCCGGAGCGTTTGAGCAGTCAGCAGGCGATGAGGGACGCGGCCCAAACCGAGCGTGAATGGCTGTCGCAGATGCTCAAGGCGCGCAGCGGTGAATCCGCGCCGGCTCCGGGCTGGGTTCGCTATATACCTTTGACCCGGGTCGACGAGACGCCGCGGGTTTGGGAAGAGTTGCCGTTGAGCCGAACGCTGGGCACAAAGCAGACCACCCAGGATTGGCATGTCGGTATCGCCAGCGTCAGTTTCTCCGAACTGTATGCCCAATGGCTGGCGTGCCGCCAGTTGACGGAGGGCCAGCGGGACTTGCTGCCAGACACACTGGCCGCCTGGCCAAGCGTGCCGAAAATCGTTCCGGTCATCATTGATGAAGACGGCAGTCGCTCGGCGCTGGAGCTCACTCTGCAGTCGCTCGCGGCGCAGGATTATCCGCCGGAGCTAACGCTGGTTCTGTCGGCTTCCTGCACGCAAGCCGAGCTGGATGAACGGGTTTTCCGCGTGCCGCTGCAAGATGACTGGCAGCAGCAGCTCAACGAATTATTGCCACAACTGCAAGGTGCAGACTGGTTCTATCCGTTGCGGGCAGGTGATCGTTTGGTGGTGCCGGCCTTGCTGGTGATGGCTGAGCGAATTGCCCTCACGCCGACGCTGGCGTGCTTGTACAGCGACGAAGGTGGACTGAATCAGGGCGAATCGGCAGAACCTGCGTTCAAGCCCGATTTCAACCTGGACCTGATGCGCAGCTACCCCTATGTCGGACGAGCCCTGGCATTCGAGCGTGAACGTTTCCTGGCTGTGGGCGGTTTCGATTCGCAGTTCGGCGAACTGGCGCCTCACGACGTGCTGTGGCGGATGGTCGAGAATGAAGGCACTGGCGCGATCGGCCATATCGCCGAAATCCTGCTGGAGTCGGCACTGGATCTGGCCAAATGGTTGTCCCAGCCGCAAGTGCTGGATACCAATCCACTTGTGCTCGAAGCGCACCTGCAGCGTCTGGGCATCGCCCACGAGATTCGCCCTGGCAGTTCGGCGATACTCAATCGTGTCGATTACCTGCATGGCGATCGCCCGCTGGTGTCGATCATCATCGCCGGTAAAGACCAGACCAGTGCCATGCAGCGCTGCGTCGAGAGTCTTCTGGAAAAGACGGCCTACGGCGAGTACGAGTTGCTGCTGGTGGACAATGGCTGTGAAGGTGCCGAGGCGCGCGCCTGGTTCGATGGCATGGCGCAGTTGGGCAGTGAGCGGATTCGTGTATTGAGTTGCGAGCAGCAGGGAACTGTGGCGCAGGTGCGCAACTTTGCCGTGAGTCAGGCCGCTGGCGATTACGTCCTGATGCTCAACCCATACGCCGTGATCACCCAGGGCGAGTGGCTTGCCGAGTTGCTCAATCACGCACAGCGTCCGGAAGTCGGTGTGGTCGGGGCCAAGCTGTTCAATCCCGATGGTCGAGTGCTGCATGCCGGCCTGATCCTTGGCTTGCAAGGTCCGGCCGGGGTGCCGTTCTATGGTGAGTCGGTGCAGGCAGCGGGTTACATGTTCCGGTTGCAGGTGGCTCACGATTTCAGTGCTGTGGGTGGCGATTGCCTGATGGTGCGCAAAGCGGTTTTTGATGCTGTCGGCGGTCTGGATGAGCAGGGTCTGGCGCAGTCTCTCAACGAGGTCGACCTGTGCTTGCGCATTGGCCAGGAAGGTTACCTGGTGGTATGGACGCCTTACGCCCAATTGGCCCTGGGGGCGCAACCGGTAGCGGCTGCGCAGGAGGGTGATCAGGCTCGCAGCGAGCAGGAACAGGAAACTTTTTATAAGCGCTGGCTGCCGATCGTGGCCCGTGATCCGGCCTACAACGCCAACCTCGCGCTGCAAGGGTTAGGCGGGGCAAGTTTTAGTCTTGAGCCGGGTCTGCGCTCCGGTTGGAGCCCGTTTTCCAGGGCTCAGTTGCCGAAGATTCTCGCGTTGCCGGTGAATGCCTCCGCCATTGGTCATTACCGGGTGACTCAGCCGTTGATCGAGTTGGAAGCTGCGGGCAGGGCGCAAGGACATATTCACTACAACCTGCCGACCATCATTGAAGTCGAGCGTCATTCGCCTGACGTGATTATCTTGCAGGGGCGCTATTCCGAAGGACCGATCAACGAAATTCCGAGCCTGCAAAAATACGCCAGTGCGCGACGCATCTACGAGCTGGATGACTACGTGATCAACGTCCCTCATCGCAACGCCCATATTCGCAACATGCCGGGCAAGGACGAGATGGAGAAACTGGTCCGCCGCGCCATCGGCATGTGCGACCGCGTGGTGGTTTCTACCGAGCCACTGGGCAATGCATTGTCGGACATGCATCACGACATTCGCGTGGTGCCGAACATGCTGGCGTCCCACCTGTGGACGGACCTGCGCAGCCACCGCCGCACTTCGAAGAAACCGCGGGTCGGTTGGGGTGGCGGCACCAGTCACCACGGCGATCTGGCGGTCATCACCGATGTGGTCCGTGAGTTGGCCAATGAAGTTGATTGGGTATTCTTCGGCATGTGTCCGGATGATCTGCGTCCGTACATGCATGAATTCCACGGGGTGATCGGGCTGGACGTCTACCCGGCCAAACTGGCGAGCCTGAACCTGGACCTGGCCCTGGCGCCACTGGAGTTCCACATCTTCAACGACTGCAAGAGCAACCTGCGCTTGTTGGAGTACGGCGCTTGCGGCTACCCGGTGATCTGCACCGATACGGCTGCCTACCGAGGTTACTTGCCTTGTACTCGCGTGATGACCAACACCACCGATGAGTGGCTGCAGGCTATTCGCATGCACCTGGCCGACCCGGACGCCAGTTACCGTATGGGCGATGAGTTGCGCGAGGTGGTGTTGCGCGACTACATCCTGCGCGGGGATAACCTGCGGTACTGGGAGCATGGCTGGTTGGCGGACTGACGATAAACCGTCTTCAACAGCCAGGCGCCAGCTACGACAGACTTTCCCGTCTCGGGCAATTCGAGATGGCGCGCTTCCTGCACGTCCCCTCTATATCGCCATAAATCGTGCATTTTCGGCGCAGCCAGAAGGCTGTGCGCTTGGCTTGAAGCGTTGCACTTCAGGTTCGAGCCAATTCTCTGGCACATCAATGGATGCCGAGTGGGGCAAGGGTCACCACGCCGCCGTTGTGTCAAAAACATCATTGTTAAGTTCATCGGGCGATTCGCCGATTCTGGGGACACGTTATGCAAGGCAAGTACGGTTCTGAACACGCTTTACCATTGAACGAGCAGTTGACGGTGGTGGTAATCACCCATAACAGACCCGCCTTCTTGCGCAGGGCGTTGCAGTTCTACAGTCCCTTGCCTTGCCGGATCATTGTGCTGGACTCCTCGACCCAGGCCAGCGAGGGCATTGCCGACGCTTTTCCAAGCGTCGATTATCTGCACCTGCCACAGTTTGGATACTGGGATGCCCAGGCCAAGGTCGTCTACGGTATCGATCAGGTCACCACACCCTATATCGTGTTTGCCGCGGACGATGATTTCCTCGTGCATGAGTCACTGAAAGAGTCGGTGGCATTTCTGGAGGCGAACCAGGACTATGGCATGTGCCATGGTTACTGCCTGATGTACCTGTCGCTGGCGGGTAGCGTGACCTACTACCGCCGCGACAAAAAAGTCTGCGAAGACTATTCGTCCGAGCGGGCTCAGGACCGTGTGCTGGACTTCATGGGCCAGTTCATTCCGCCCTTCTATGCCGTTCACCGTACCTCGCTGTTTCGCGACTGGTATGCGGCCATGCCACATGACGCGAAGTTCGAGTGGCAGGAAATCGGCCACTCGTACTACATGCTGGCCCGGGCCAAGGCACGGATTCTGCCGATCCCGTACGTGGTGCGTGAGATCAACTACATGCAGTCGGAACACAAGACTGATGTGTATCACTCACTCTCCTTCACCGATGCCAAATCAGTGGGCGAGCGCGAGGCTTTTGCCGAGTTCCTGGCGGCGCTGCCCACCGAGATCACTGATCTGGAACCTGAGCAGGGCAAACAATTCGCGCTGCAGTGTTTCGAAGCGATGGCCGAGAGTTTGAGAACGGGGAAGGCGCTGGTAGTCGAAATCATTTTCGAGTCCTACTGGAACAGCGTCTTGAAAGTGCCGGAGCGACGTTTCTCGCCCAGGCAGTACGTCGAAATGCCCTTTTATAACCAGACCTTTTTCGATCAGTTGACCCACATCGAGTTTCTGCTCCATGGGATGCCAGCGGGACGTGTTCAGCTACAGCAGCTTGAAGGGGTGTGGACCCATCAGTACAACTTGATGCGTGCACGCAACAACGATACGCCCGAGAGTGTCGTCGACCGTCTGTGGAGTGCCCACGATCTCAATATGTTCAACCGGCACCTGCTCCAGTGCCTGGTGGACAAGTTGCAAGGTCTTGGCGAGGAAGAAGAGGCGCAAAAGATACTCGCCTGGGCCGAGCGTCTGGATACGCTCCCACCTCAGCTCATCCGTCAGACATTCGAATCCACGCTATCCGGGCGTTTGCTCAAGTGGCTCGAGGCGCGAGAGCTGGATGCCGGGCAGCGAGAGGCAATCGCCCAGCATCTGGCGGCCCATCACGGCGGCCTGCAGTTTGGCATCCTGGTCCTGGACCTGGAGAACGATATCGGCAAATTGCAGGTGACCCTCGACAGTCTTCTGGAGGGGCACTGCAAGGCGTTCAAGATCGTGGTCTTCACCACCGGCGAACCGTTGGCGGCGACGACGGCGCAAAACACTCTGCACTTTGTCCGGGTCACCCAGGGCAATTACGTCGACAAACTGAATCAGGTCGCTCGGCAGTCGACCTGCGACTGGTTGTTGCTGGCAGAAGTGGGTGACGAATTCACCGCCAGTGGTTTGTTGCGAGCGAGTGTGGAACTGTTGGAGGCGACGCATTGCCGTGCGGTGGCGACAGATGAAATCCAGCGTCAGGCCAGTGGCTCGCTGGTGGATGTGTTCCGACCGGGCTTCAACCTGGACCTGCTGCAAAGTTTCCCGGCGTTGATGTCACGCCATTGGTTGCTACGCCGTGAGGTGCTGCTGGAAGCTGGCGGTTATTCTGCGGATTTCAGCAAGGCCCTGGAGTTCGACCTGCTGCTGCGCATCATCGAGCAGGGCGGCCTCAACGGGCTGGCTCACCTCGACGAACCGTTGCTGATCACTCAGGCTCCGGTGCCGGGAGAAAACGCTCACGAACGCCTGGCATTGTTGCGCCACCTGGGCAACCGTGGCTATAAGGCCAAGATTACTTCGGCGGTGCCGGGCACCTACCAGATCGATTATCGCCACACCGAGCGTCCGCTGGTTTCGATCATTGTGCCGGCCGGCGACGATCTGTCCGCGCTGCAGCAGTGCCTGCAAGGTGTGCTGCTGCGAACCCGCTACACCCAATACGAAGTGTTGATCGCGGTCAACCCGGATCAGGCAGCCGACATCAACGACTGGCTGGGTACCTATCAACATTCGAAGGTTCACGTTCTGCGCACCGACCACACCATGAATGATGTGGCGTTGTACAACGCCGCCGCTCAGCAGGCCCAGGGTGAATACCTGGTATTGCTGGCCGCCGACAGCGAACTGGTCAACCCGAACTGGCTGGAGTCATTGCTCAATCACGCCCAGCGTCCGGAAGTTGGAGTGGTCGGTCCCAAGTTGATCGATCGTGAGGGCAAGGTCACCCAGGCCGGCCTGATTCTGGGTATGAACGGCGGTGTCGGCTCGGCCTTCGTCGGTGAAAATCAGGATGCCACCGGCTACCTGCATCGCCTGGCGCTGGAGCAGAACTGCTCGGCGGTCTCGAAGGTGTGCCTGATGATCAGCAAAGGCTTGTTCAGCGCGCTGGGTGGTCTGGACAACTCGGCCTTCGCTGAAGGTTTCAGCGATGTCGATCTGTGCCTCAAAGTGGGCCAGGCCGGATACCTCACCGTGTGGACGCCACTGGTTCAAGTCATTCACAACGCTGAAATGCCGCAGGCGCCACAAGCACTCCAGGCCCTGCGTGAAAAATGGGCCGCTGCATTTGCTCAGGACCAGGCCTACAACGCCAATCTGAGCTTGAGTGGCAAGGGCTACACGCTGGGTCAAAGCGCCCCGGTGAACTGGGCGCAGTTGCTCGGGTAAGCCCGGCGATCAGGTATTAGGACTCAAGGCATGTTCAACGGTAAATCGATTTTCATCTCGGGCGGCACCGGTTCGTTCGGGCGCAATTTCATCCATCGCCTGCTGGAGCAATACCAGCCCAAGCGAGTGGTGGTGTTCTCCCGGGACGAGCTCAAGCAATACGAGATGCAGCAAACGTTCAACGCACCCTGCATGCGTTACTTCCTTGGTGATGTGCGCGATGCCGATCGTTTGCGCCAGGCCATGCGCGGCATTGATTACGTGGTGCATGCCGCGGCCCTCAAACAAGTGCCGGCGGCGGAGTACAACCCCACCGAATGCATTCGCACTAACGTCAACGGTGCGGAAAACATCATCGCCGCCGCCATCGACAACGGCGTGAAGCAAGTCGTCGCGCTGTCCACCGACAAGGCGGCCAGCCCGATCAACCTGTACGGCGCGACCAAGTTGCTGTCAGACAAACTGTTCGTGGCCGCCAACAACATTGCCGGAGAACAGCAGACCCGTTTTTCCGTGGTTCGCTACGGTAACGTTGCCGGCTCGCGAGGCTCGGTGGTGCCGTTCTTCAGCAAGCTGATCGGCGAGGGCGCCGAAGAGTTGCCGATCACTGACGAGCGTATGACCCGCTTCTGGATCACTCTCGATCACGGCGTGCAATTCGTGCTCGACAGCTTCGCGCGCATGCACGGCGGTGAAGTGTTCGTACCGAAGATTCCGTCAATTCGCATTGTCGATCTGGCGTTGGGCATGGCCGAGCATCTGCCGCACAAACAGGTGGGCATTCGTCCGGGTGAAAAACTCCATGAGCTGATGGTGCCGCTGGATGACGCGCGCATGACCCTGGAGTTTGCCGATCACTACACGATCCAGCCGTCGATCCGCTTCACCAGCGTCGATGTGGATTTCGCCATGGACAAGTTGGGCGAGCGGGGCATACCGGTCAGTGAAGACTTTGAGTACCGTTCCGACACCAACCCGCACTTTTTGTCGGTGGGGCAGATCGCTGATCTGCATGCGCGGTTGTCGGCATGATTCCCTACGGTCGGCAAAGTCTCGATCAGGCGGACATCGACGCGGTGGTCGCCGTGTTGCAATCCGACTGGCTGACCCAGGGGCCGACCATCGAGCGTTTTGAACGGGCGATGGCCGAACGCTGCGAGGCTGATTTTGCCGTCGCGGTGTGCAACGCAACGGCGGCGTTGCACATTGCTTGCCTGGTGGCCGGGCTCGGGCCGGGTGATCG
>Ga0247818_10002560_pt1 | contig 11716 bp, 12 predicted proteins | sample 13C_Glucose_Day1_FD_192424 | JGI IMG/M metagenome (GOLD analysis project Ga0247818, IMG submission 192424) | Soil microbial communities from agricultural site in Penn Yan, New York, United States - 13C_Glucose_Day1 | ecosystem: Environmental > Terrestrial > Soil > Agricultural land | place...
TCTACGCTCATTGGCGGACGCACGGCAACTGCGGGAAGCGGCATCAGGGGCACGTCGGGCGGTGGTTGTAGGGGCGGGTTACATTGGTCTGGAGGTCGCTGCATCGTTGCGTCAAAAGGGCGTAGAAGTGACCGTCGTTGAGCCAATGCAGCGCGTGCTAGCGCGCGTCACATCGAAATGGATGTCTGAATTCGTGATGCAGGCGCATATGGCGCACGGAGTCGCGTTTGAGTTAGGGAATGGCGTGACGGCATTGTATGGTTCGAAGGGTAGAGTTGAGTGCGTCGAGCTCGGTGACGGTCAAACTCTCTCGTGTGACCTCGTGGTTATAGGCATAGGAGTTCTGCCTAATGTCGAGCTTGCGCAGGCCTGCGGACTGGCCGTGCAGGGAGGGGTTGTTGTCGATGACTTTGCACGCACCAGTGATCATTCAATTGTTGCCGCCGGAGATTGTGCCGCATTTCGTTGTATCTGGCAGGCACCAGGATCGTCTGTCTGCAGAATAGAGTCGGTGCAAAACGCGAATGACATGGCGAAAGTCGCCGCAGCTACCATTATGGGCGAGACGACACCACACAAGGCGTTACCATGGTTTTGGTCCGATCAATTTGACCTGAAGTTACAAATGGCCGGCCTGCAAAGCGGTTCTGATCACCAAGTAATAAGAGGTTCGTTGCGTGACCGTAAATTCTCCGTCTTTTACTTCAGGGATGAAACCTTAGTGGCAGTGGATAGCGTCAACAGTCCTTTGGACCATATGATGGCGCGAAAAATGCTCGGGAAAGGACTCTCGCCATCGGCGCAGCAAATGGATAGCGATGCATTCGATCTCAAGTTATTCGTCAATAATGGAGTGTCGGTCGCTCAGAATCCGAACGGCTGAACAACGCCAGGGATCCTTTGGGGGGCGGTTATTGTTTAATAGCGACTAAAGCAATGAACAAGAGTTATTTGGGGGAGCAGCCAGGGGTGAGGAATCTGAGGGGCTTGGCTGGCCTGCGCTGGCTCCCGGGAGGTCATCCCCCATTGGTTTGCGGACCTTTGTGCACGAGCTTGAGCAAGTAAGCAATAGGCGAACTAAACAACAAAAAAATATGGGTGCTGCACAAGGCTAATGCTGACTTGAAATGTGGTTAGCGGTGATGACACGGCAACTGTTCGTAGAGGGCCAAATCCTCTTTAGCATAGTAATAGAAAAACTTAGTAAGTTTCAGATGATTGCTAGATAAAGCGACTGTGATAAATCGAGAATCATGCGCAACTTGCCCAGACCTTCTGTCAATACCGAGCGATTAGCCGCAGCACCTAAGGATATCCGAACGGACTCGCTACTTACCGTGCTTGGGATCGGTGAAAAACTGGAAGCGGGTAATAATTTGATATTTTGGCGTTCCGCCTGATGGGCGAATTCGAGTGCCTGCCAAGGTTTTGGTAGCGAAATCCAGATGTGGGAGCCCTGAGCCGGAATTGTGAAGTTCAGGCCATCGAATGCCAACTGCGCCAGTCGGAGACGTCCCAAATTTTCTTCGCGAATCGCGTTAGTAAGCTCCTCCAGTAATCCATTGTGAATCCATTGCGAAGCCAGTTCGGCAAACAGCGGCGAGACCATCATCGTCATAGCTTGCATCGTTGCTGCGACCTGTTGCGCGCTGACAGCGTCGGGTGCCACCAGGTAAGCCAGGCGAAAGGTCGGTGTCGCGCATTTTGACAGCGTCGCGATATGCCACGTTAGCTCCGGCGCGAAGTTGGCCACCGGCGCTATGCCGTTACCGGCAATCTCGTAATAGGGGTCATCTTCAATGACTGCGATACCGTGCTTTCTGGCAATCGTCGCCAGCTTTTCACGGCGAGTTTCGGATAACGTCGCGGTTGTGGGGTTATCAAGGTTCGGGACCACATACAGCCCGGCGAGGTTGTACTGTTGACAGGCTCGCTCGAAGTCTTCAGGAATAAGGCCATCCTTGTCCATGGTAATGGGGACCAAATGCAGGTCCAGTTGCTTTGCGATGGTGTGGATGCCGGGATAGCAGAATTGTCCCACGGCCAAGTGTCCGGAGCGCCGACTCAACAGGTGGCAAATGGCAAAGAGCGCGCTTTGTGCACCTGATGTCAGGATGACTCGATCAACCGGCACATCCTCAAGACGTTTTTCCAGCCAGCTCGCACCGGCCAGGCGGTTGCGCAAATTGCCACCGGTTTCCTGATAGTTGAAGGTCGAAACGTCGCCGGTATTCACGAAAGCCCGGCTGATTTCTCGGGCGATCAGTTCGTTGATTTTTTGCCCTTCAGGTCGAGCAGGGCTGTTTTTGCTCAGGTCCAGTACGTCCGGTTCGAAACGGCTGGGATTGTTCCTGGCAAGTGTGCCTGCAATGCAAGTCCCGCTGCCGGAGCGGGTCTCGATAATTCCCTCTGCCCGTGCCATGCCATAGGCCTTGGTCACAGTGGTCAGGTCGACGTCTAGCTGCGTTGCCAAAGCCCTTTGAGATGGCAATGGGTCTCCAGGCAGCAGTCGACCGTTTGCGATGTCGGCAACGATAGCCTGGTAGATGGCCAGGTATTTGAAGGCCGCGGAGGGTTCCAGCCAGGCACGCCACTTTTTTTTTCGCGAGGGGATCTGTCGCTGTTTAAGTGCCATTGATCTCGCCATGGTAAGTGTATGGATTTTTATTAAGTGTATGGATTTGTTAATGGCAGTACAACACTGTCATCGTCTGTTCTAAATCAGGCGCCAGCTTTTGCAACGGAATCCAACGAAAAAAAGGCATACACTCATAAGATATTGGTATTAAGCGTATGGCAATGCGTATGCTAATTTTCCTGACCGTTTGAGAACTTTGGGGAATACATGATGTTGCGCTCAATGCTAGTCGGTGTGTCGTTAATGCTGTTGGTGGCCTCTGCTGTTCAAGCAGAAGGTCTTCTGGATTCGGTCAAGGCGGGCGAACCGGTACGCGTCGGGTTTGCCGAACAGGAGCCCTTCATCGTCAGCGGGCCCAATGACCAGTTGATTGGATATGAGGCTGATCTGCTCAAAGCAGTCCTGGCGAAGTTCAGCAAAAGCGAATTGAAAGGGGTGCCCACCCAGTTTGGTGCGCTGATACCGGGCTTGCAGGCAAAACGTTTCGATGTGATCGCCTCAGACCTGTACATACGCCCGGACCGCTGCAAATTGGTAGCCTTCGCCGAACCGACGCACATCGTCAATGACGGGATCGTCGTGCCTGCCGGTAATCCCAAGGGGATTCACAGCTACACCGATATCGCCAAGGACCCTACCTTGAAAGTGGGCTACCTCACCGGTGGCGGCCCTATCGCCGATCACGCGCTTGCGTCGGGCGTCAAACCAGAGCAATTGGTGACGCTACCGGATGTTGCATCGTTATTCGCCGCTGTGAAGACAGGTCGGATAGATGTGTTTCTCAATACTGCCGTCACCGTTGCAGCGACGTTGAAAACCGCTAACGATCCGGCCCTCGAACGCGCGCTGCCTTTCGCACAGGCCGTCATAGACGGTAAGCCGGCCGTGGGTGTCGGCAGCTTTGCGTTCCGCCGTGAAGATCAGGACTTCGTTGATGCGTTCAATAAGCACCTGGTTGAGTTGCTTCGTTCCGGGGAGGCCGCGCGAATCGCTCAGCCTTACGGTTTTACCGCTGAAGACATCCCTAACGGCGATTTGAAACTCAACAGTCTGTGCGCAGGTTGAATTAAAGCGTGTGAGCGTCCCTCGGGACGCTCTTTCTGAGCGGGAATCTATTGATGGAAGTCGTGTGGGCTTATCGATTCGAGTTCTTGTCCGGGCTGTGGTGGACCGTTCAGTTGTCGGCGCTATCGGCCCTGTTGGCTATGGTCCTGGCGATCATTGCCGGCGTGGCTCGCTCGTCTCGTTCTCGCTGGCTGAGCGTGCCGGCGACTGTTTATGTCGAGTTTTTTCGGGGGACTTCAGCGCTGGCGCAGCTGTTCTGGTTGTTCTATGTGCTGCCGTATCTGGGCATGGATCTGACGCCATTCCAGTGCGGCGTCCTGGGCCTGGGTCTGTGCTTCAGCGCCTATGGCGCCGAGGTGGTCCGCATGTGCATCGAGGCTGTACCAAAGGGGCAGCTGGACGCGGCTGCGGCGTTGAATTTCAATCGCGCGCAGACCCTGATCGTGGTGGTGTTGCCCGAGGCACTGATCATGATGATGCCGCTGTTCAATAACCTGCTGATCGAGTTAATCAAGGCAACGTCGCTGGTTTCACTCATCACCATTCCTGACCTGGCCTTCCAGGCAAAATCGATTATTTCCAAGACCTATCAGTCGGGCGTTGTGTTGCTGGTGACGCTGGTGATGTACCTGCTGGTTTCATTGCTGGTGTCTTCATCCATGCGCAAACTGGAGCGAGTGCTTTCGCGCGGGCGACGCATAAGGAATGGCCCATGAGCCTGGATTTTTCCTTGTCCTTTGCCGCGCAGATTGCACCCACTCTGGCCAGAGGCGCGGGCGTTGCCTTCGTAGCAGCGATCGGCGGGTTTCTCGTGGCGCTGGTGGCGGGCGGCTTGTTGGCTGCCATGCAGCGGTCGACCGTCCGTGGACTGTCGATCACGGGGCGCTGGCTGATGGAACTGCTGCGATCGACGCCGTTGTTGATTCAGGTGTATTTCCTGTTCTTCGTATTGCCTGATTGGGGCATCGTCCTTAATCCGGTCATGACTGGTGTCGTCGCACTGGGCTTGTACCACGGTGCTTATGTCGCCGAAGCATACCGGGCGGTGCTCGACAATCTGCCCGCCGGGCAGTGGGACGCCGCGGACAGTCTGCGGTTCTCGCGCTATCAGTCGTACCGGTACCTGATGTTTCCGCAATTAGTGCTGCCTCTGACACCTGCCTTGGGCAACACCTTTATCACGATGCTCAAGGACACCCCGATTCTCGCCGCAGTTTCCGTGCCGGAGTTGATGTTCGCCGCCAATGACGTTGGCGCACAAAGTTTTCGGTACGTCGAGCCCATTACCCTCGCCGCGTTGGCGTACCTGTTCATGAGTGGTGTTGCAGCGCTGGTGGTCCTGCTGCTGCGCAACTGGATCAAAGGCCGTTACCAATGACTGAGATGATTTCCTTCGAAAAAGTCAGCAAACGCTTCGGCGCGACCGTTGTACTGGATGAGTTCAGCTTTACCCTGAAACGCGGCGACAAGGTTGCAATCATCGGTCCCAGTGGCTCGGGCAAGTCTACCTTGCTGCGCATCATGATGGCGCTGGAAGGCATCGACAGCGGCAAGGTGTCTCTTAACGGTGAAACGCTGTGGCATGCCTCTGGCGGCAAGAACCTGATCGCGCCCAGTCGTAAGCACCTGCGGCACATGCGTACCCACGTCGGCATGGTGTTTCAGAATTTCAACCTGTTTCCCAATCTGACGGCCCTGGCCAACGTCGCAACCGCCCCTCATCTGGTACTCGGCCTGCCCAGAAAGGAGGCCGAAGCACGAGCGCGCAGGCTACTTGAGCAAGTGGGCCTGGGGGACAAGCTGTCCAACTATCCCGCAGCCTTGTCCGGTGGCCAGCAACAGCGTGTGGCCATTGCGCGAGCCATGGCGCTGGAACCGAAAATCATGTTGTTTGATGAGGCGACCTCGGCCCTGGACCCCGAGCGTGTCGGCGAGGTGCTGGAGGTCATGCGCGCTCTGGCCCACGAGCGAGACCTGACGATTGTGGTGGTGACTCACCAGATCGGCGTGGCCAGAGCTATCGCTGATCGCATCTGTTTCATGGAGAACGGAAAAATCCTTGAGCAGGGCGTGCCCGCGGCCATTCTCGATAGACCGCAGAATGACCGCACCCGGGCATTTCTGCGCGCGGTTCACCCGGGCTGAAGCAGCTTTGATCAAGGCTGCTGGGATTTACGTACGAGGATTGGGTATGTCGTTTAGCCAACACATTGATGAGCAGTCAACGCGAATAACACGATATCGCAACGAACAGGGTGTTGCGATTCTGCATGAGCGTATTGATGAGGCACAGACCCAGGCAAACGCGTGGGACCAACTCGCGTTATCGGCTGTTGTGCCCGCGCTCATTGGTCTGACGGTTGCGGTCAAAGCGTGCTTCGACGTACGCGGCTGGGTGACCACCGCAGGCTCCAGGGTGCTTCAGGATAAACCACCCGCCAATGTGGATGCGCCGTTGGTTGCCGCCTTGAATCGGTGCGGTGCGGTGGTTACGGTACAAACCAACATGACCGAATTTGCCTTTGGAGCCTTGGGCCTCAATCCCCATTTCGGTACGCCGTTGACACCACTCGATCCATTGCGCCAACGCATTGCGGGCGGCTCGACTTCAGGTGGCGCTGTCGTCGTGGCCCTGGGCCTGACGGACCTGGCACTAGGTAGCGACACCAGCGGTTCCATCCGCATCCCTGCTGCTTTCTGTGGTGTGACGGGCTTCAAGCCAAGTCGTGGTCGCTACAACGATGATGGCATGATCTATCTGTCGCCATCCTTTGATGTGCCGGGTTTTATCGCCCGTGATGTGGAGACGTTATTGCGGGTCGATGGGGCGTTGAAACCTGAAGAGCCATCGGTGTCCGGAAAATCAATTTGCGTGGGAGGCGGTTCCTCGTCCCCGGGCGGTTTGCCTTGGAGCATCTCGATAGCTCGGTCAGCCTTGCCTTCAGCAAGGCCTTGGCAGCGTTACAATATCACGGCGCGGAGCTGGTCGAAGAGGAATGGCCGGAATTGGCCCGCTTCGGCGAAGTAGCGGTCGAGGGAGGCATTATCGTTGCCGAAGCGTTCGCCTGGCACAGGCCATATCTTGAGGCGAGAGCGCATTTGTACGATCCAAGAGTCGGCCCGCGCATCGCTCTGGGCGCGCACGTCAAAGCCAGCAGGTACTTCGATGCTCAGCGGTCATTGGCCCGTTATGCATCCGACTTTCACACACGTCTGGCACCCTACGACGCTTTGTTAATGCCCACTGTCGCGACGCTACCATCGAGGGTTGCCGAGCTTGCAGATGACTCGGTTTATTTGAAAACCAATCGCTCGACATTCCGAATGACGGAAGTAGCCAACAGGATTGACGCACCTAGCCTGAGCTTGCCGGTCGATCCTACACAGCCTATCGGGATTTGCCTGACCGGACACCGTGGGCGTGATCGAGAGTTGCTGCATCTTTCCAATGCCGTCCAGGCAATTTTCCCTTCAATGCGCTGAGCTTAAGGAACCACTCATGATCGTACGTACGCTGGAGAAGTTAACCCAAACCCCGAACCATGTGGTGACAGATGAATGGCAAAGCACCCGCCTCGTCGTCAAGTCCGACGGTCTTGGTTACTCCGTGCACCACACCGTCGTGCCAGAAGGTAGTGAGGTCCATTGCCACTATAAGCATCACTTCGAGACCAATTACTGCATCGCCGGCGAAGGTGAAGTCTTTGCGGTCGAGAGCGGCGACACATTCATTATCAAAGTTGGCACGGTCTACGCGCTGGATCAGCATGATCAACACATCGTGAGAGCGACGAAGGGCGATCTTCATTTGGTGTGCGTGTTCAACCCGCCGATTCAAGGCGATGAAACCCACAATGCTGACGGCGGCTATGACCCGACTTGAACGTCGGGCACCAGAAGGAGATCGAGGTTGCTTAACTATACCGAATACTTCAGTGCGAGCTATGACATCGCCCGGAGCAAATTCCGTCGGGAGGTGACAGCGGCGGGAGGGGTGCTGACTCGACACAGACATCCGAACGCCAAGGGGGCCTTGGGCGAAGAGCTGACCATTGACGTCGGTCATGTGGGTAACACGTCAGGGTCCAGGCAGTTGATTATGATAAGCGCAACCCATGGTCTGGAAGGATTCGCCGGTTCGGCACTGCAGATCGCCTGGCTTCGACACCTGAATCTCGCGGTACTTAACGCAGACGTGGGCGTGCTGCTGATCCATGGACTGAACCCCTTCGGCTTTTCCCATGGATCGAGAACCACGGTCAACGGCGTGGATTTAAATCGAAATTTCGTCAATCACGCCGCGCCACCTGTGCTCAACCCACACTACGCGATGCTCCACAAGTATTTGGCGCCGCAACAATGGGACAGTCAGTCGCAATCGATCTGCGACGCCGCGATAGCAGCTTTCCGCTTCGATCGTGGGGATGATGTCTATTTTAATGCATTCGCGGGTGGCCAATACCGCTATCAGGACGGTGTTTGCTTTGGTGGCTTTGCCCCTGAGTGGGAAAATCTAAGGCTACAGGAAATTGTAAGCTCATCTGTAGGGCACGCGGCACAGGTCGCAGTGATTGACTGGCACACCGGCATTGGCAGGTACGGCCATCCCTTTCATTTGAATTTCGGCGAGGCCGAATCCGAGGCGCATTGGCAAGCGGCGCAGTGGTGGGGGCTGGAAGCTGCGACTGGCTCGCGCCCACATGGGCGGGCAAGGCCGGCTTATCAGGGCCTTGTTTTCCAGGGCATCGTTTCGTGTCTGCCCCAGAGCGTTATAGCGGGTGGCGTCATTGAATTCGGCACCCGTGGTCCCATCGCTGGTGATCTGGCCATCCGGCAGGATCTTTGGTTGCGCAATCATGGCCATCGGGTCGATGACGATACCCGGGCACAACTTCACGCGGACCTGCTCGACTCCCTTAGCCCGGTTTCCTACCAGTGGCGCGAGCAGGTGCTGGAGCATGGACTGCAAATTATAAATGCAACCCTCGACGGGCTGGCTTGCTGGTCAGCTCCAAACCAAAAATGAGGAGGTTTCTATGGGTGTTTCTTTTCAACTGGACCATCTAGTGATCGCGGTGATCGACCTTGAGCAAGCGGTCGCCGACTATCTTCAGCTGGGTTTCAATGTCGTCCCCGGAGGGCGGCATCAGCATACGCCTACGCAAAACGCATTGGTCTATTTTGCTGATGGTACCTATCTGGAGTTGATTGAGTGGACGATGCCTGTGCCTGGCGAGAAATGGTACGAGCATTTGACCCAACACGGGGAAGGCCTCGTCGATTTCGCATTCGTACCTTCGAAAATCGGTGACACAATTGCCCAGGCAGCGGAGCGCGGTGTCCAATACCGTGGCCCGATCGACGGATCTCGGATCAAACCGACTGGCGAGCATGTTCAGTGGCAACTCGGTTGGCCGGTCTCTCGCGCATTACCTTTTTTGTGTGGCGATGTCACGCCGAGGTCGTTGCGAGTTCCGGACGGTGAAGTGCGTAAACACCGAAACCAAGCATCTGGAATTACATCCATTGCCATTCGTGTCGACAATTTGGATGATGCAGCCGAAGCCTATCGCGCCCTCTTAGGGTCAGAGAGCGACACGGTTTTGGGCGTCACTCACTCATTGGAAGCAGTAGGCTTGGATGTGTTGAGCATTCAATTGGGAAGTACGCAATTACACTTAGTGGCGCCCCTGGCAACGGAAGAGTCAACAGCGGGCGAGAGGTTTCGCAGCGATCTCAAAAGGAAGGGGCAGGGCGTTTATCGTTTGTGCGTAGACGGTCTAGATGACGCACCATCGAAGCACGAAATCTCGCAGCTCAAGCATGGCGTGCCACTCTTGATTACTCATAAAAATCTCACGCTGCTTGAGCAAATCGATTATCACGAATGACGTGAGCCCCCTGTGAGGCTGCGGTTAAGAGATCGCGCAGATACAATAATCACTATTGCCATAGCGGCTCACAGATTGAAGATCAGGGGTATGCAGCTGATGCGGTGATTGCGGCGTGCATTTCCAGCCACTGGTGGATGCGCTGAATGAAGCAGTGCTCGAGCATGACGTGATCCACGCCGATGAAACGCCGGTACAGGTGCTGGCGCCAGGCGCCAAGCAGACCCACCGAACCTACGTTTACGACCATTCAGTTCGTCGTATTGGCAGTCGTTTACGACTTCCGCCGGAGCCGCGCCGGCGAACACGCCCGAGCCTTCCTGAACAACTGGAACGACAAGCTGGTCTGCGACGACTTCGCCGATTAAAAGACGAGTTTTGATCTGGGCGTCACAGAGATCGGCCGCATGGCTCATGCTTGCCGTAAATTCTTCGACTTGCACGTGACCATTAAGAATCAGAACGCCGAAAAAGCGCTGCATAACATCGCGCGCTTTATGAGATAGAACGCCACGTCCGCGAACTGAAACCTGACGCTCGACAACGGATACTGAGGAAAAATCAGCCCCTATATCCACCCCGGGGTATTTTTTGTTGGCCCGCTTTCTTGATCACGAACTCGCCGACACGGTCCTCAAGGCAACTTATAGGGACGAACGGCACGTGTCGATCTACGATCGCCATCAAGTGCTGAATCGCCGACAGATCAGGCATCAACGCATGAGTCACCCGGACTTTTTGCTGCTCGCCGGTCGGAATCGACGGCGCTTTCTCCTGTTGTCCGTCGTAGATGAAAGCGTGACGGACTTGCGGGTTATCTCGGAAGAAGTCGAGCAGATCCAGCGTGCCATTGGCCAACGATGCATTGATAACTACCAGATCGAAAGGCTCGCAGCCGTACTCGACCAGATTCAGCAGTTCCGAAAGACTTTGCACCGGAGCAACGCGGTAGTAGCTGAGCTGATTGAACAGCCGCTCGATTTTCATACGCTGTAAATGCTGTTCGTCGACAATCAGGATACGCAAGGCTTTGTTCGACAACGTGGGCTCCGGGCAGAGTGTTAGATTTGAGAGGCAGCCAGGCAAGGCAAGACCTCAAGAGCTTCCGTAGGATTGTTGCTCCTGTGATCTACAGAGTTGAACCCCGGTGGGTGGTCAGGAGAGTTGATGCAGTTCCAAAGGCAGACGTCAGATAAGTACGGGGATCCAGCAGTATCTGATCCTGTCCAATGCCCCCGTTTGGCGAACTCATGTTCGGAGCGACGATGAGTTTTATCGACCTCGCATCAATAGAGAAAACGGAAAAGTCGAGCGCTAAACCTTCGACTTGTCAGGTTGAGGCCATAGGGATCGACGCCCAAATCCCCGCAAACTCCCTTTATTGCCGACTCAGTGAATCTCGCTCGTGGAAGGAACTTTATCCTGCCGTCCTACCACACAGCAGTACGCAAGCAGAATGTTTCTAACTCTTATCTGCGCGACGTTTCGATAAGCTCTCTTGACTATCTTGTGCAACTGGTAAGCTCACAACCGCGATTACGAAGGGCACTCAATATGACGTTAGCCGTAAACAGAGGTTCTGCGATCCTCCCCAGAACGTCTCGTTCAAGAAAATCCAAATGCGAGTGTCGGCCATCCTTCCCTTTGTGATAACAATTTTACGTGTTAGTGAAGCATATCGCTTAGGTCGAAGGATGTAATATTAGAGATGAATTAATACGTGATGCTGTTAGTGTTTTTTCGTGGATTATTATCGGGTTTTAAATGGGTTGCGAATATTGGCGACCATAACTACTGTTGTAACATAACTTGAATGGAGGTTGATGTGAGCAGCGTTTCTAGTTCCTTAGCTAAAGTTGTTGTTCCTCGTGCTGATGATATTGGCGTCACGAGTAAGCCCGTAAACGATAGGATTTCTACCTCGGCCCGGTCGACACCGATTTTAGATACGGCCGTAAGCTCGATCAGCTCTGTACAAAGAACATTACACAGAATGGATTACGAGATTAGCCATCCACTTCACGGTGTAGCGAATATTATCCGACGTTCCAAAGGGGTGAGTAACAAAGAGGTACATATAGAAATTCAATTAAAAAAGGGCTCTGCTCTTTCATCATATGTC
>Ga0247818_10002562_pt1 | contig 11712 bp, 9 predicted proteins | sample 13C_Glucose_Day1_FD_192424 | JGI IMG/M metagenome (GOLD analysis project Ga0247818, IMG submission 192424) | Soil microbial communities from agricultural site in Penn Yan, New York, United States - 13C_Glucose_Day1 | ecosystem: Environmental > Terrestrial > Soil > Agricultural land | place: USA...
GTCCGGTGCCGGCGGCGCCCCTGGTGCTGCTCCTGCTGGCGGCGACCGGCTGCACGGGCACGCCGGCCGCCCCGGCGGGGACGGCCCCGGCGTCCGCGCCGGGCGCGGCCGCCGGGCCCGTGGGGGCGAAGGGGGCCGTGGCGCGGGTGTGCGACGCGCCGGCGGCCGGTCCGGCGACGGCGCCGGCGGGCGCGGTGACGGTCGACCCGGCGGTCGTCGGCGACCTGGTGGCGAAGACCGCGGCCGGCCCGCCGGGCACCACCTTCTGGCTCCGGCCGGGCACGCACACGCTGGGTCCCGACGCCTACGACCAGGTCGAGACCAAGAAGGGGAACCGGTACCTGGGCGCGCCGGGCGCGGTGCTCGACGGCCGGGGGGTGAACCAGTACGCGTTCGGCGGGACCGCCGCCGGCGTCACCCTGCGGTACCTGACCGTGCGGGGCTTCGTCGCGCCGAAGGACGAGGGCGTGGTCAACCACGACATGGCCGACGGGTGGACCGTCGAGCACACGCGGATCGAGGACAACTCCGGCGCGGGGCTGATGGCCGGCGCCCGCCAGCGGCTGCGCGCCAGCTGTCTGCGCGGCAACGGTCAGTACGGCATGAACGCCTACAAGACCGGGGACTCCCTCCGGGACCTGGTGGTCGAGGGCAACGAGATCACCGGCAACAACACCGACGACTGGGAGCGGCGGCAGCCCGGCTGCGGCTGCACCGCGGGCGTCAAGTTCTGGGCCGTCGACGGCGCCGACGTCCGCGGCAACTGGGTGCACGACAACCGCGGGGCCGGGTTGTGGGCGGACACGAACAACAACGACTTCCTCTTCGAGGACAACCTGGTCGAGGAGAACGACGGCGCCGCGCTGATCTACGAGATCAGCTACAACGCGGTCGTCCGGAACAACACGATCCGGCGGAACAACCGGGTCGAGGGCCGGGCCGCCGCCGACGGCGGGGACGACTTCCCGCACGCGGCCGTGTACGTCTCCGAGTCCGGCGGCGAGCCCCGGGTGCCGGCCCGCACGGACCGGATCGAGATCCACCGCAACCTGCTGGAGGACAACTGGTCGGGGATCACCCTGTGGGAGGACGCCGACCGGTTCTGCAACAGCCCGTCCAACACCTCCACGGACTACTGCACGCTCCTGGTGGAGTCCACCGCGAGCTGCGCGCGGCCCGCGATCGCGGCGCCGCCGCTCCGCTCGGACTGCCGCTGGAGGACCCGGCGGGTCGACGTCCACCACAACCGCTTCGTGCTCGACCCGGCGGCCGTCCCGTGCCCGGCGGCGGCGTGCGGCCGCATGGCGGTGGTGGCCGGCCCCGGCACCTCGCCCGACTGGTCGCCGTACCTGGGCGACGGCGTGGCCGAGGCCATCGCCCACGGGCAGGACAACCGCTGGCACGACAACGCGTACGTCGGCCCGTGGACCTTCGTCGCCCGCGACCCCGGCCGGTCCCTCGACTTCGGACGGTGGCGGGGCGCGCCGTACCGGCAGGACGCGGGCAGCACCCTCGACGCGCGGGGCGGTGGCCGATGACCGCGGAGCGGACCCCGAGGCCGGTCGGGGTGGCCTGGGCGCTGCTGGCCCTCAACACGCTGGGCTCGGCGGGGGCGAAGACGGTCGTCCCGATCCCCCGTTCGCTGATCCAGATGCTCACCATGGGCGCGCTGGTCGCCGCGTTCGCGCTGGCGCTCGCCGTCAACCGGCCGCTGCGCGTCCGGCCCAGCGCGTTCCTGTTCCTGCTGACGCTGCTGCTGGTGCCGAGCGTGATCGCCAGCGTGCACCTGGAGGTCGGGTTCGGCGCGCTCTTCCGCTGCGCCCGGCTGACGCTCTTCGTCGCCACCCTGTGGCTGCTGACCCGCTGGTGGGACGGCGGCCTGACCTTCGTCCGCCACCACATCCGGATGTACTTCGCGGTGCTGGGGCTGGTGGCCGCCGGGCTGGTCGTCGCCCCGGGGACGGCGATGCCGGAGTACTACGGCGGTCGGCTCGTCGGGGCTCTGTGGCCGCTGACCCCACCGCAGATCGGGCAGTACGCGGCGGTGGTCATCGGGCTCACCGTGCTGCTCCTGCTGGGCCGCCGGACGACGGCCTTCGGGGCGGCCGTGGTCATCGTGCCGTCGCTGGTGCTGCTCGCCATGACCCACACCCGCACGGCCACCCTGGGGCTGCTGATCGGCCTGGTGCTCGCGATCGGCTCGCTGTTCCTCACGAGCGCGGCCGCCCGCCGGCTCTTCGCCTGGGCGGTGCTGTGCGCGGCGGTGGCCGCGGTGGTCTTCGGGTCGGCGCTGCGGGCGTGGTTCCTGCGCGGGCAGAGCCAGGAGAACTTCTCCAACCTCACCGGCCGGGCGAAGGTCTGGGACGCCCTCCTGGCGTCGCCCCGGACGGTGGGGGAGACGGTCTTCGGCACGGGCCTGGGCGACAAGTCCTTCGACGGGCTGCCGATCGACAACAGCTGGCTGGCCGTCTTCCAGGAGCAGGGGCTGCTCGGTGTGGCGCTGGTGGCGGCGCTGCTCGTCGTGCTCGGCGGGGTGGCGCTGCTGCGGCCGCCGTCGCTGCCGAGGGCCTGCGCGATCTTCCTGATCAGCTACTGCGCGCTCTCGTCGTACACCGAGGTCGGGCTCGGGGACGCCTCGGCGTACCTGCTGCACCTGACCCTGGCCGCCTCGCTGCTGGTGGCCCCCGCTCCGGCGGCCGCCCCGCCGGCGGCCGACGTTCCCGCACGACACGTCCCGCGATGGGCCAGGAGGTGACCTGAGCATGCATGTCCTTGTGGTGCACAACCGCTACTCCTCGGCGCAGCCGAGCGGGGAGAACAGGGTCGTGGACGAGGAGGTGGGGCTGCTGCGGGCGGCCGGCCACCGGGTCGAGCTGTTCGAGCGGCGCAGCGACACCATCGCCGGCCGGTCGCTGCTCGGCAAGGCGGCGGTGCCGTTCCTCGTGCCGTGGAACCCGGCGGTCCGCACCGAGCTGGCCGCGCGGCTGCGGGCCGACCGGCCGGACGTGGTGCACGTCCACAACGTCTTCCCGCTCCTGTCGCCGGCGGTGCTGGCCGCCTGCGCGGACGCGGGGGTGCCGGTCGTCGCCACGCTGCACAACTACACGCAGGTGTGCCCGCCCGGCACGCTGCACCGCGACGGCCGGGAGTGCGGCGAGTGCGTCGGGCCGCGGGCGCCGCTGCCCGCCGTCCGGCACGGCTGCTACCGGAACTCGCGCCTGGCGACGGTGCCGCTCGCGGTCGGCCTGGCGGTCAACCGGCGGCGCTGGTGGACGGGGGTGGAGCGGTTCTTCTGCATCTCGGCGGCGCAGCGCGACGTGCTGGTGCGGTCCGGGATGCCGGCCGAACGGCTCGTGGTGAAGCACAACTTCGTGCCGGACCCGGGGCCGGTGCGGTCGGGCGGCGGTGACCACGTGCTCTACCTGGGCCGGCTCGCGGAGCCGAAGGGCGTGCGGCTGCTGATGGCCGCGTGGGACGTGCTGGCGGCGCGGGGCGGTGCCGGGGTGCCGCTGGTGATCGCCGGTGCGGGGCCGCTGGACCGGGAGGTGGCCGCCTGGGCGGCGGACCGGGACGACGTGCGGTACGTCGGTCTGTACGACCCGGAGCAGTGCCGGGAGGCCGTCGCGCGCGCGGTCGCCGTGGTGGCGCCCTCGCTGTCCCTGGAGACCTTCGGGCTGGTGGTCGCGGAGGCGATGGCGGCCGGGGTGCCGGCCGTCGCCGCCGGTCACGGCGCCTTCGTGGAACTCGTCGAGGACGGGGTGACCGGGCTGCTGCACCGCCCGGGCGACCCGGCCTCGCTGGCGTCCCGGATCCGGGAGGTCACGACCGACCCGGCCCGGAGCCGGGAGATGGGCCGGGCGGCCCGCCTCCGGTACGAGCAGGCGTTCAGCCCGGCCGTCGGGCTCGAGCGGCTGGTGGAGGAGTACCGCGCCGCGATCGCGGGGCGGACGGAATCGATGGGGGGCAGTAAATGACACGGTGCCGACTCTGCGGCTCGACGGCGCTGGGGAGCGTCGTCGACCTGGGGGCCACCCCGCCGTGCGAGAGCTTTCTCGCCGCGGACCAGCTGGACCTGCCCGAGCCGGCGTACCCGCTGCACCTGCGGGTGTGCACCGACTGCTGGCTGGCGCAGATCCCGCCGCTGATCACACCGGAGGAGACGTTCACGCAGTACGCGTACTTCTCCTCGTACTCGACGTCCTGGGTGGAGCACGCGCGGAGGTTCGTCGACGGCGCGGTGGAGCGGGTGGGGCTGGGGCCCGACGCGTTCGTGGTGGAGGTCGCCAGCAACGACGGGTACCTGCTCCGGCACGTGGTGGACCGGGGGATCCGCTGCCTCGGCATCGAGCCGTCGGTGAACGTCGGCGCGGCGGCGCGGGAGGCGGGCGTGCCCACGGTGACGGAGTTCCTGTCGCCGGAGACCGGGGCGGAGGTCCGGGCCGGGCACGGCCCCGCGGACCTGGTCGTGGCCAACAACGTGTACGCGCACATCCCCGACGTGGTCGGCTTCACCCGGGGGCTGCGCGCGCTGGTCGCGGACGACGGCTGGGTCTCCATCGAGGTGCAGCACCTGCTGACGCTGATCGAGGAGAACCAGTACGACACCATCTACCACGAGCACTTCCAGTACTACACGGTCGCGTCCGCGATCCGGGCCCTGGCGAGCGGGGGGCTCGCGCTGGTGGACGTCGAGCTGCTGCCGACGCACGGCGGGTCCATCCGGCTGTGGGCCCGGCCCGCCGAGGCGGCGGGCGAGCCGAGCGCGCGGGTGACCGACGTCCTGGACCGGGAGAAGGCCGCCGGGCTCCAGGAGCTGTCCGGGTACGCCGAGTTCTCCGCGCGGGTCGCCAAGGTGCGCCGGGACCTGCTCCGGTTCCTGGTCGAGGCGGCCGAGCGCGGCGAGACGGTCGTCGGCTACGGCGCTCCGGGCAAGGGCAACACCCTGCTCAACCACTGCGGCATCCGGCCCGACCTGCTCGCGTACACCGTCGACCGGAACCCGTACAAGCACGGCAGGTTCACCCCCGGCACCCGGATCCCGGTGCTGCCGCCCGAGCGGATCGCCGCCGACCGGCCGGACTACGTGCTGGTGCTGCCGTGGAACCTGCGGGACGAGCTGGTGGAGCAGCTGTCCTACGTGCACGAGTGGGGCGGCCGCCTGGTCTTCCCCATCCCGGAACTGAGCATCGTCGAGGTGACGCGATGAAGGTCGTCCTGTTCTGCGGCGGTTACGGGCTGCGCATGCGCGCCGGCGCCTCCGACGACATGCCCAAGCCGATGGCGATGGTCGGCCCCCGGCCGCTGATCTGGCACGTGATGCGCTACTACGCCTACTTCGGGCACAAGGAGTTCATCCTGTGCCTGGGCTACGGCGCCCACCACATCAAGGACTTCTTCCTGAACTACGAGGAGACGACGTCCAACGACTTCGTGCTGCGGGGCGGGCGGACCGAGCTGCTGTCCACCGACATCGCCGACTGGACGATCACCTTCGCGCAGACCGGCATCGAGTCGCCGATCGGGGAGCGGCTGCGCCGGGTGCGCCACCACCTGGACGGCGACGAGATGTTCCTCGCCAACTACGCGGACGTGCTCACCGACGCCCCGCTGCCGGAGATGATCGACCGGTTCGCGCGGCGCGACGCCGGCGCGTCGATGATGGTGGTGCCGCCGCAGTCCTCCTTCCACTGCGTGGACCTGGCCGAGGACGGTCTGGTCGGGGGCATCACGCCGGTGAGCGACCTGCCGCTGTGGGAGAACGGCGGCTACTTCGTGCTGCGCCAGGAGGTCTTCGACCACATACCCGAGGGCGGGGACCTGGTCGCCGACGGCTGCGCGGGGCTGGCCAAGGAGGGCCGGCTGGTGGCGCACCGGCACCGCGGCTTCTGGAAGCCGACCGACACGGTGAAGGAGAAGGCCGCGCTCGACGAGGCGTACGCCCGGGGCGACCGTCCGTGGGCCGTGTGGGAGCGCGACGGCGCGGCGGTGGGCGTGTGATCGGGCTCGGGACGCGTCCCCTGGAGCGGGTCGTCGCGGTCGGCGCGCACTGCGACGACATCGCCATCGGCGCGGGCGGCACGCTGCTGACGGTCTGCCGTGCGCGGCCGGGCGTCCGTGTCGACGCGCTGGTGCTGTCCGGCGGGGGCGGCGAGCGGGAGCGGGAGGAGCGGGACGCGCTCGCGGCCTTCTGCCCCGGGGCCGACCTGCGGCTGACCGTGCTCAAGCTGCCGGACGGCCGGTTGCCCGCGTACTGGGACGAGGCGAAGGCGGCGGTCGAGGAGCTGCGCGCGACGACGGAGCCGGACGTGGTGCTGGCGCCGCGCACGGCCGACGCGCACCAGGACCACCGGGGGCTGGCGCGGCTGATCCCGACCGCCTTCCGCGACCACCTCGTGCTCGGCTACGAGATCGTCAAGTGGGACGGCGACCTCGGCCGCCCGAACGCGTACCAGCCGCTGACGCCGGAGACCGCCGAGGACAAGGTGCGGCTGCTCCAGGAGCACTACGCCTCGCAGCGGCACCGGCCCTGGTACGACCGGGAGGCCTTCCTCGGCCTTGCCCGGATCCGCGGCATCGAGTGCCAGGCGCGCTACGCCGAGGCGTTCGACGTCACCAAACTCACTCTCGACCTGGGGGAATGAATCGTGCGCGTACTGCTGACCGGACACCAGGGCTACCTGGGCACCGTGATGGCCCCGGTCCTCGAAGCCGCCGGGCACGAGGTCGTCGGCCTCGACTCCGGGCTCTTCGCCGACCACGTCCTCGGCCCGTCGCCCGTGGACCCGGCCGGGCACCGGGTGGACCTGCGGGACGTCACGGCCGAGCACGTCGCCGGGGTGGACGCCGTGATCCACCTGGCCGCGCTGTCCAACGACCCGCTGGGCTCGCTGGCGCCGGAGCTGACCTACGACATCAACCACCACGCGTCGGTCCGCCTGGCGCGGCTGGCCCGTGACGCCGGGGTGCGGCGCTTCCTGTACGCGTCGACGTGCTCGGTGTACGGCGCCGCGGGCGGCGACGAGCTGGTGGCCGAGGACGCGCCGCTGCGCCCGGTGACGCCGTACGCCGAGTCCAAGGTGCGCGTCGAGGACGACCTGCACGCGCTCGCCGACGCCGACTTCAGCCCGGTGTACATGCGCAACGCCACCGCCTTCGGCTTCTCCCCCCGGCTGCGCGCGGACATCGTGCTGAACAACCTGGTGGGCCACGCGCTGCTGTCCGGCGAGGTCCTGGTCCTCTCCGACGGCACGCCCTGGCGTCCGCTGGTGCACGCCGCCGACATCGCGGAGGCGTTCAGCGCCGCACTGACGGCACCTCAGGAGGCCGTGCACGACCGGGCGTTCAACATCGGCAGCGAGATCAACAACGTGACGGTCGCCGAGATCGCCGAGCAGGTCGCCGAGGCGGTGGAGGGCTCGAAGGTGGTGATCACCGGCGAGACCGGCGCCGACCCGCGGTCGTACCGCGTGGACTTCTCCCGCTTCCGGGCCGCGGTCCCCGGCTTCGACTGCGCGTGGACGGTGAAGCGCGGCGCGCTCGAACTCGCCGACGCCTACCGCGCGCACGGCCTGACCCGGGAGGCCTTCGAGCGGAGCCACACCCGGCTGGCCGTGCTCCGCGCGGCCACCGAGAGCGGTGCCGTCGACGACACCCTGCGGTGGCGCCGATGACGACGCCCGGCGAGGAGATGCACGCGCTGGTGGAGCGGCTGTACCCGCTGTGCCGGAGCATCACCGGCGACGGGGTGCGCGCCACCCTGGACATCGTCGGCGAGTACATCCCGCTCCAGGTGCACGAGGTGCCCACGGGCACCCGGGTGCTGGACTGGACGGTGCCGCAGGAGTGGAACATCCGGGACGCGTACGTCGCCGACGCCTCCGGGCGGCGGGTCGTCGACTTCGCGGCGTCCAGCCTGCACGTGCTGGGCTACAGCGTCCCGGTGGCCGCCACCCTGCCGCTGTCGGAGCTGCGCGGGCACCTGCACACCCTGCCGGAGCACCCGACCTGGGTGCCGTACCGCACCAGCTACTACACGCCGGAGTGGGGCTTCTGTCTGGCACAGGAGACCCTGGACGCGCTGCCGGACGGCGACTACGAGGTGCGGATCGACTCCACGCTCGCCGACGGGCACCTCACCTACGCCGAGCACGTGGTGCCCGGTGAGGTCGCCGACGAGGTGATCGTCTCCTGTCACGTGTGCCATCCGTCGCTGGCCAACGACAACCTGGCGGGCGTCGCGGTGGCGGTGCACCTCGCCCGGGAGCTGGCGGAGCGGACGCCGTACCACACCTACCGGTTCGTCTTCGCCCCCGGCACCATCGGGGCGATCACCTGGCTGGCCCGCAACGCGGAGCGGATCGACCGGGTCAAGCACGGGCTCGTGCTGGCCTGCGCGGGCGACCGGGGCCGGCTGACGTACAAGCGGAGCAGGCGCGGCGACGCGGAGATCGACCGGGTGATGCGGCACGTCCTGGAGACGTCCGGACGGCCGCACCACATCAAGGAGTTCACGCCCTACGGCTACGACGAGCGGCAGTACTGCTCGCCCGGGTTCGACCTCGGCGTGGGCTCGCTCAGCCGGACGCCGTACGCCGGCTACCCCGAGTACCACACCTCGGCGGACAACCCGGACTTCGTCTCCCCGGAGGCGATGGAGGACACCCTCGCCGTGTGCCGCGAGGCGTTCGCGGTGCTCGACCGCGACCGGCGGTACCTCAACCTCAGTCCGTACGGCGAACCGCAGCTGGGGCGGCGGGGGTTGTACGACTCCCTGGGCGGCCGCAGCGACGCGAAGCAGGCGCAGATGGCGATGCTGTGGGTGCTCAGCCTCTCCGACGGCGAGCACGGTCTGCTGGACGTCGCCGAGCGGGCCGGGCTGCCGTTCGACACCGTCGCCGACGCCGCCGACGCGCTGCGCGCCGCCGGGCTGATCAAGGCGTGAGGCCGGTGACCACCGAGAAGGAGGAGAAGACGGCGGCGCCGGCCGGATCCGGCCGACGGGCCCTGGCCGGCCGGCTGTCCTGGGGGCTCGCCGACCAGGCGGCCTCCAGCGTGTCCAACTTCGCGGTGGGCGTCTACGTGGCGCGTTCGCTGGGCGTGACCGCCTTCGGCGTGTTCAGCCTCGCCTGGGTGACCTACGGCGTGGTGCTGAACGTCTCCCGCGGAGTGGCCACCGATCCGCTGGTGGTGCGGTTCAGCGGGGTGCCGGAGGCGTCCTGGCGGGCGGCGGTGGCCCGGTCGTCGGGCGCCGCGCTCGCCGTCGGCGCCATCGTCGGGGCGGTGTGCCTGGCGGCCGGGCTCGCCCTCGGCGGCCCGGTGGGGTCGGCGTTCGCCTGCCTCGGCGTGGTCCTGCCGGCGCTGCTGCTCCAGGACGCCTGGCGGTTCGCGTTCTTCGCGGCGGGCGACGGGCGGAAGGCGTTCGTCAACGACGTCGTGTGGGGCGTCGCGCTCGTCCCGGCCATGGTCGTGGCGGCCCGGGCGGGCAGCGTCGCCGCGTTCGTGCTGGCCTGGGGCGCGTCCGCGGCGGTGGCCGCCGCCTACGGCCGCGTCCAGTCCGGCATCGTGCCGCGGCCGTCCCGGGCGCTCGGGTGGCTGCGCGAGCAGCGCGACCTCGGCTCCCGCTACCTCGTCGAGAACGTCAGCCTCAGCGGCGCGGGCCAGCTGCGGGCCTACGGCCTGGGCGCGCTCGCCGGGGTCGGCGCGGTGGGCGCGGTCCGGGGCGCCGAGCTGCTGCTCGGCCCGTTCCTCGCCGTCCTGATGGGGCTGTCGCTGGTCACCGTCGCGGAGGCGGCCCGGGTCCTGAGGCGGGCGCCGGACCGGCTGGGCCGGTTCTGCCTGCTGCTGGGCGGCGGGCAGGCCGTCGCCGCGCTCCTGTGGGGCGCCGCGCTGCTCCTCGTGCCGGACCGGGCCGGCGGCCTGGTGCTCGGCGACGTCTGGGACACCGCCTCCGCGCTCATCGTGCCCGCCACGCTCGGGGTCGCCGGCGCCGGCCTCGGCACCGGCGCGGCGGCCGGGCTGCGCGCGCTCGGCGCGGCCCGGCGCAGTCTGCGCGCCCAGCTCTTCGCCTCCGCCTGCTACGCCGCCGGCGGACTCGGCGGGGCCGCCGCGGCCGGCGCGGTCGGCTCCGCCTGGGGCGTCGCCGCGGCGACGCTGGCCAGTTCGACCGTGTGGTGGGTCCAGCTGCGGTCCGCCCTGCGCGAGCACCACCAGAACCCGAACAGTGAAGTGAGGACACCATGACCGCCCGACCCCGGCTCAGCATCGGCCTGCCCGTGTACAACGGCGAGGAGTACCTCGCCGAATCGCTGGAAGCCCTGCTCGGCCAGACCTACGAGGACTTCGAGCTGGTCATCTCCGACAACGCCTCGACCGACGGCACCCAGGACATCTGCCGGTCCTACGCCGCGCGGGACGGCAGGATCCGGTACCTCCGGCTGCCCCGGAACATCGGCGCCGCCCCGAACCACAACTACGTGTTCACCCAGTGCCACGGCGAGCTGTTCAAGTGGGCGTCGCACGACGACCTGTACGCCCGGGACCTGCTGCGGCGCTGCGTGGAGGCGCTCGACGAGCGGCCCGAGGTGATCCTGGCCCACGCCGACCAGGCGGTCATCGACGGCGACGGCCAGGTGAAGGTGCCGTACGCGTACGGCCTCGCGACCGCCTCCCCGCACGCGCCGGTGCGCTTCCGCAGCATGCTGTTCGAGCCCGGTGGCGACGACTTCTACGGCGTGATCCGGGCGGACGTGCTGCGGCGGGTGAAGCCGCACGACAGCTACCACCACGCGGACCGCACCTTCGTCAGCGAGATCGGGCTCCACGGCCCCTTCCACCAGGTGCCGGAGCTGCTGTACTTCCGCCGCGACCACCCGACCCGCGCCGAGCGGGCGAACCCGTCCAAGCGCTCCCGGTGCGTCAACCTGGACCCGCGCCGAGCCGGCCCGCTGCACCCCACGCCCCGGCTGCTCGCCGAGTACGTCTGGGGGTTCGTCGCGGCGATCCGGCGGGCGCCGCTGTCCCCGGCCGACCGGCGCGCCTGCTACCGGCACCTGGTGGACTGGGCGGCCAGCCGGGCCCGGCCGGGTGCCGGCGAGCGGGTCGAGGACCGGGCCCCGGTCGACCCGGCCCAGCTGTCCGTCTCCGTCGACGCGCTCGTCGCCGGGCGCGAGGGACGGGGGCGGTGAGCGCGGTCCGGGTGGGGGTGTTCGGCCTGCTCGGCTCCGGCAACCTCGGCAACGACGGTTCCCTGGAGGCGGTGCTCGGGTACCTGCGCGCCGCGCACCCCGAGGCGGTCGTCGACGCGCTGTGCGGCGGCCCCGAGGCGGTCACGGACCGGTACGGCATCCCCGCGACGCGGCTCCACTGGTACCGCGGGGAGTACCGGACCGCGTCCCGTGCCGGGGCGGTCGCGGGGAAGGGCCTGGGCAAGCTGGTGGACGCCGTCCGGACCGCCGCGTGGGTGCGCCGGCACGACGTGGTGATCGTGCCGGGCATGGGCGTCCTGGAGGCCACGCTGCCGCTGCGGCCGTGGGGCTTCCCGTACGCCCTCCTCCTGCTCTGCGCGAGCGGCCGGCTGGCCCGTACCCGGGTCGCGCTGGTCGGGGTGGGGGCCGCCCCGATCCGCAACCGGGCGACGCGGACCCTGGTGCGGTGGTCGGCGCGGCTCGCCGCGTACCGGTCGTACCGGGACTGCTCGTCCCGGTACGACCGGTA
>Ga0247818_10002563_pt1 | contig 11711 bp, 9 predicted proteins | sample 13C_Glucose_Day1_FD_192424 | JGI IMG/M metagenome (GOLD analysis project Ga0247818, IMG submission 192424) | Soil microbial communities from agricultural site in Penn Yan, New York, United States - 13C_Glucose_Day1 | ecosystem: Environmental > Terrestrial > Soil > Agricultural land | place: USA...
CCGAGTTCATGGACGTGCACACCACGATGAAAGGGGTCACACCCGAGGCCCTCACCGAAGCCCACAACGCCGACCTCGCGATCCAGGACGAGGAGCAGGTGAACTTCAAGCACGCCTGGGCCGACCCCGAGTCCGGCATGGTCTTCTGCCTGTCCGAGGCACCCAGCGCCGAGGCGGTGCAGCGGATCCACGAGCGCGCGGGCCACCCGGCCGACAACATCTACGAAGTGCCGGTCCAGGCCTGACCCCGGCGACGAGGAGGACGGGAGCAGCGCTTGGCCCCCAGGGGTGAGCGAAACCGGCACTTTCCTCGAAGGTAGATCGAACTCATGACGCTGGTCTGGTCCATCTGCCTACGGTGTGCCGTCTTCAACTCTCGTCCAAGGAACTCGCTCATGCGACGTCGCCCCGTCCTCTCCCTCCTCGCCTGCGCCCTCACGGTCCTCGTCGTCCTGATCGGCAGCGGCTCGGTCCCCTCCTCCGCCGCACCCGGGCCGGCGCCGGCCGCGCAGTCCGTCGCCGTGCGGGTCCTGCCGCAGCTCTCCGCCGCCGGCACGGCGCCCGAGCCGGCCTCCGCGGCCCGGACCACAGTCACAGCCACCTTCTCCCCCGTCGTGACGGGTCGTCGGGCGTACCTCGAGGTCCTCGACCGCAACAAGTGGGTGGCGTTCGCGACCGCCGACCAGGACGCCTCCGGACGCGTGGTCTTCACCGTTCCCTACCTGTGGCGTGGCCTCCCCGCGACGTACCGCGTCGTGGCACGGACCGCGACCAACCTCCCCGGAGTCACGTCCGCGAGCGTGCGCACCGACGCGTGGGGCAAGCCGATCCTGTCCGACGAGTTCTCCGGCTCGGCGCTCGCGGCGCCGTGGGACCAGCGGGTGCAGGGCTACGACGTGCCGACGCGCCGGTGCTCGAAGACGGACCCGCGCGCGACCACCGTCGGCGGCGGGGTGCTGTCCCTCAGCGTGCTGGACGACCCCGACCGCGACGACCCGTGCACCTTCGTCAACAACAGGGGCGAGACGCAGTCGACCTTCTACCGGATCAACGGCCACGTCGGGACCCAGGGCAGGTTCCAGTACAAGTACGGCATCGCCGCCGCGCGCGTGAAGTTCCAGGCCGCGCGCGGCCAGCACGGTGCCTTCTGGATGCAGGCCCCCGACGTGGCGTCCGGCAACGAGATCGACGTCATCGAGTGGTTCGGCACCGGCTCGTCCGGACTGAGCAGCGGCGTGTGGTCCTACGCCGGCGGCACCCAGACGAAGGTGGCCGAGGCGCTCCTCGGGGAAGCGCCCACCTACGGCTCGGACTGGACCGGCTCCTACCACGTCTTCTCGGTCGAGTGGACGCCCACGGAGTACGTCTTCCGCATCGACGGCCGCGAGACGCTGCGCACGTCGGCGGGCGTCTCGCAGACCGAGGAGTACCTGATCCTCAGCCTGCTGGTGTCCAACTTCGAGTCGCTGCGCATCACTCCCGACGCGCTGCCCCAGACGATGAACGTCGACTGGGTGCGGGTCTGGCAGCGGTAGCCCGACCTCAGCTGTCGAACGCCTCCACGACCGTCTCGTCGATGGTGGTCTTCGGCCCGGTGAACCACTTCTTGGCCGAGGCGTTCCACCACACGGCCAGCAACGCGAGCGAGGCGAGGGTGACGAGGGGCGCGTAGTTGACGAACTTCCACGCGAAGTCGGTCTCGCTGAACGGGTTGCCGGCCGGCACGAACGGCATCGACAGGTAGAAGATCACGATCACGATCTCGGCGACGGCGACGAGGTTCATCCACTTGTACTTGGACCCGTTGTTCCACGTGCCCACCTCGAACCGGTCGCCGTGCTTCCAGCGCAGCCAGATCGGGATCGCGAAGGCGAGGTAGAGCCCCATCACCGCGATCGAGGTGACCGCGTAGAAGGCGACCGGGACGATCAGCGGCTCGTCCGGCGTGCCGACGTTGACCTCCACCAACGCGGGGAGGGTGACCGCGGCGGAGAAGAGGGCCACGAACAGCACGGCGTTGGCAGGGACCCGGGTCGCGGTGAGCTTCTTGAGGGTGGTGGACCCAGGGATCGCCCCGTCGCGGCTGAAGGCGAACGTCATCCGCGAGGCCGACGTCATGCACGAGGTCGCGCAGAAGAACTGCGCCGACGCCGAGATGAAGAGCACGAGGCCCGCCCAGTTCGCCCCCATCGACTGCACGAAGATGTACGCCACGCCGCCGGCGCCGACGCCCGCGTTGTCGGGGTTGCCGCTCGCGTCGTCGGGGATGGCGAAGACGACCGTCAGCAGCAGGATGTAGCCACCGATCACGGAGTAGAGGATCGACTGCCAGATGCCCTTCGCGGCCGCCGTCGACGCCGCCGCGGTCTCCTCCGACAGGTGGGCGCAGGCGTCGAAACCGGTGATCGTGTACTGGGTCAGCAGGAAGCCGAAGGGCACGATGGCGAACCAGAACCCCAGCGTGCCGGTCTCCCCGCCGAAGTAGCCCGAGTTGTTGAATCGCTCGGAGAAGACGTAGCTGAACGACTGGTGCTGGTCAGGGATGAGCAGCAGGATCAGCACGATGGCCGCCGCCCCGATGACGTGCCACCACACCGAGACGTTGTTCATGACCGCCATCAGGTGGCTGCTGAAGATGTTCAGCGCCGACACCAGCAACAGGACGATCACGAAGATGATGAAGACGCGGGTCAGCGAGTAGCTCTCCGCGAAGCTCTCCGACCACGTGCTGATCGTGAGGTCGATGAAGGTGGCGCAGCCGTAGGAGACGCCTGCGGTGACGGCCACGAGCCCGATGAGGTTGAGCCAGCCGGTGAAGAAGCCGGCCATCGGGCCGCCGAGCTTGGCGGCCCACCAGTAGATGCCTCCCGACGTCGGGTAGGCCGACACCAGCTCCGACATCGTGAAGCCGATGATCAGGATGAAGATGCCGAGGATCGGCCACGACCAGGAGATCGAGATCGGGCCACCGTTGTTGAAGCCGGCGCCGAAGTTGGTGAAGCAGCCGGCGAGGATCGAGATGATCGAGAACGAGATGGCGAAGTTGGAGAAGCCCGACCACGAGCGGTTGAGCTCCTGGCTGTAGCCGAGCTTCGCCAGGTGCTTCTCGTCCTCGGTGAGCTCTGCGGCGTGGTGAGCCGGGACCGGCTCGTGTGCTTCGGGCATGGCGGACCCTCCGAACAGGCGATCGTGCGAATGTGAACCGGACGCTAGACCCGGCCCGATTCGGGTGTAAATACGTTGACGAAAAAATGGTATGAACTCAGACCATTGGTGCTCAGGACCGATTGACGCCGGCCGTCGTCTCCCCGAAGGATGAAGCCGTGACCGCCTCCCCCGCTTCCCACCTGCCGGGAGCGGTGCTACGGCCGGTGCGTGGGCACCACGCGTTCGAGGCCTGCGTGGAGCAGCTCGCCACCGCGATCCGCCTGGGGGTCTACCCACTCGGGTCCACGCTGCCGCCCGAGCGCGAGCTCGCCGCCATCCTCCACGTCTCCCGGGCCACGCTCCGCGAGGCGATGGCCGCGCTGCGCGAGGCCGGGCTGGTCGAGACCAGGCGCGGCCGCGGGGGCGGCACGATCGTCACGCTGAAGCCCCGGACGCCGCCCGCCCGGGCCGCCGCCCGGATCTCCGCGGCCCGGCGCAGCGACTGGCTGGACGCGTTGGAGTTCCGCCGCATCGTGGAGTCCGGCGCTGCGTACCTCGCGGCGAGCGCGACGCTCGACCAGGAGCAGCGGGGCCAGCTCGAGCGCGCGCACGCCGAGGTCGCTGCCGCCACCAAGGCCGCGCAGCACCGGCAGGCGGACTCGCGCTTCCACCTGACGATCGCGTCGCTGTCCGGCTCACCGCGGACCGTCGAGGCGGTGACCTCGGTGCAGGCGACGCTGCACGAGATGCTGCTGGCCATCCCGGTGCTCGGCACCAACATCGCCCACTCGGACCGGCAGCACGCCGCGCTCGTACGGGCCATCGAGTCCGGCAAAGCCGAACGGGCCCGCAAGACGATGGAACAACACTGCGACGACACGGCGGCGCTGCTGCGCGGCCTCGTGGGATAGGAGAACCGGGTGACCGAGCTGCGCAACGACCGCCACCTCACCATGGAGGCACTTCGCCAGCGCATCGACGCCGGCGACGTCGACACGGTGATCCTCGCCTTCACCGACATGCAGGGCCGGCTCCAGGGCAAGCGCCTGCACGGACGCTACTTCCTCGACCACGTCGTCGGTCACGGCACCGAGGGCTGCAACTACCTCCTCGCCGTCGACGTGGACATGAACACCGTCGCCGGCTACGCGATGACGTCGTGGGAGCAGGGCTACGGCGACATGGAGTTCGTCATGGACGAGCAGACGATCCGGCTGCTCCCCTGGCTGCCGGCGACCGCGATGATCCAGTGCGACCTCGAGTGGACCGACCACCGTCCGGTCGTCGCGAGCCCCCGCGCGATCCTCAAGGCCCAGCTCGCGCAGCTCGCGGACCGCGGACTCGTCGCCATGGCCGGCACGGAGCTCGAGCTCGTCATCTACGACGACAGCTACGAGGACGCCCACCGCAAGGGCTACCGCGGCCTGACCCCGGCCAACCAGTACAACGTCGACTACTCGATCCTCGGCACCACGCGCATCGAGCCGCTGCTGCGCGACATCCGCAACCACATGTACGCCGCGGGGCTCGACGTCGAGGGCGCGAAGGGTGAGTGCAACTTCGGCCAGCACGAGGTCGGCTTCCTCTTCAACGACGCCCTGACGACCGCTGACAACCACGCCGTCTACAAGAACGCCGCCAAGGAGATCGCCGCCCAGCACGGCAAGTCCGTGACCTTCATGGCGAAGCCCAACGAGCGCGAGGGCAGCTCGTGCCACATCCACCTGTCGCTGCGCGGCGAGGACGGCGAGCTCGTGTTCTGGGACGACGCGAGCCGACGACGCACGCCGCTCTACGACAGCTTCATCGCCGGCGTGCTGGCGACGGCCGCCGACTTCACGCTCCTGTTCGCACCCAACATCAACTCCTACAAGCGGTTCGCCGACGGCTCGTTCGCCCCGACCACGATCGGCTGGGGCCTGGACAACCGCACGTGCGCCGTCCGCCTGGTCGGGTCCGGGGCCGGCGCGAGGATGGAGAACCGCATCCCCGGCGCCGACACCAACCCCTACCTGGCCCTGGCTGCGATGATCGCGGGCGGGCTGCACGGCATCGAGCAGGAGCTGGAGCTCGAGCCGGAGCTGACCGGCAACGCCTACTCCTCGGACAAGCCGCGGGTGCCCCACACGCTGGCAGCCGCGCGGGAGGCGTTCCACTCCTCCGCCGTCGTCCGGGGTGCCCTGGGTGACGAGGTCGTCGACCACTACGCCAACATGGCCGACGTCGAGCTGGCTGCCTACAACGCCGCCGTCACCGACTGGGAGCTCGTCCGCGGCTTCGAGCGGCTGTGAGAAGAGCATCCGAGGAAGATTCACATGACCACCCTGATCAACCCCAGCACCGGCGAGGCGCTCGACGCCTCCCCCTCCTCGGCCTCGGTCGACGAGACCGACGCCGTCATCGCGCGCGCCCACGAGGCGTTCCCGGCGTGGCGTGACGTCGCGCCCGGTGAGCGGGCGCGGCTGCTGCGCGCGTTCGCCGCGGTGGTCGACGCGTGCAACGAGGAGCTCGCCCGGCTCGAGGTCCTCAACGCCGGCCACACCATCGCCAACGCGCGCTGGGAGGCGGGCAACGTCCGTGACTGCCTCAACTACTACTCCGCCGCTCCGGAGCGGCTGTTCGGTCGGCAGATCCCGGTCGCCGGCGGCACCGACGTGACGTTCCACGAGCCGCTCGGGGTGGTCGGGATCATCGTCCCCTGGAACTTCCCGATGCCGATCGCCGCGTGGGGGTTCGCGCCCGCCCTCGCCGCCGGCAACACGGTCGTCCTCAAGCCGGCCGAGCTCACCCCGCTGACGGCCATCCGGATCGGTGAGCTCGCCCTCGAGGCCGGCCTGCCGGAAGGCGTCCTCAACGTCGTACCCGGCAAGGGGTCGGTCGTCGGCGAGCGCTTCGTCACCCACCCGCTCGTCCGCAAGGTCTGCTTCACCGGATCGACGACCGTCGGGAAGCAGATCATGGCCGGCTGCGCCGACCAGGTGAAGCGGGTCACGCTCGAGCTCGGCGGCAAGAGCGCCAACATCGTCTTCGCCGACACCGACGTGGCCGCGGCTGCCGCGAGCGCTCCGTACGCCGTCTTCGACAACGCCGGCCAGGACTGCTGCGCACGGTCGCGGATCCTCGTGCAGCGGTCGGCGTACGACGAGTTCGTCGGGCGCCTCGAGACCTCGGTCAAGGCTCTCAGGGTCACCGACCCCGCTGACGAGCAGAGCGAGATGGGCCCGCTCGTGTCCGCGGGCCAGCGCGACTCCGTGAGGGCCTACCTCGACGACGCGAGCATCGCGTTCACCGGAAGCGTCCCCGACGGCCCGGGGTGGTGGCTGCCGCCCACCGTCGTGGAGTCGACCGACACCAGCGAGACCATCTGGCGCGAGGAGGTCTTCGGCCCGGTGGTCGCGGTCATGGCGTTCGACGACGAGGAGGAGGCCGTCGCGCTCGCCAACGACTCCGACTACGGCCTCTCCGGGTCGATCTACACCTCCGACGTCGGCCGCGCGCTGCGCGTGGCCCGGCGCGTCGAGGCCGGCAACCTCTCGGTCAACAGCCACTCCTCGGTCCGCTACTGGACCCCGTTCGGCGGCTACAAGCAGTCCGGGTTGGGCCGCGAGCTCGGTCCGGACGCGCCCGACGCGTTCACCGAGGAGAAGAACGTCTTCATCGCCCACTGAACCTGCTCCGAGATCCAGCTCTGAGATCCAGCTCCGAAAGGCAAGGAACACCCCATGGCAGGACGCATCGAGGGCCGCACCGCCGTCGTGACGGGCGGTTGCAGCGGCATCGGGCTGGCGACCGTGCGCCGCTTCGTGGAGGAGGGGGCGCGCGTCGTCATCGGCGACATCGACGATCACGCCGGCGAGGCCCTGGTGGCCGAGCTCGGCGGCGCCGACGTGGTCACCTACGTCCACGTCGACGTCACGTCCAAGGACGAGGTGGACGCGCTCTTCCGGACGGCGAAGGACACCTACGGCTCGGTCGACATCGCCTTCAACAACGCCGGCATCAGCCCGCCGGAGGACGACTCGATCCTCGACACCGACCTCGACGCGTGGCGCAAGGTGCAGGAGGTCAACCTCACCAGCGTCTACCTCTGCTGCAAGGCGGCGCTGCCCTACATGCTCGAGCAGAAGCGCGGCTCGATCATCAACACCGCGTCCTTCGTGGCCGTCATGGGGGCCGCCACCTCGCAGATCTCCTACTCGGCGTCCAAGGGCGGCGTGCTCTCGATGTCGCGCGAGCTCGGCGTGCAGTTCGCCCGCGAGGGAGTCCGCGTCAACGCGCTGTGCCCCGGACCGGTCAACACGCCCCTGCTCAAGGAGCTGTTCGCCAGCGACGCCGAACGGGCCGCACGGCGGTTGGTGCACGTGCCGATGGGCCGCTTCGGCGAGCCCGAGGAGATGGCCAACGCGGTGCTCTTCCTCGCCTCCGACGAGTCGAGCTTCATGACCGCCAACACCTTCCTCGTCGACGGCGGCATCTCGGGCGCCTACGTCACGCCCCTGTGAGGTGCCGGTGCCCGATGCTGCTCCGGTCGTCGGCCTGACGACCTACCGCCAGAGCGCCGCCTGGGGCGTGTGGAACACCACCGCGGACGTGCTGCCGACGGAGTACGCCGTCGCGGTCGAGGCCGCCGGCGGCATACCACTGCTGCTCCCGCCCGTCGCCGCGCCGGGTGCGGCGGCGCGGGTGGTGTCGCGGATCGACGCGCTCGTCGTCGCCGGTGGCGCGGACATCGAGCCGAGCCGCTACGGCGCGGAGCCGCATGCCCTCACGGCGGGGTGGCGGCCCGACCGCGATGCCTGGGAGCTCGCGCTGCTGACGGCCGCCGACGCTGCGGGGACGCCGGTGCTGGGCATCTGTCGCGGGATGCAGCTCATGGCCGTGCATGCCGGCGGGACGCTCGACCAGCACACGCCCGACCTGGTGGGGCACGAGGGGCACTCCCCCGGCGGGGATGCGTACGGCTCCATCGACGTCACGACGGAGAGCGGGTCCCGGCTCGCCGGCCTGGTCGGTCCGCGCGTCGAGGTCAGCTGCCACCACCACCAGTCGGTGGCGACGCACCCCGGCTTCACGGCGGTCGCTCGCGCTGCCGACGGGACCCTCGAGGCGATGGAGGCCGTCGGCGACCGGTGGTGCGTCGCTGTCCAGTGGCACCCGGAGACCCGGGTCGAGGTCGGACTGATGGCGGGGCTGGTCTCGGCCGCGCGCGAGCACGCGGCTCGCTAGGCGCGCCCCACCCGCTCACGCCGTCGGCGCAGCGTGCCCGGGAGCGTGAGGACTATCGCCACGGCGATGCCGACGAACATGCCGATCGAGTTGGCAGCGACGTCGCGCGGGTCGGACACGCGGCCGGGGATCTCGCGCTGGACCGACTCGATCATGGAGGTCAGCACGATCCCCACGGTGAAGGCGACGAGCCACAGCCGGGTCCCGACGAGGAGCAGCACGAACATGCCGAGCGGGACGAACAGGCCGATGTTGGCGAGGAACTCGACCCGCTCCACGCTGAGCCGGCTCGTCACGGGTTCGAGCTCGGGGTAGCGCTCGAGGCGAGCCAGCACCTGACCGGCCAGCCCGGCGTAGTCGGGCTGCTCGTTGCCCGGCGTCAGCGTCACAAGGGCCACGAAGGCCAGGTAGAGCAGGGTCACCAGGCTGAGGAACGGGTGGCGGTGCAGCACGACGCCATCATCCGGGTACGACCTGAGGGCGGGCTCCGTCGGTGGCGTCCGGGAGGCTGTCCCCGTGCCCCGTGTCCACCTGTCCCGGCTGCCGGACGAGCGCGTCCTGTTGTCCGACGGCGACGCGACGCACGAGGTCGCCCTCGCCGACCTCGCGTCCTGCGTCCGGGAGCGCGAGGCAGACGGTCCACGGTGGGTGTGGGACGACACCGCGCGGTGGTACCCGCCGCTGCTGGCCGCCGGGGTGAGGGTCGCCCGGTGCCACGACCTCCGCCTGGCCAGGCGACTGCTGACCCGGGCGCCGGCGGTCGACCCGTCCCTGCTCCAGGGTGAGGATGCCGAGCTGTGGGACCGGCTGCGGCCGGCGACCGTCACCGAGCCGGTCCTCTTCGGCGGGCACGACGCGGCCGACCACCTGCGGGCCGACGTCGAGGACGCGCGCCAGCTCGCGGCGATCGAGGCCTCGCCGGAGGCCGCCCGGCTCAGCCTCCTCGTCGCGGCCGAGTCGGCGGGTGCGCTGGCGGCCGCCGAGATGACGCACGCCGGGGTGCCGTGGCGCGTCGACGTCCACGAGGCGCTGCTGACCGAGCGCCTCGGCCCGCGCCCGCCCCGGGGCGTCCGCCCCCGACTACTGGCCGAGTGCGCCGACGACGTACGACGCCTCCTCGACGCCCCCGGCCTCAACCCCGACTCGCGTCCCGAGCTGCTCGCGGCGCTGCGCCGGGCCGGCATCGAGGTCACCGACACCCGGGCGTCGACCCTGCGCGCGGTCGACCACCCGGTCGTCGGGCCGCTGCTGCGCTACAAGTCCCTCTCCCACCTCTTCTCGACCAACGGCTGGGCATGGATCGACGAGTGGGTCCGCGACGGCCGGTTCCGACCGGTCTACCAGCCGGCCGGGTCGGCGACGGGTCGGTGGTCGTCCAACGGCGGCGGGGCCCTCTCGTTCCCGGTGCAGGTCCGCTCGGCGGCCGTGGCCGACGAGGGGTGGGTGCTCGTGGTCGCCGACGTGGCGCAGCTCGAGCCGCGGGTGCTTGCCGGGATGAGCGGCGACACCGCCCTCGCCCGGGCTGCACGGGGAGCAGACCTCTACCAGGGCATGGTCGATGCCGGGGCCGTCGCCACGCGCCAGCACGCCAAGCTCGGCCTGCTGGGTGCGATGTACGGCGCGACGAGCGGGGAGAGCGGCCGGATGGTCGCCGGGCTGACCCGTCGCTACCCGCAGGCCTTCGGCCTGGTCGAGGAAGCAGCCCGCGCGGGCGAGCGCGGACAGGTGGTCCGCACCCTGCTCGGGCGAGGCAGCCCGTCGCTCGGCGGGTCGTGGGACGAGTCGCCCGACGCACCCCCGGCCGACCTCGACGACCTGGACCGGCGGCGCCGCTCCTTCGGCCGGTTCACCCGCAACTTCGTCGTCCAGGGCACGGGCGCCGAGTGGGCGCTGTGCTGGGTCGCCGACCTCCGCAACCGTCTCTGGCGCCTCGGCGGGGACGGCACCCTCGAGGACCGGCCGCACCTCGTCTTCTTCCTGCACGACGAGGTGGTGGTGCACGCCCCGGCCGGGCTCGCCGACGAGGTCACCGCCGCCGTCACCGAGTCGGCCGCCGTCGCCGGGCGACTGCTCTTCCGGGAGCTGCCCGTCGACTTCCCGCTCAACGTCTCCGTCGTGCGGTCCTACGCCGATGCCGGCAAGCCGGGGACCTAAGGCCCCACGGACGACGACCTTCGCCCCTGACCCTCTCCGACGCCGCGCCGGATGCTCGAGGTGGAGGACGGAGGTGCCGGCGTGACCACGATGCTGCAGACCCGCAGGAGCCACGAGGCCGTGCTCCGCCCGCGCACGCGCGCCTCCGTCGTACGCCGGTTCGTGGGCGGCTTCTACCTGGTCATGGGCGGCATCAACGCCGGCATCGTGGCGGCGGACGCCTCGACCTACCGGACCTTCGCCGACGGCGCCTACTGGTCGTTCGTCACCGACACCTGGCGTGACGTCGTCATGGCCCACCCGGTCCCGTGGATCCTGGCGCTGGCCGCGGGCGAGGTCGTGCTGGGCCTGCTCCTCCTGATCGGCGGGCCGGCGGCCCGCGTCGGCTGGGTCGGCGTGATCGTCTTCCAGGTCCTGCTGATGTCGTTCGGCTTCGGGGTCTGGCTGTGGAGCGTCCCGGTGCTGGTGGTGCTCCTGGCCGCGGCCCGCTCGGACTGGGCCGCGCTGGGAGCCACGGCACCGGTGCCGGTCGCGCAGCCCGCCGGCACACCACCGCCCATCCGGGTCGACGCCGCCCGCGCGCGAAGCACCGCCACCCTCGTGTCCTCCCTGGTGCTGGCGACGGCCGTGGTCGGCGCGTCGCTCTACGGCCTTGTCGCCGAGACGCCGTACCGCTCGTTGCCGGAGACGACCGTCCTCTCGGCACGCGCCCAGGACGCCTGCAGCATCGTGGTGGCGGCGCTGCTGGTCCTGCTGGTGCGCCGACCCTTCCCGTCCACCGCCGCCCAGCTCGCCCGGCTCGGCCTCCTCGCCTACCTGCTCTACAGCTATCTGATCTACGTCACGGGCGTGCCGATGAACCGCATCTTCCTGGTCTACGTCGTCATCGTCTGCCTGTCCGGCGCGGGCCTGCTCGGCGGGCTCCTGCGCGTCCACGACCATCCGCCGGTCTCCACCGCGTCTGCCCGGCTGACCCGAGCGACCGGCTGGGTCCTCCTCGTCACGGCCGTCCTGTTCGCCGGGCTGTGGCTGTCGGTGCTGGTGCCGTACGCCCTCGGGAGCAGCCCGCCCGAGCCGGAGGGCGTGGGCGGCACGCCGTACCCCGTCTTCGTCCTCGACCTCGCGGCCGTGCTTCCCGCGATCGCCGCGGTGGGCGTGCTCCTGCTGCGCGGCCGGGCGGTGGC
>Ga0247818_10002564_pt1 | contig 11709 bp, 7 predicted proteins | sample 13C_Glucose_Day1_FD_192424 | JGI IMG/M metagenome (GOLD analysis project Ga0247818, IMG submission 192424) | Soil microbial communities from agricultural site in Penn Yan, New York, United States - 13C_Glucose_Day1 | ecosystem: Environmental > Terrestrial > Soil > Agricultural land | place: USA...
AGGTGGAGCATCGTCGCCGCGGTCGCTGCCTGCGCGGCGAGGAGCCCGACCAGCACCAGCACCTGTGCCGCCCCCGCCTCGACCGCGGTCCCGCCGCCCAGCAGGACGCCGACGTAGGCACCGGGGAGGGTGACCAGGCCCACCGTGCGGGTCTGGTCGATCCCCGGCACGAGGGCTTCCCGGGCGGACGGCTCGACGACGAGCCGGGTGGCCTGGGGTGAGCCCAGGCCCACCGCCAGCGCCGCTTCGTACGTCCCGACGTGCGCCTCCAGCTCCTGGAACGCTCGCCGGCCCGTGAGGGTCGCCGCGGTCATCGCACCGCCGATGATGATGCCGGCGACCGGCAGGATGCCGGCCCCGGTGAAGGGCACGACGCCCGAGGCGAGGCAGAGAGCGACGACCGGCGCGGCACCGACGCCGACCGCGACCCCCACCCACGGCGCGGCCGCGGGCGCCAGGCCCAGGCGACGTGTCGAGGTCATCGTGGCGACGGCGTACATCAGGAGGACGAAGCCGAACGACCAGGCGACCGACCCGAGGACGACGGCGATGACCGCGGACACCGCCGCGAGCTGGACGACCGCCCGCGCGGCCGCGACCGCCTGCTCGCGCTCCACGCCGAGGCCTCCGAGCCGCGAGACCGCGACCGCAGCCGCGGTGAGGACCACCAGCACGACGGCGAGACGCCAGTCGGCGCTGGGCGCTGTGGACATCGACGTCACGCCCGCATCCTTCCGTACCGCTGCGTCGGTCAGGGACTACCTGGACGAGAACACGCGCACCCCGTCCGGCACGCGCGAGGCGTCGCCGACCGCGTCGTCGAGCCACATCTCGATCACCCCGGCCAGGACGTCGGGGTGACTGAAGTTCAGCGCGTGGGCCGCCGAGTCGACGACCGCCACGGTCAGGGGCTGGGAGGCGAGCCGGGCCACCTCGCGTACGCGCGCGGGTTCAGGCATGAGTGGGTCGCGCACCCCCAGGACCGCCAGGGTGGGGACGGGCGTGTGCAGCAGCCGGTCCAGGGACGGGAACTGCGTCAGCTCGCGGAAGAGGCGCAGGCCGTTCACCGGTCCGAACCTCACGTAATCGGGCACCGCGACGGGAAGCATCCGCGGACTCTCGCGGAACGCGTCCCTGGCCAGCTGGCCGAGCGCACGGCCGAGGGGCCGGTTGTGCTCGCCACCTGCCGGCGAGACCAGGACGAGGCTGTGCACCCGCTCGGGAGCTGTGTGGGCGACCTCCAGGCTGATCGCGCAACCCATCGAGTTCCCGACCAGGACGGCCTGGTCCAGGTGGAGCTGGTCGAGGATCGCCAAGGTCGCCTCGGCCAGGGCGGGGATGTCCAGCACGTGCGCGCGACGCTGGCTGTGCCCGTAGCCGGGCAGGTCCGGAACGACGTTGACCCCGCGCGCGACGAGGGCGCGCGCGGTCGGCATCAGGTAGGCCCCGGAGATCGCGAACCCGTGCACGTGGACGAGGGGCACACCGTCGGCTCCCGTGCTGCGCCGGAGGTGGACCGACGATCCCCCGACCTGCACGGTCTCGGTCACCCACCCGGCGTCTGGATCCCCACGTCGTCGTGACATGCGTGAAGCGTAGTGACGCGTCCGGCCGGCCCTGACGATCTCGCGGGCTCTCGGAGCCGCGCTTCGCTAGCCTGCAACCGTCACTCCGACACGAGGACGGTGCGCATGGGGGTCGAGCCCGCCGACGACTGGCGCCGCGGTGATGCCGTCGACACGCCGCCCCCGACGTCCCCGCCCACGTTCGAGCTGGCACCGGAGCCCGTCTCCGGCACCCCGTTGTGGCCGGTCCACGCGATCCTCGACGGCGCCTTCTTCGTCATCGGCACGGTGCTGGTGATGTGGCTGGGGTGGATCGTGGTCTCCGTCGGCTTCGACGGCTGGTTCACCATCGTCTCCGTCTTCCTGTTCTGGGTGCTGCTGGCATACGTGGGTCTGCCCCGCCTGCAGGAGGTGCTGTCGAAGATCTACGTGCCCGACTACTTCATCGGAAGGTCCCTCACCGACGTCGGCGTGCTCGGCGACCCGGTCAACCTGGCCCTCGACGGCACCGAGGCCGACATCCATGCCGCGATGACCGGTGCAGGGTGGGTCCGCGCCGATGAGCTGACGATCCGCTCGTCCTGGGGCATCGTGCTCTCCTCGGTGCTGCGCCGTCCCTACCCCGAGGCGCCGGTCTCCTCGCTGTTCCTCTTCGGGCGGCGCCAGGCGTTCGCCTACCAGCAGGAGGTCGACGGCAACGCCTCCCAACGCCACCACGTGCGCTTCTGGCGGGTCCCGGAGGGCTGGAAGCTGCCCGGTGGCTTCGAGGTGGAGTGGGTCGCCGCCGCGACCTACGACCGGGCGGTCGGCATCTCGCTGTTCACCCTCCAGGTGACGCACCGCGTGGACGCCGACATCGACATCGAGCGCGACTACGTGATCGACACGGTCCGGTACGCCGAGCCGACGGCGTCGCTCCGCGTCATCCGGGACTACGCCAGCGCCTTCACCACCCGCAACGGTGGCGGTGACGTCGTCCGCACCGACGGGAGCCTGTGGATCCTCGACCTGACCCAGGTCCGGGCGCAGGAACCGGAGCTGGCCGCGCCCCCGACCGATGCGCTGTCGCGCGCGGTGTCCCACCACGTGCCGCCGCCGAGCCTCCTCGCCGCGGCGGCGCTGAGCATGGCCAAGGCGGCGGTGACGCTGACCGCCGTGGTCGCTGCCCTGCTCCTCGGCGACCGCTCGACGGTCGACACATCGGGACTCGAGCTCGCGGTGATGGGCGCCGGCGCACTCGGCCTGCTCGGCCTCTGGGTGTTCATGCTGGCCCGTCACGCCTGGGCCAGGCTCGCCCTCATGCTCGTGTGCACCGTCGAAGCCGTCACACAGCTGTTCGCCCTCGGCGCCGACACCGACCCGCCGTTCGTCGTGGTGATGAGCACGGCGGTCACGGTCCTCATCCTGATCGCGGTGAGCTCCGACGGGGCCAGGCGGTGGGTGCGGCCCGCGCAGCGGGAGTGAGGCGCGGGCACCGGGTCAGGGCGAGCCCGTCGGGCGCCCGGGCCGCGTGCTGCGGAACAGGACGACCGCGACGGCGATGAGCCACAGGCACCACAGGACGTACCCGGCGAAGTTCGTCAGCGATGCCGGCTCCAGGACGGGGATGACGACACCTGTGGCGATGAGGGCCGCCGCGACGATGCCGGTGACGGCGAGCCACCCCGGCAGGACGCTGCGGCGCAGGGCGACGACCACCAGCACGGTGAAGGCCGCGGTGAGCGCGTAGCCGAAGGTCTCGCCGATGACCTTGCCGAGGACGGTGTGGAGCAGCTCGAACCGGTCCTCGGCGGCGGCGCGCGAGGAGGGATCGAGCGCGTCGTCGCTGATGCCCGGGACGAGGGTGACCCAGCGTTGCAGCCCGATCACCTGCACGACAGCGGCGGCGACTCCCAGCACGGCGATCCAGCGACCGAGGGTGCCGCCGGCCATCCGTCCGAGCCAGATGCCGGCCGGTGCGAGCAGCGCGGAGCTGATCACGAGGACGCCGAACCAGGCCATGACGGCCGCCTGGTGGTCGCGGTACAGCGCCAGGATGTCGGCGACCGGCTCCTCGAGGATCTGCGGGTACTGGAACACGGTGCCGAGGACGGTGAAGCCGGCGGTGGCGAGCAAGGCAGCCAGCGCGAGGGCGGTGGCGGCGCGCCGCGCGAGCCGTGGGTCGAGGTCGGGCCGGTCGTCGAGGTGTGCGGCGGACTCGAGGGGCGTGGACATGGTTCCTCCTGCAGGTGGGTGGCGGGAAGCTGGGGCGCAGCGGTGGAGGGGCGGTTCAGGCGGCGTTCGCTCCGGTGCGGTCGCGGTACCAGGCGAGGGTGGTGGCGAGAGCCGTGCGCGCCGGGGTGGCGGTGGCGCCGAAGGCACCGCGGAACTTGGAGTCGTCGACGATCCACGGGTCGGTGAACTGGTAGAGCGTGTGGAGGTACTCACGCATCGCGGGCCTGGCGATGCCGATGGCACGGAGGGTGAGCGAGCCGGCGGCCATGAGGCGCGGCCTCGAGCCCGCGCTGGCGTAGATGGCCTCGACGAGCGAGCGGGTGGTCGGCGCGCCGTCGACGGGCAGGTGCCAGATGTGCCCCGGTGCGTCGGGGTGGGTGCCGAGCGTGGCGAGCCCACCGGCGACGTCAGGGGTGTAGGAGTAGCTGTGGGGCTGGTCGGGGTTGCCCATGACCTGGGCGGTCTTCCCGCGCAGGGCAGGCCCGAAGACGGTCTCCCCCAGCGCCGAGCGCAACGCCCCGGGTCCGAAGTAGTCGGACGCGCGCCCGATCGCCACCTCGACGTCGCCGGCTGCGTGGGCGGTGAGGAGCTCCTCGGTCATCGCGGCCCGGGTCGCAGACTTCTTCGACGTCGGGTTGGGTGCCATCGTCTCGACGAGGGGGGCTCCGTTCGGGGGGCCGTAGGAGTAGAGGTTGTCGAGCACGACGAGCCGGGCTCCCGCGTGACGCGCACCGGCGAGGACTCCACGCTGGAGGGGCGGGAACTCCTCGGACCACCGCTCGTAGCTGGGTGCGTTGAGGCAGAAGTAGACGGCGTCGGCGCCTGCGCACGTGTCCGCGGTGAAGTGGGGGTCGGTGGCGTCGCCGCCGATGAGGCGTGCGCCGCGCACGGTGCCGTTGCCGTCGCGGTTGACCCCGACGACGTCGTGGCCCGCGGCGACGAGGTGCGTGACGAGTGGGTGGCCGACCTGGCCGGTGCCGAAGACGACGTGACGTGACATGACGTGGGTCCTTCCGTGGTGGGCGTGGCTTCGCGGTCAGGGGGTACGGCGTGCGCGCCGCAGGGGCAGCACGGAGGTGAGGGCGGTGACGGTGACGGCACCGGCCGAGCCGAAGACGGTGAACTGGTCGGTGACCTGGACGCCGACCAGGGTGGTGATGGTCCAGCCGAGCGGCCAGACGATGCCGAGGTAGACCGGCCAGGCGTAGCCGAGCCAGCCGAGGGAGCCGGAACCGCCGCCGCGCCGGAGCACGACGCCCTGGGCGACGCCGACCGCCACCCCGCAGACGACGCCCTGGACGAGGAGGTCGGTGAGCTCGGTGCCGTACCCCACGACACCCGCACCGACGGCGAGACCGAGGCTGAGCCCGGCGGCCGTGGCGACGGCCCAGATGATGACGTCACGGGCGCCGAGCCGCTGCCCGAGGCCCTGCACGACGCCGAGGACGGCGCCGGTGACGAGCCCGCCGAGCAGGGCAGCCGTCATCGAGTCGACGGGGCCGACGAGCAGCATCGCGGCGAGGCCGCCGAGCGGGAACCCGAGGAACGAGGCCATCCAGCGGAGCACCACCGCCCGGCTCGAGCGGTGTCGGTCGCTCTCGGGTGCGGTCGGGACGTGGTCGGCGTGGGACGCGGAGGTTGGTGTGGACATGGGGTCGGTCTCCTGGAGGGGCGGGTCATCGGGCTCGTGCTGCGAGCCAGGCGGCCAGCAGCTGGTCGGGATAGGTGGCGAGGTGGTCGCGGACGAGCGCGTCGAACAGGTCGGCGTCGCCGTCCAGCAGGACCCGAGCGAGCGCGACGAGCTGGCGGTCACGGGGGTGGGCGGCCGCATTGCCGGCAGCGTCCGCGTGGCCGAGGTCGCGGGTGAGGACGGCGGCAGCAACGAGGAGCGGCACGTTCGGGGACTGCGACCCGGCGCGTTCGTGCGTGGCGAGCGCGACCACCTGGGCCTCGGCATCCCGGTCACCGGCGACGAGTCGGAGAAGAACGGGGTGGAGGTCCTGGGCCATGTCCTCAGGGTGCGCGCGAGCGCTGACGAAGCGCTGACGGCGGCTGACGGCCCCTCGCAGTGACCGGCCGGGCGCCTGCGGACGCTGGGCAGGCCGCCGAGGTGTCCCTAGGCTGAACGGGTGCTGACCATCGCCGTCCTGGGCGAGGTCGAGGCCGCTCGGGACGGCGTACGCCTCCCCCTTCCCTCCGGCAAGACCACCGACCTGCTGGTCCGGCTCGCGGTGCGGCCGGGCACTCCCGTGCGGGTCGACACCCTCATCGAGGACCTCTGGGGCGAGACCGTGGACCGCAACACCCTCCAGGCGAAGGTCTCGCAGCTGCGGCGGGCCCTCGGCGACAAGGACGCCGTCGTCGCCCAGGGCGACGCCTACCTGCTGGACGTGACCGCGGAGCAGGTCGACGCTTCCGTCGCGGCGCTGCATGCGCAGGAAGCCTCCGCAGCCGCAGCAGCGGACCAGCACCCTGACGTCGTCACCGCCGCGACAGCGGGCGTCGCGCTCTTCCGCAGCGAGCCGCTGACCGGACAACGCGACTGGGCGGCACCGTTCCGCGCCTCGCTCGAGGAGATCCGGTGGAGCCTGCTCGAGCAGCTGATGGAGGCGCGCGTCGCCCTCGGAGCGGGTGGCGAGCTGGTCGTAGACCTCGAGCAGCTGGTCGACGAGCAACCCCTGAGGGAGCGGTTGTGGGTGGCCCTGATGACCGCGCTGTACCGGGCCGGCCGCCAGGCTGACGCGCTCGCGGCGTACACGCGGGCACGACGCCACCTCGTCGAGGAGCTCGGACTGGAACCGGGGCCCCAGCTGCGCGAGCTCGAGGCCAGGCTGCTCGCCCAGGACGCCGAGCTCGCCGGGCCCACGGGGAACGGGATGCGTGCGCCGACCAACCTGCCCAGACCTCGCACGCCGCTCGCGGGTCGTGAGGACGACCTGGCCGCGGTCGTCGAGCTGCTCGGGCAACCCGGTCTGACGACCCTCGTCGGGCCGGCCGGGGTCGGCAAGACCCGGCTGGCGATCGAGGCCGGTCGTGCCGCGACACCGGCGGGTGGAGCGTGGCTGGTGCGCCTCGACGCCCTGCCCGCGGGCGCCAGCACCAGTGACGTGCTCGAGAGCGTCGCAGCGGCACTGCACGTCGTACCCGACCCCGGATCGCTGCGCGACCGGCTCCTTGGGGCGCCCACCCTGGTCGTGCTGGACAACTGCGAACACGTCGTCACGGCTGCCGCGCAGCTCGTCGACTGGCTCTGCGGCGCGTCACCGACAGCGCGGCTCCTGGCCACCAGCCAGCTGCCACTGGGTGTGGGCGAGGAGGACGTCGTCGACGTGCTCCCGCTGCCGCTCGAGACCGCTATGGACCTCTTCGAGCAGCTCGTCCTGCGCCAGCAGCGGCGCCCGGCGCCCGGCGCCGATCACGGGAGGGCTGCTCCTGCTACCAACGGCTTCGACCGCGCTCTCGTGGAGCAGGTCTGCGGATCGCTGGACGGACTCCCGCTGGCCGTCGAGCTGGCCGCGGCGCGCGTGCGGTCACTCCCCCTCGACGAGGTCGCCCGACGCCTCGGCGACCGGTTCACGCTCCTGCGCGACCCGTCCAGACCAGCCGACCGCCGGCATGCCCTCGACGCCGCCCTGTCGTGGAGCTACGACCTGCTGTTCCCGGACGACCAACGTGCCCTCCAGGCGGTGTCCTGCTTCGCCGGCGGCGGCACGCTGCCGGCCGTCGAGGCTGTCATGGCCGCGCTCGACGTGCCGTCCCCTGCGGTGCCCGACACCCTCGCGCGGCTCGTCGAGCGCTCCCTGGTCGTGCTGGACGCCAACGTGCCCACGCCGAGGTACCGGCTGCTCGACAGCGTGCGCACCTACGCGCGGGAGCGCGTGGAGGAGTCCGGACAGCTCGCCGCCGCTCGCCGCGCGCACGCCACGTGGTACGCGGGCCGCGCCGACCTGTGCGCCGCCCAGGTCCGGGGCCCCGCCCAACCGTCCTGGCTGGACTTCGCGCGAGCCGAGCGGGCGAACGTCGATGCCGCCCTCGCCTGGGCGCGCGTCCACGACGAGCCGGCCGGCGAGCGGCTCGCCGTCGGCTTGGGCTGGGCGTGGGCGGTGCTCGGCGACGGCTCGGCGGGAGCGAGTCGTCTCCGCTCCGCAGTCGGGCCACGCGCGACGCACCGGGCGCGAGCACGAGCGGCCCTGTTCGCAGCGTGGCTGGAGGCATCGGCAGGCGACCTCGGCCTGGCCCGCGCGGACCTCGACGTGGCGACCCTCGCCCTGAGTGAGGAGTCGACCGGCCCGGCGGCGGAGGCGTCACACGCGCGCGGGCTGGCCGACCTGGCGTGGACGCGTGCGTTCGTGGCCATCCAGGCCGGCAGCCCGACCGAGGTGATGGCGGATGCGACCGACGCGCTGGCCCGCTACCGGGAGCTCGACGCCGGGCCCACCCCCGGGCTGGACCTGAGGTGGGAGTGCGGTGCGGCGCTCCTGCTGCTGGCGTACGGGTCGCTGATGCTCGGCGACGCCGGCGCCGCCGGTACCCATGCGTCCGCGGCGGCGGGGTTCATCGAGGCGTCCGGGGACCCGTGGGGGCTGGTGCACGCGCGCGGCATCCTGGCCGGGGTCGCGGCCGGCGAGGGCCGCTTCGGCGAGGCTGCGGAGTCGTTCGACGCGGCCGCCGGTGCCGCCTCCGCCATGGGCTTCGCCGGACAGGCAGCCCTGCACCTCGCCTCGCGGGCACGCACCTTGATGATGGCCGGGGACGCGGGCGCGGCTGATGCGGTGGCCCGTGCGTCGGAAGCGGCGGCGACGGTGGGTGACGGCCGTCTGGCCTCCGGGCTGCGCGTGCACGCGGCGCAGCTGGCCCGCGCTGCCGGGGAGGAGCGCCGCGCGAGAGTGCTGTTGCGGGAGAACGAGGACTGGTTCGCCGCCTACGGCGGCGGCGACAGGGCCACGGTGACGCGAGCGCTGCTGCTCGCGATGGACGACGACGATCAGGGGTTGTCGGACCTCCTGGCGTCGGACCCGGACGCAGCTGCTCGACAGGTCGCACTGGACGCACTGGCGCGGCTGGCGGCCCGGGACGGCGAGGTGGCGCGAGCGGCCGGCCTGGTGGCGGAGTCGGACGGGGTGGTGGTGCCGGCGCCGGACTTCGTCCTGCGGGTCGACCGGCCCGCCGGTTGACGTACGCCGGTCGTCCCCTCCCGCGGACCCTCCGGCCATTTTGCGTGTTCTTCACGCACCTGCAATTCACTGGCCGGGACCTGCGGGGGGGCCGCGGGCATGTTCGACGATGGGTGAATGTCATGTCGATGCGAGGGCGCCTCGGTGATGGATCTCGGACGACCACGGCAGGAGCACGTCGACGGCGTCGCCGGCTCGCGCCGGCGCGGAAGGGGGTGGCCGGGGCGACCGCGGTGCTGCTGGGGCTCAGCATGGCGCCAGCCCTGGCCGGCGGTCCGGCGAACGCGGCCATCGCACCGGTGGGCCAGGGCTTCACGGTGACCCCGAGCGACCTGGCGTACATCCTGGACCAGATCAAGATCGCCGAGCGGCATGCCGCGACGCTGACGCCGGATGAGCCGTGCCGCACCATGGTCGGCACCGGTCCGGACCAGATCCCCAGCCCGCTGGTCTCCAAGGGCCTCCGCACGGTCGACGGGTCCTGCAACAACCTCCAGGCGGGCCAGGAGACCTTCGGCGCGGCGGACCAGGTGTTCCCCCGGATCGCCGCCAAGTCGTTCCGCGACGGCGAGGAGCGGAGCCCGTTCGGTGGCCCCGGACAGACCTTCTACCGCAACCCGGGCACCGTCGTGGACTCCGGGCCCCGGGTGGTCAGCAACCTGATCGTGGACCAGACCTCCACGAACCCCGCCGCTGTGGCCGCCGCCGGCAACCCGGTCCGCACCCAGGGTGCCGACGGCCTGCTCCCGTGCACCACCGACCCCGACCCGCTCGCAGTCCCAGAAGTCAAGGGCGTGCCCACGGGGTGCGTGCCGACCGGTCAGACCCTGTTCATCCCCAACGTGACCACCGACGTCGGCCTGTCGCCGCCGTACAACTCGTGGTTCACGCTGTTCGGCCAGTTCTTCGACCACGGTGTGGACCAGACCGTCAAGGGCGGGGGGACGGTCTTCGTCCCGTTGAAGGCGGACGACCCGCTGCGCACCCTCGGCCCGGACCACAAGCCGGGCACCGGTGACGAGGTGAGGGCTTCCCAGGCCTTCATGGTGCTGACCCGCGCGAAGAACGTCGCCGGTCCCGGCCCGGACGGCCGGATGGGCACGAACGACGACGTGCTGGACGCCAAGAACACGGACTCGCCGTGGGTGGACCAGAGCCAGACCTACACCTCGCACTCGTCGCACCAGGTGTTCCTGCGCGAGTACCAGCTCGTCGGCGGACGGCCGACCAGCACCGGCAAGCTGCTCGGCGGCCTGCCGGCCAACGGCACCTACCCGGGCTCGCCCAACGGCGTCGAGGGCATCTCGACCTGGGCCTCGGTGAAGAAGCAGGCGTCCGAGGTGCTGGGCCTCCAGCTGGCGGACATCGACGCGGTCGACGTGCCCATGATCGCCGCGGACCCGTACGGCAACTTCATCCCCGGCCCGGCGCGCGGGATGCCGCAGTACGTGACGGAGACGGGCCTGGTCGAAGGCAACCGCGCCGCGCCGGTACCGGTCCCGGCGGACGTCCTTCACCTCGACACCCCGTTCCTGACCGACATCGCGCACAACGCCGACCCGAGCCAGCGCGACACCAACAACGACGGCGTCCCGGACACCTTCCCGACCCCCGACCTCGACGACCAGCCGTCCGCCGACTTCGCCAAGCAGCCGGCCGGGACCTACGACGACGAGATGCTGGCCGCGCACTTCGCGTGCGGTGACGGCCGCTGCAACGAGAACATCGGGCTGTCCGCGGTCCACCAGGTGTTCCACTCCGAGCACGACCGCCTCGTCGACGACATCAAGGCGACGCTGGCGGCCAACCCGACCCTCGCGGCGGCGTACGGGGCGAGCCACCCGTTCGGCGCCACCAACACGGACATCAGCTTCGGACTCGGTGGGCGCCTGTTCCAGGCGGCCCGGTTCGTCACCGAGATGGAGTACCAGCACCTGGTGTTCGAGGAGTTCGCCCGCAAGGTGCAGCCCGCGATCAACCCCTTCGAGCCGTTCGCATTCACGCAGACCGAGCTCAACCCGGCGGTGAAGGCGGAGTTCGCGCACGCCGTGTACCGGTTCGGGCACTCGATGCTGACCGACACCATCTCCCGGCGCAACGAGGACCTACCCGGACCCGACACCGTGTTCGGGACCGCCGACGACGTCCTGGGCAGCCAGAACGACATCCCGCTGCTGAAGGGGTTCCTGAACCCGCCGGCGTACTTCGACGGCGGCCCTGAAGGGACGTTGACCCCCCAGCAGGCCGCGGGGAGCATCATCATGGGGATGAGCGACCAGACCGGCAACGAGCTGGACGAGTTCGTCACCGAGACCCTGCGGAACAACCTCCTCGGCCTTCCGCTGGACCTCGCCGCGATCAACATCGCCCGAGCACGCTCCGAGGGCGTGCCACCGCTGAACGTGTTCCGGCGTGACGTCTTCAACGACACCCACGACGCCGCGATGACGCCGTACACCAGCTGGATCGACTACGGGCAGCACCTCAAGCACCCCGAGTCGCTGGTGAACTTCGTCGCCGCCTACGGCCAGCACCCTTCGATCACCTCGGCGACGACGATGGCCGCCAAGCGCGAGGCCGCCCGGCTGATCGTGAAGCCGGTGACCGGTGACGTGCCACCGACCGACGCCGCGGACTTCCTGAACAGCTCTGGCAGCTGGGCGAACAACGGAACGCAGTCCCGCACCGGGCTCGACGGCGTCGACCTGTGGGTCGGTGGCCTCGCCGAGGTCACCAACGTCAACGGAGGTCTCCTC
>Ga0247818_10002566_pt1 | contig 11708 bp, 9 predicted proteins | sample 13C_Glucose_Day1_FD_192424 | JGI IMG/M metagenome (GOLD analysis project Ga0247818, IMG submission 192424) | Soil microbial communities from agricultural site in Penn Yan, New York, United States - 13C_Glucose_Day1 | ecosystem: Environmental > Terrestrial > Soil > Agricultural land | place: USA...
TTGTGGCTGGCCTACATCGTCGTGTTGTTCGGTTGCGCGCCGGTCTTTCCGTTGAGCTTCGCCTCAATGACGTTCGATGATGCGGCGAGTCAGCGCTGCGGCGTGAGTGTGGCCAAGCCGGCGGAAACCGCTTGGGGGACGACCTTCAATACTATCGGCGAACGCTCCGCCAATGTGCCGATCTGGTGGTTTCTGGTGCATGCCTTGAGCAAAGGGGTAACCGCCGCGGCCACCGCCTCCATTCCCTGCGCACCGGATATCCGGCAGATGCGTATGGAGATCGACAGTTCGCGTATCGACAGCCAGGTACTCCTGCAGGAAGTCGCCGACTTCACTCGCGACTGCTATGGCTATTCCCGTTCTCGGCTGTTCACCAACCGCCCCCAGCTAGACAAGGCACAAAGTCACGACGCTGCCTGGATTGGCTCAAGCTATTTTCTCGACACGCCCGGCTACTACGATACGGATCGTTCACGCACACCACGAGCCAGCTGGCCGTATGACGACAACCGCGATGTTTCCTTACCTAGGCTGGAGAATGGCGCAGGCTACCCCACCTGCTCACAATGGTGGAGTGATAGCGGTGTTGGGTTGCGCGAACGTTTGATCGAGCAGGTCGATCCCTCGCTGCTGACTCAGCTGAAAGGTTGGTTGACTGGTCGTTCGAGCAACGAGATTGAGGACGCCACCCTGCGCGAGCTGGTCAGCCCGCGCCAGCAATCGATGTCCATGTCGCCCGGGCAGTTATACCAGGACTATGGCTCCAGTGCCCGCGGCGGCTCGATCAATCAGGGGCTCAATAACCTGGCCACCAATACTGGATTGGCACTGGGTTCCTTCAGTAATTTTCCCGCAATGAATGCGCTACGCGCCGCCCTACCGATGGTGCAGGCTTTTCTGATCATGGGCGTCATCATCAGCTTGCCGCTGATTCTGTTGGTCAGTACCTACCAGTTGAAGACCGTCATGACGGTGACGTTCGCTCTGTTCACGCTGCACATGCTGAGCTTCTGGTGGGAACTCGCCCGCTGGGTCGACTCCAGCATGCTCGATACCTTGTATAACCAAGTTTCGGCGTCCAATCAAGTGCTGTTATCGCTGCCCACATCCGGTTTTATGGATGGGACGGTCACGGCGCAGGTCATTGAGTATGTAATGGGGGCGATGTTCATCGTGCTGCCGATGGTTTTTCTAGCCGCCATGAGTTGGGCCGGATATAGCGTAGGCTCCATAGCAGAAGGCATGCTAGGAAAAGGGACACTCAGTGCACAAAATGCAGGTTCGAAAGGTACTGATGCTCTGATCTCTGCAGGTACTTCAATCAGAAAAAGCTAATGACAACCCACTAATGCTCGTCCAGGTCAGGCTGTCCCGGTGCACGATTGAGTTCGTACTCACCATAAGGATCGCCGAATGCCTGAGCCCCGTAAAAGTCCTTTGAGGCGTTGGGTCGGCGATGGACGATTACCCAATACAAACCCATTAGAGTCATCAACGACAAGAACAGCCAAAAACTTACAAAAAGCAACGCTCCCACCATAGTGAACTTGGCGATCAGAAAGCTCCCGCGAACGAGTAAATTACCCGCAGGCACATCTGCCACCATCGCGCGCTCAGCTAAACGGGTCTCGAATGCTTTCAGTATGCGATACCCGCGCTTTATCGACATGCTACAGGTATATGCCCAGCGGTGGGCGTGGGAAATATGAACAGGGTTCTGCGTCGGCATGGTCTCGCCCTCTTCTGAGCGTTTTCATGGTTGAGACAGGAGTAACAGCCTACTACTGAAAACGGCCCGTGCCTGACCGTTTATCAGTTTGCCCAACCGAAAAATCTTCACTGGAAGACAGAAGACAAGCCCCGTGAAACAGCGTCTCTACAGTGATTGACCCATATCAGTCGTCCGGCTAAATACAAGGTACGGTCGCTGTTATCGACAGCACCTGCTCAGGTAGCCAGAGCCTTCAAGACTACGTCACTTCGGTGATGGTTCTCCCCAAGTGCGATTAGCGTTCGGTAGCTCGCACGGTGACCGTTTCTACGGTAATGAACGCCTACTGCTCTCCTGAGCGCCTTTCGAGCTCTACTCGTGAGGTAAGCCCTCTTGATTTTCTTCAACCCACAGCGGGGAAATCTTTCCCCGCACGGGACAGGTTTCTTCGCGTTTTCAACGGAGACATACCATGTCCGACTCACTTACACCGGAAACACTGAATACCCTTCGGTTGGCCATCGTGTTCACCCCTGGCGCGTGGCAACGCGCAATACTGCTCGATCAATCCGATTACGCTGAGAAGCTACAGGTTGATCGGTTGAGCCATGTATTGCGCGCAGCCTTCGAAGCCCACCTGGCCTATCCACAAAAGCCCTATGTGCTGTTCGAGGTAGTCCACATTGAACCAACCGATCACTTCGACCACGACCCGTTGCTGCAATTGAGTCTCAGCCTACTTCAAGAACCGGGTCAGCCTAGCGCCTTGCTGATAGCGCTTGCAGGAGAACACCAGCGCTAAGCGCAATCGGCGGCGCCCACCTCCACATTCGGACGGCATACAAGACCTGCATCAAACCAGCACATCACCCAACCGGGGAACCCTCCCCGACGGGCACGGCGTTCCTCGGTTTTCTCTCGAGGAAATTGCCATGCGCGATATCTACCAAGACGTAACAGACAAGATCGTTAAAGCTTTGGACCAAGGCGTTACCCCCTGGATCAAACCCTGGTCTTCAAATGGCTCCGCCTACATCCGTCATCAACCCTATCCCATCAACGCAATCACGCGTCGTCCCTACTCGGGCATCAATTTACCGCTGCTCTGGGCCGAGGCCAGGTTGCAGGGGTTCACTCAAGACCGTTGGCTGACGTTCAACCAGGCCAAAAAGGCCGGGGGGCACATCCGTAAGGGTGAGCACAGCACTCTGGCAGTACTCTACAAGCCGATGGAGCGCGAGGAACAGACAGAGTCAGGTCTCCCCGTACTCGACGAAAATGGTCAGCCCAAGGTCGCTTACTTCGGCATTCTCAGAACACATTTTCTGTTCAACATCGAGCAAACGGAGGGGCTCGAAATGCTAAATGAAACCCTGCTCGAAACGGAACAGACTGATCCCTTCCAGCCCAACAGCGCCGCGGAAAACCTGCTGTTAAGTTCAGGTGCACGCATCGTTCATCGACCTGCCGACGAAGCCTTTTACCATCCGATCAGGGATTTCATCCAACTGCCGACAAAAGCACAATTTCAAGATGAAGACGGGTACTACGCCACGGCACTTCATGAGCTGACGCACTGGACCGGGCATCAAGCTCGGTTGCAGCGCGAAGGCCTGACGTCAGCCTGTACGTTCGGCTCGCCAGGCTACGCGTTTGAGGAGTTGGTCGCCGAGATGGGCGCTGCTTTTTTATGTGCCTACGCCGGTATCCAGGGGCAACTGCGGCACGAGGGCTACATCGACTCCTGGCTAGGCCTACTCCAGGCTGACAAACGCGCGATCTTTCGCGCCAGTGGTCAGGCCCGAAGCGCCTCGGAGTATGTATTCAACCTGGAGCAGCAACTGAAGCAGGTGGTAATGGATGACTCACGATGCATGAACGATGGAGTTTGATCGTTAACTCACCATTGCAATCGCATCACAGGGCCCAACGCGAGTTGGGCCCTTTTTTCTGCGCCCAGAAAACCCATGTCGCGGGACTCTGATGCAATGGGTCAGGGATGGGCGCACACCCGCAGCCTGTCATTCCGCATCCAGATTCTGCGCCAGAAAATCCACCAGCTTGAGCGGGCTCCGACTGTCGATCACCTTGTAGATCAGATCGCGCTTGCTGCGTGGCAACTTCTTGACCACGCTCTTCGCCGAGGCCCTGACAGCTTCGTCGGTCCCATGGATACGTGCCGCGAGCAGCAGCACGAGCGTGGCATCAGTGAGGTTCATGGCAAGTCCCAAAAAATATGCACCGCAGTGTACCGACTCTTTTCTTTTTCGTACCAGCCCCCCAACAAAACGAAGCCTAGCAGTATCGATATTCCGATTGCCGCACAAAGGGACACAAGCCAAAAGGCCGGGTAAGGGTTGGAAGGGAATGGGGACTCAAGGGTAAGAGCCCTACCCGAAAAGGCTAAAAGGCCACTGACCCAACCACGTCCCGGAGGTCACGATGCTCAACCTGTTTCGCCGCAAAAGGCAGCCCCTCCCTCCGCCATCAACCATCAACGTCGCCGAAGGCTACCTGCCCATCGAGTCGGCCCACAGCTTGTTAGCAGCGGAACACCGCCGTCAGTTGCTCGATCGCATCTGGCAGTACACCGCCCTCTCCCACGCACAGTTCATTCAGCTCTATTTAAATCCAATACATCGCTATGCTGAACAGGTCCAGCAACTCCCAGCCAGCGAGACGCACCACCATGCATATCTCGGCGGCATGCTCGACCATGGACTGGAACTGGTCGCTTGCAGTTTGAAACTGCGTCAGTCGTATCTGCTGCCCACCGGTGCCGCGCCCGAAGACCAAGCCGCCCAGACTGATGCCTGGTCCGCCGGCATCTCATATGGTGCCCTGCTGCATGACATCGGCAAGATCGCCGTGGACCTGCAGGTCGAACGCCAGGACGGCCGTCTTTGGCATCCTTGGCAGGGGCCACTGGATCAGCCCTACCGTTTTCGCTACCTCAAGGGTCGTGATTACCACCTGCACGGTGCCGCCGCTGGCTTGCTCTACACCCAAATTCTCGACCGACCGATCCTGGATTGGCTCAGCGGCTTTCCGTCACTGTGGGCCAGCTTGCTGTATGTCCTGGCGGGCCAGTACGAACGTGCCGGCGTGCTCGGTGAGTTGGTGATTCAGGCCGACCGCGTCTCCACCGCGCAGAACATCGGCGGCAACCCAAACAAGGCGCTACAAACACCGATTCATTCGCTGCAACATCACTTGATCAGCGGACTGCGTCATCTGGTTCAGCACGAACTGAAACTCAACCAGCCAGGTGCCGCGGGATGGCTGACCCGGGACGCACTCTGGCTCGTCAGCAAGACGGTCACGGACAAGCTACGAGCCTATCTGCTGTCGCAAGCGATTGAGGGCATTCCCTCCTCCAACATCGCGGTGTTCGATGAACTCCAGTCGCATGGGCTGGTCGAGTCTACCCCGGAAGGCAAAGCCATCTGGACCGCTCTCGTGACACAGGGAAACTGGAAGCAGACCTTCACCTTTCTGCGCCTTCAGCCGGCGTTGATCTGGGGGAACGAAGACCGCCCCGAGGCTTTCAGCGGAACGTTGAGCGTGGCAACCGATGACCACTCGACTGACGCTCCGGCATTACCACCAGTGCCTAAGACTGTTAGTACAGGATCGCGTCAAAGCTCCTTGTTGCCAGATCCCATAGCGATGGAAGATGCCGACTATCTCGGAACGCTACTGGATATGTTCGACTCGGCAGAACCTGAGGTTCGTGAAGAACTGTCAGAAAGCATTCTCGAAATCCCAACCTCCCTTTCGAGTAACCCTGGTCAGGTTTTTGTGAATTGGGTCAAGGAAGGCATCCTAAGCCACAAGCTGATCATCAACGACAGCAAGGCCAAAGTGCACACCGTGAGCGGTTTGGTGTTTCTGGTAACACCTGGCCTCTTCCAACGCTACGCCCAGGAGTTTCCCGGTGTCTCACAGGGTGCCAATCAAAAGATTGAAGAATGGCGCTGGGTGCAGAAGCAGTTCGAGAAATTGAAAGTCCACAGGAAGCAAGACAACGGCCTAAACATCTGGACATGCCAAGTGCAGGGCCCTAGGAAGAGAACCACTTTGAAGGGGTACTTGATTGAAGATCCGAAGCATTTTTTTGAATTGACACCATCCGACAATCCCTTTCTTAGTATCGAACAGGTTAAAAAGGGATAGAGACATCAGAATTTTATGATCAGCCAGAGTGGCTTAGCGGATGGGCTAAAAAATGGTTCTTCACAGAATCCCGGGAAACACAGAAACAAGAACGCCGATTTGATTGATGATGTTCGTGCGAGCAAACACATCTAACAAACCGGCGTTCTTATGCGCGATATTAATACTTTCCTTCCTTTTTGGGAGCGCTTTTCTGTTGTCACCATCAAGCCTGATGGCGATACCCCACAAATCGATCTAACCCCTCACGCCAACCGGTTCCCATCCTGTGGCGGCTGCCAAAAGCCCTGTTCAACCACGCAATACTGTCGGACATGGTATACCGCGCCTGGTCTCTGGAAGGAAGAAGATTGGAAACTAGACCTATTTCAGATTCGATACCAGACATGGAATTCGGTCTAATCTGGGATGAAGCTGCGCTGAAATCCGCACCCGCCAAGGCCCTGCCCCAATTCCTGCTTTATGCCGGGCACGCGGCGGCCGGTTAACACCGCTTTAGAAAATCGATGAACTGCCGGCAGGTCGGTAACAAGAACTCATCCCCACAACTAACGATCTAAAATCGGTGCTCCGACAATGGATCGACCAATGGGATGATAACTCGACACCAGTGGGGAAAACGCTTATGGCGTCACGGGGAATACACCTCGATTCGCCACATCATGTCTGCTCACGAGTAATAGCTATGAATAAAGTCATCGTCATTGTGACAGGCAGTAGCCGAGGTATAGGGCGCGATTATTGAACGGTTTCTGGAACAAGGTGCTCGTGTACTCACATACGGCCGAAGCCCTCGCCCTGAAGATCTGAATCCACAGGTTGCCTAGATTCAGGCGGACGTCTCCAAGCCGAAGACGCCAATCGAATTGTGTCGCAAACCCATCAAATGTTCGGCTCACCGACAGTACTCATCAAAAACGCCGCCGTGCAGATGTAGAAAATCGTCGTTGATACTTCTGATGACGACTGGGATCTGGTCATGGGTATCAATGCTAAGACAAGTCCCTACGGGCCCTTGTACCGCTGACGTTCGCGCTCGGCGATGCTTTTCAATTTGTCTGAAGGAGGGTCTGCTGATCAGCGGCCTGTTCCGACGCATCCAGGTCTCCCACATGAAGCTGTGCACCAGTCGCGCGTTCTGGTTGGTTGCGTGTCCCAGCCAAAGCCACGAGATGCTGTTCAATGCCCATAGAGAGCTCTACGTAATTTTTTATAGAATCACTCTCAAGCATTGTCCTGCATGGTAAAGAGAGAAACCACCCTCATAGAAAGCACTTCTTAACTTAGCGCTATGAATCGGCTTCATTGTAGAGAAAGGAATGGGCAAACTATCCGGCAGATCGCCAATCAAATAGTTCGCCAAAGCTTTGCCGACAACAGTTCCAGTAGTATTACCTCGCCCGTTATAGCCTGTAACTGCCACAATGCCAGCTGCTGGCTCAAACAACCGCATCAAGTGATCTGGAGTAAAGTCAATGCACCCTGTCCAATGTCTTTCCCACTCAACTCCCTCTAACTTTGGGAAGTAGTGAGTTTGAATTCTATTAGCCCAACTTCTTATGAACCAAGCAGGCTTGTTATCTGTACGCCCCATACTCCCAAGCAACAGTCGACCATCTGCATCCCGACGAATACTACTTAACACTAGTCGAGTATCCCAAGATCCTTGACCATATTTCAAAACTTTATCAGCTTCAGCCCCTACCAGAGGCTTTGAGGCAACCTGATAGTAATAGCCACGAAAATAGTTTTTCCGTAGCTCCGACCAATCACCTTCGGTATAGGCACCGGTCGATATCACGACCTTGTCTGAGACCACAACACCATTAGCCGTCTTAACCAGCCAAGCGGAACCCTGTTTTACTAATTGGGTAACAGCCGTGTTTTGAAACAAGCGACCGCCCAGGTTTCGCGCCGCCTCAGCTAACCCGACGGTGTACCCCATCGGATTAATCGTCCCCGCCCGACGATCCAGTAATGCCGTCGAAATTTTTTCTGTGCCGCAATATTCCTGGCATTGGGTTCCTGTTAGAAGTTCAACATCTGCACCCCGGCGCTTCCATTGATCGCGGCGCGCTTGCAGGTCAGCAGCTCCAGAGGCGTTATGAGCCATGTGAAGAGTGCCATCGTTACGAGCCTGACAATTAATACCTAACCTGTTAATCGTGGCAAAAACCTCAGCGGGCGCCTCCCCCAAAACTTTGTTGAGTCGAGCCCCCGCCTTAGTCCCTAAAGTTGCTTCCACGTCATCTGGTCGGATCCAGGTACCGGCATTGACTAATCCAACGTTGCGTCCAGACCCACCGTGACCAACCTGATAGGCCTCAAGTATTGCAACGCTCTTGCCTTTTTCTAGCAAGTTCAGCGCAGCAGAGAGTCCAGTAATACCTCCACCAATAACACAGACGTCAACCTTGATCGTGCCATCTAGAGCAATTGGAGACGCCTGCTTAGGAGTTACATACTCCCAAAGACACTCTCGACGTAACTCAACCATAAATCGACCCCTCACCTTTAATAAGCCAGTGGAGTAACTTAAGTTATAAATTAAATTTCTTGAATCGAGCACTTGATAGCTTCAGACTCTTCTCTGGCTTAATGATTTAAACATCATCAGTACGAGGTATAAATTTTCAAAAAATGCTTCCGGTCTGCATTACTCGTTTGCGCCCTTTATCGAATAATTTTGTCCTAAGGTTCCCCCCGCATCGAAGACGATGCGGGGAGTAATCTTGATTAATCGAAGACGATCCCTTGAGCCAGAGGCAAGTCGCGAGAATAGTTGATCGTATTGGTCTGGCGACGCATGTAGGCTTTCCAGGAATCCGAGCCGGACTCGCGTCCACCCCCGGTTTCTTTCTCACCACCGAATGCGCCGCCGATCTCAGCGCCGCTGGTGCCAATGTTGACGTTCGCGATACCGCAGTCACTACCGGAGGCACTTTGGAAGCGCTCGGCTTCGCGCACATCCAATGTGAAAATGCAAGACGAAAGGCCTTGAGGCACTTCGTTGTTCAAGTGAAGGGCTTCTTCAAATTCGTCGTACACCAGCACATACAGAATCGGCGCAAAGGTTTCGTGACGAACGACGGCAGACTGACCTGGCATTTCTACAATGGCCGGAGCTACATAATAGGCGTTCGGGTACTCATCTTGCAGCTTGCGCTCACCACCGAAAACTTGACCTCCCTCATCCCGCGCTTGGCTCAAAGCACCTTGCATCGATTCAAAAGCCTGCTTATCAATTAGTGGCCCGATCAAATTATCTTTACGTGGATCACCGATACGCACCCTGCCGTAAGCAGCTTTCACTCGAGCGACAACTTCATCTTTGATCGAACGGTGCACGATCAATCGGCGCAGGGAAGTGCAGCGCTGGCCAGCAGTGCCGACAGCACTGAACAGGATGCCACGCACGGCCAAATCGAGGTCGGCACTCGGCGCCAGGATCATTGCGTTGTTGCCGCCCAGCTCGAGGATGCAACGACCGAAACGAGCCGCGACCCGCGGGCCGACTTCTTTGCCCATCCGCGTGCTGCCAGTGGCACTGATCAGCGGAATGCGTGGATCATCGACCAGCACTTCACCCGCCTCACGATCACCGATGATCAATTGGCTGAGCCCTTCGGGCGCCTGGCCAAAAATCTTCAGTGCTTTCTCGAACAGCGCCTGACATGCCAGGGCCGTCAGCGGCGTTTTCTCGGACGGCTTCCACAGTATGGAATTACCGCAAACCAGTGCCAAGGTAGTGTTCCAAGCCCAGACAGCAGCTGGGAAGTTGAAGGCACTGATCACGCCAACAACTCCGAGCGGCTGCCACGTTTCACGCATGTGGTGACCCGGGCGCTCAGAAGCAATAGTCAAGCCGTACAACTGACGAGACAGACCCACGGCGAAGTCGCAGATATCAATCATTTCCTGAACTTCGCCCAGACCTTCCTGGAAGATTTTGCCCGTTTCAACCGAAACCAATTCCCCGAGCTGGTCTTTATTCTTGCGCAGAACTTCTCCGAATACACGAACCAGCTCACCACGGCGTGGTGCGGGAACTTCACGCCAGGCGAGAAAGGCTTGATGTGCGAGATCGATCTTCTTAGCGACTGCAGCTTTGCCTTCTAAAGTGACGGAGGCGATCTGACTACCATCGATAGGTGTATGAATGGGATAGCCGCCATTCGTGAATGCGGCCTCAGAAACGCCAAGGTGTTTAAGCAGTCCATCAACCATTATTTTCTCCTGCATCTGATGGTGGTTGAAATTATTGATCTGGGTCAGTATTAATCCGATCCCAACGACCAACAAACGACGTTTACTCAGCACATCATTCCATGAGCTAATGAAGTTGATTTCGCACACCAGATAGAGAGAGATATGCCCAAACGTCTTACTCCTTCCATGGCAGCCCTGCAGTGCTTCGAAGCTGCAGCTCGTCACTTGAGTTTTACTCGTGCCGCTGAAGAGCTAAATCTAACGCAAAGCGCTGTCAGCAAGCAGGTTGCTCAACTGGAGGAAATGCTCCGGCACCACCTCTTTCATCGGGTGCGCCGGCGCTTGCAGCTAACACCTGCTGGCGAGCTCTATCTTGCGGAGGTCGAAAAGATATTGATCCAGGTCGATATGTCGAGCCGGTACATTCTTTCCTACGGAGGCGAAACCGAAGTCCTGCGTGTAGCAACCCAACCCACCTTTGGCGCACGATGGCTAGTACCTAATCTCAACGGTTTCGGAGAACGGTTTCCAAATATCCATTTAGATATCCGCAGCGAATTGGAACCCTTTGATCTGCTGAAAGCAAAGGCAGATGTTGCCTTCTTCTTTGGGCAGGGCTCGTGGCCAGGAGCAGTCTGCACTAAGCTTTTTGGTGAGGATGTTGTCCCTGTGTGCTCACCGGAAACTCTCGCCAATAGATCGATCAAGAGTGCCGCCGACCTAACTGACCTCGTTTTGCTGCAATGCACTTCTCGACCTGAAGCCTGGCACGAATGGTTTCTGGAGCAAGATCTGCATACAGAACACAGCTATCACGGGCCACGCTTCGACACCTTTTACATGTGCATACGTGCAGCTCAAGCAGGTTGCGGAGTGGCGCTCGTGCCGAAGTTTCTTGTCATTGATGAGATCGCAGAAAAGAAACTGGTTGTTGCTTGGGACTACTCAGTACCTAGCGTCGGATCTCATTTCATGGCCTATTCAGAGCACGCCGCTGACATCCCGAAAGTACATAATTTTGTCGAATGGATTCTTGAGAAGGCTAAGCTTGGGCAGAACCCATTTTGACACTTCAAGAGCTTACGGAATGACTCTGTAATTTCTTTTCGCTTGTCGTCACCAAGCATTCCTCGCTTACATAGAGAAAAACCTATGCAGCCTGGAACGCCAAAATGCGAATGCGCACCACAAAAACTTGCTACTGGACGACACCCACCGGCTTGAATTTTTCCGTTTCGTCAAACGAAAAAAAACGGAGCAAAAACTCCTCAGCTGGGGCGGTGGAGTACTTGTCGTCATGACCCACTCCTCCATCAGCGAGTCGATCGCGATCGTCCATCCGATCACCTTGAGCCGAGGCAGCAATGCACAGGTCTGGGACACTGACGGCAAGCGCTACATCGATTTCGTCGGCGGCATTGGCGTGCTGAATCTGGGCCATTGCCACCCACGGATAGTCGAGGCGATGTGCAACCAGGCCTCGCGACTGACGCATTACGCCTTCAATGCCGCGCCTCATGAACCCTACAGGCAGTTCATTGATCGACTGGCCAGGTTTATCCCCGTGTCCTATCCGGTCAGTGGCATGTTGACCAACAGTGGTGCCGAGGCA
>Ga0247818_10002567_pt1 | contig 11708 bp, 10 predicted proteins | sample 13C_Glucose_Day1_FD_192424 | JGI IMG/M metagenome (GOLD analysis project Ga0247818, IMG submission 192424) | Soil microbial communities from agricultural site in Penn Yan, New York, United States - 13C_Glucose_Day1 | ecosystem: Environmental > Terrestrial > Soil > Agricultural land | place...
GCATTCCGTCTAAACATGACGTTGAGGCGTTGTCGGTGAAGCTTGAACAGCTGCACGAGCTGCTTGAGCGCGTCGCGCACAAACCATAAGGAGAGCAGGATGGCTGGCAAGAAGAATTCCGATAAAGAAAGCAGCTCCTGGGTCGGCGGGATCGAGAAGTACTCCCGCAAGATCTGGCTGGCCGGGCTGGGTATCTATTCGAAGATCGACCAGGACGGCCCGAAGCTGTTCGACACGTTGGTGAAAGACGGCGAGAAGGCCGAGAAGCAGGCCAGGAAGACCGCTGAAGATGTCGCCGAAACCGCCAAGTCTTCGACCACCTCGCGGGTGTCTGGCGTGAAGGACCGTGCGCTGGGCAAGTGGAGCGAGCTCGAAGAAGCCTTCGACAAGCGCCTGAACAGCGCCATCTCGCGCCTGGGCGTACCTAGCCGCAACGAGATCAAGGCCCTGCACCAGCAGGTAGACAGCCTGACCAAGCAGATCGAGAAGCTGACCGGTGCTTCGGTCACGCCGGTTTCCAAGGCTGCTGCGAGCAAAGCTGCTGCGAGCAAGACTGCGGCCAAGCCGTTGGCCAAGGCGCCTGCCAAACCGGCTGCTAAAACCGCTGCTGCCAAGCCTGCGGCCAAGGTTGCTGCGGCCAAACCCGCGGCCAAACCCGCAGCCAAGGTTGCCGCTGCCAAGCCGGCGGCAAAACCGGCTGCCAAGTCTGTTGCAGCCAAGCCTGCTGCAGCGAAGAAACCTGCGGTGAAGAAGGCCCCGGCCAAACCGGCTGCGGCCAAACCGGCAACACCGGCCACCAGCGCCGCACCCGCTGCCACCGCAGCGCCAGCGCCAAGCGCGGCACCGGCCAGCAATACACCGTCGGCACCGGTGAGCGCAGTTACCGAAGCCTGATACTGCGTGGCTTCTTCGCGGGCTTGCCCCGTGAAGAAGCCACTGCCGATTGAACAGCTTTACCCCTCCAGGTACCTCACCGCCAACTGCTCCGCCGCCGCCCGTGCCGGGGGCTGCAGGTGCGGTGCCACCAGCATCATCACCTGATACACGACAATCCCCACATCCCCCTCGCGCCCCAGCACGCGCTGGTAATCCAGCGAGAACATCAGCGTCAGGGTGATCTGCTCCACCAGTTGCCCCAGTGCCTGGGTCTCGCTTACCACCTGCCCCTGGCCCTTGAGGCTGGCGAGCAACGCGGCAAGGGTGCGCTTGAGCGCGTTGATCAGGCTGCGCATGCCACGGGCCAGCTTGGGCAGGCGCCCGGTCAGGTTCGACAAGTCCTGGAACAGGAAACGGTACTGGGCCATGCGTTCGACGATCAGGTGCAGAAACAGCCAGTAGTCCTCGGCATCCAGGCGCACCTCCAGGGGCGGGTCGAGCAGAGGCATCAGCGCCTCTTCGAAGCGCTCGAACAGGCCCAGCACCACAGGCTCCTTGCCATGGAAGTGGTAGTACAGGTTGCCAGGGCTGATGCCCAGCTCGTTGGCGATCTCCAGGGTCGAGACGTTCGGTTCGCCCTGCTGGTTGAACAGCTGCAGGGCGCATTCAAGGATACGGTCGCGGGTTTTCATCCAGGCGGTGTGCTCATCGGGTCAGGACATAGGTGCCTGGCGCAGGGCCCAGCGGCGGATAGGTTGCATTACCAAGCTCGGTGCGTGGCGCCTTCAGTGGGCCGGAACGGGGTGTGACCCACTCCAGCCACAAGGGCCACCAACTGCCCTCGCTACGTTGGGCGTCGTGGAACCACGCGCGCGGGTCGCTCGACAGCTTGGGGTTGGCCAGGTAATAGGCCTTGGGGTTGCCGGGTGGGTTGATGATGCTCTGGATATGCCCGCTGTTGGCCAGTACAAAGCGCCGTTCGCCGCCCAGCAACAGGGCCGAGCGATACACGGCGTCCCAGGGGGTGATGTGGTCGTTGCTGCCGGCCACGGTGAAGCTGTCGAGGTCGACCTGTTTGAGGTCGATGGGCGTGCCGCAGACTTCCAGGCCCGCCGGGTGGGTCAGTGGGTTGAGCTTGAAGAAGTCGAGCAGGTCGCCATGCAGTGCGGCGGGCAGGCGCGTGCTGTCGGCGTTCCAGTAGAGAATGTCGAAGGCTGGCGGGGTCTTGCCGAGCAGGTAGTTGTTGACCCAGTAGTTCCAGATCAGGTCGTTGGGCCGCATCCAGGCGAAGATGCGCGCCACCTCGGCGCCGTCCAGCACGCCGCGCTGGTAGGAGCGGCGCTTGGCCGCCTCGAGGGTCTGCTCGTCGGCGAACAGGCTGGCAGGGCTTTCGAACTTGCTGTCGAGCAGGCTGACCAGGTACGTGGCGCTGCGTACCCGGCGCAGCTGGTGCTTGGCTTGCAGGTGGCCTTGCAGCGCCGCCATGGTCAGGCCGCCGGCGCAGGCGCCCATCAGGTTGGGGTCGCGGTTGCCGCTGATGCTGCGGCAGGCATTGAGCGCTTCTTCCAGGGCCTGAACGTAGCTGGACAGGCCCCACTCGCGGTGCCGTGGATCGGGGTTGCGCCAGCTGACCATGAACACCTGCAGGCCATTCTTGAGCATGTACTGGACGAAACTGTTGGTCGCGCTCAGGTCGAAGATGTAGAACTTGTTGATTTGCGGCGGCACCACCAGCAGGGGGCGGGTGTGCTGCTTTTCACTCATCGGCTGGTACTGGATCAGCTCCAGCAACTCGTTGCGAAACACCACGGCGCCTGGGGTTGCCGCCACATTGCCGCCCACCTCGAAGGCGCGCTCGTCGACCTGGCGAGGCAGGCCGTCGTTGTGGCGCAGATCGTCGAGTAGGTGCGCGGCGCCACGCAGCAGGCTCTGGCCGCCGGTATTGAGCAGCTCCTTCACCGCCAGCGGGTTGAGCAGCGAGTTGCTGGGCGCCAGGGCGTCGTTGATCAGGGTGAACAGGAACTGCGCACGGGCCCGGTCATCGGCGTCCAGGTGGCTTTCCTCGATCCACAGGCGGGTCTGCTTCTGCCAGGCCAGGTAGGCTTGCAGGCCACGCCGGTACAGCGGGTTCTGGCTCCATGTCGGGTCGCTGAAGCGCGTGTCGCGCGGGTTTGGCTGGTAGGGCGTGTCGCCGAGCATCACCCGGCCGAGTTGGCCGCTCAGGGCCAGCAGGTGGCGGGCGGTGTGCAGCGGGTTACGCAGCCCGTGGCGGCCGACGCTGCGCAGGGTGGATATCAAATCGCGGCCGCGCAGGCCGAGCATGGCGTTCTGCACGTTCATGCTGGTGGCGGGAAGCGTTGGCGTTCCTTTGGCCGGTTTGTCTTTCATGGCAACACTCCCTGGTCTTGACCCTTGCGCCTGATGCCCATCGCAGGCAAACCCGCGCCTACACGCCCGAAGCCGGGCGAGGGTGCATGACTGCGCGCTGACGCTCTTGCTGAAGGAACTTCATGATGATCGGGGCGACGGCCTCGGCCCGGGTGATCAGAAACAGATGGCCGTCGTCGATAATGTGTAGCTGGGCATTGGGAATCCGCCAGGCCAGCAGGCGCATGTTGATCAGCGGGATCAACGGGTCGTCATCGCCTGCCAGCACCAGCGTGGGCTGTTGGATCTTGTGCAGCCAGTGAATGCTGGTCCAGCCTAGCCCTGCGAACAGTTGCCAGTAGTAGCCCAGCTTGCCGCCGGAACGCACCTTGGATGCGTGGTGCATGGCCAGGTCCGGGTCGCGGCGAAAGCCGCCGCCGTAGATCAGCGGGGCGATGCGGATCACATGGGAGGGCTGGATGTAGCGCCGGGGGCTGGCCATCATCCACAGCACCTTGGGCTTGCCCGGCACCATTACCGCGCCCGCAGCCGTGGCTGCCAGCACCAGCTTCTTGCAGCGCTCGGGGTAGTCGTGGGCGAATTGCTGGGCCAGCGCGCCGCCCCAGGACACGCCAATCACATTGACCTGGCCATAATCGAGGTAGTCGAGCATGCGTGCCGTCAGCTTGGCCAACCCCGGAAAGCGGTAGGGCTGGCGCGGCGTGGACGAGCCGCCCACGCCCGGTACGTCGAAGGCGATGACTTCCAGGTCCGGGTCCAGTGCTTCGATGAACGGGAACACCAGCTCCAGGTTGGCGCCGATGCCGTTGAAGATCAGCAGCGGCGTCAAATGCGGCTTGCCAGGGCGCACGGCAGTGCGGATGGACTGCTGGTCCAGTTCGACGGTCCTGAAGATATAGGGTTGCGGCATGCGCGTGGCTCTGTGGTGAAGTAAACACCGTGGTCACCCGCAGGTGGCCACGGCGCTGCAACTCAACGTTCGTGAACGTAGGTGCCCGGTGATGCCTCGCCTGCGGCATAGGCGCGGTTGCCGAGGCGGGTCGGCGCTTTTTTCAGCTCGCCGGCACGCTCGCCCAGCCAGCTCTGCCAGTGCAGCCACCACGAGTCGGCATGCTTGGTGGCGTTCTCCTGCCAGGCCGCCGCGTCGCCCGGGCGATCGGCGCCGGTCATGAAGCGTGCCTTGGGGTTGCCCGGCGGGTTGAGGATGCTCTGGATATGGCCGCTGTTGGACAACACGAACTCGATCTTGCCGCCAAACAGGTGCGCCGAGCGGTAGCAGGATGGCCACGGGGTGATGTGGTCGTTGGTGCCAGCAAGGCTGTAGATGTCGCACGTGACCTGCTTCAGGTCGATCGGGGTGCCGCACACTTCCAGTGCACCGGGGCGGGTCAGCGGGTTACTTTTGAACATCTCGATCAGGTCGCCATGGAAGGCGGCCGGCAGGCGCGTGGTGTCGTTGTTCCAGAACAGGATGTCGAACACCGGTGGCTCGTTGCCCAGCAGGTAGTTGTTGACCCAGTAGTTCCAAATCAGGTCATTGGGGCGCATCCAGGCGAACACCTTGGCCATCTCGCTGCCTTCCAGCACGCCGGCCTGGTAGGAGTGGCGCTTGGCGGCTTCGAGGGTCTGCTCGTCGACAAACAGCGCGACTTGGGTGTCCATTGTGGTGTCCAGCACGCTCACCAGCAGGGTCAGGGCATTGACCTTCTTCTCGCCAAGGGCGGCGTAATGGCCCACCAGCGCGGTGCAGGTGATGCCGCCGGAGCAGGCGCCGAGCATGTTCAGGTCTTTGCTGCCGGTAATCGCCAGCACCGCGTCGACCGCTTCCTTGAGCGCATCGATGTAGGTCGAAAGGCCCCATTCACGCTGGGCCTTGGTCGGGTTGCGCCAGCTGATGATGAAGGTCTGCTGCTGGGCGCGCAGGCAGAAGCGCGCCAGGCTCTTTTCCGGGCTCAGGTCGAATACATAGAACTTGTTGATCTGTGGCGGCACCACCAGCAGCGGCCGCGCATGCACCTGTTCGGTGATGGGGCTGTACTGGATCAGCTCGAGCACGTCGTTGCGGTACACCACGGCGCCGTCACTGGTGCCCAGGTTCTTGCCCACCTCGAAGGCGTCCATGTTGACCTGACTGGGCATGCCACCGTTGTTGACCATGTCCTTGGCCATGTTGGACAGGCCATCGAGCAGGCTCTTGCCACCGGTTTCGAAGAAGCGTTTGACCGCCGCCGGGTTGGACAAGGTGTTGGTCGGCGCCATGGCTTCGGTCATCAGGTTGATGACGAACTGGCCACGGCTGATGTCCTGGGGCGACAGGTCGCTGCTGCCGATCCATTCGTGCAGTTCTTTGCGCCAGGCCAGGTAGGTTTGCAGGTAGCGGCGGTAAAGGGGGTTGTTGCTCCAGGCGGGGTCGTTGAAGCGACGGTCGTCGCTTTCGGGCGTCAGGCTGGACTTGCCCAGCAGCACGTTCTTCAGCTCCAGGCCGAAGTGCGCCACGTGCTTGGCGCTGTGCAGCGGTTGGCGCACGGCCTGGCGCAGCACGGTGCGTGCCGAACTCAGCAGGTCCTTGCGGCGGATGCCGATGACCGGGTTCAGCCCCAGGGTGTTCTCCGAGGCCTGCCGCTGCAACTCATCGTTGTTCTTGTTACTCATCTACGACGCTCCGTTGTCCAGAGACGAGTACCGGTTGCCTGTGGCGGGGTGCACAGTCCAGAGCCCGGTACTGCTACTCGGGTGACCAGTGATAAGGAACAGCGGTGCTGCGGGCCGGTTGCATGGGGTGATGAGCTGCGGGGAGTTCTGCGTGTGAAGACAGCCTGCTTTCGCTCGCGACCTCTACATACCGGCCTGGTCCTGGTTGCCTTGAAGACAATGCAGGGACCTTGCCAGCTCCATTGGTTACCCGACTTTCATGTAATGCGCAAGACAGCTCGTCACTGAGCTGTCTGTAGGGCATTCAAGCAGATGAGATTAGAAAATGCGCTCTAAACCGCAGGCGGCTTGAGCTAGAGCATGAGTTTCACAACGGATTCGGCCGGATCGCGGGACTTTCCGGCCTGATGCAACGCGTCGAGGTACTCGGCCCACAGTTGCGCCTGGCGCAGGCACAGCTGTTCCAGGTACTCCCAGGTGAACAGGCCGCTGTCATGGCCGTCGTCGAAGGTCAGTTTCAGTGCATATTGGCCGGCGGGTTCGAGGCCGGCGAGGCCGACGTTGATCTTGCCGACTTGCAGGATGGGGTTGCCGTGGCCCTGGACCTCGGCGGAAGGCGAGTGCACGCGCAGGAATTCGGCGGGCAGGTGGTAGACCTCGTCTGGGCCGTAGGTCAGGCTCAAGGTCTTGGAGGCTTTGTGCAGGTTGATGGCGGTGGGCAGGCGGGCCATGGGCTGAATCTCTTCTGAGCGATAAGCTACAAGCTTCAAGCTACAAGAAGTGATATTCAAGCCATCGCGGAAAAATCATGTCTCGCGGTGCTGCAAGCGACACTGAACAGCTTGTCGCTTGCAGCTCAAGGCTTGCCGCTTACAGGATGTAGCGCGACAGGTCTTCGTTCTGCGCCAGCTCACCCAGGTGGCTGTTCACATACCCGGCATCGATCTGGATCGGCGCTTCGTCGTGCGTGCTGGCCAGGTCACCGGCACTGAACGACACCTCTTCGAGCAGGCGCTCGAGCAGGGTGTGCAGGCGGCGGGCACCGATGTTCTCGGTCTTCTCGTTGACCTGGTAGGCAATTTCGGCCAGGCGCTTGATACCGTCGGTGAGGAACTCGATGTTCAGCCCTTCGGTCTTGAGCAACGCCTGGTACTGCTCGGTCAGCGAAGCGTGCGGTTCTTGCAGGATGCGCTCGAAGTCTTCCGGGGTCAGAGCCTTGAGTTCGACACGGATCGGCAAACGGCCCTGCAGCTCAGGCACCAGGTCGCTCGGTTTGCTCAGGTGGAACGCACCCGAAGCGATGAACAGGATATGGTCGGTCTTGACCATGCCCAGTTTGGTGTTGACGGTGCAGCCTTCGATCAGCGGCAGCAGGTCGCGCTGAACGCCCTCGCGGGACACATCGGCGCCGCCGACGTTGCCGCGCTTGGCCACTTTGTCGATTTCGTCGATGAACACGATACCGTGCTGTTCAACCGCTTCCAGGGCCTTGGCCTTGAGCTCTTCTTCGTTGACCAGGCGGCCCGCTTCTTCCTCGCGGACCATCTTCAGCGCTTCCTTGACCTTGAGCTTGCGCGCCTTGCGCTTGCCCTTGCCCATGTTGGCGAACAGGTTCTGCAACTGGTTGGTCATCTCTTCCATGCCAGGCGGCGCGGCAATCTCGACGCCCACGGCATCCGCCACTTCGATCTCGATTTCCTTGTCGTCCAGCTGGCCTTCGCGCAGGCGCTTGCGGAACAGTTGGCGAGTGTTTGAATCGCTGCTGGTCTGCGCGGCTTCCTCGCTGAAATTGGTGACCCGCGCCTGCGGCAGCAGCGCGTCGAGGATGCGGTCTTCGGCGGCGTCTTCGGCGCGGTGGCGCACGCGGATGATCTCCTGCTCGCGGAGCATCTTCAGCGCGGCATCGGCCAGGTCGCGGATGATCGATTCGACGTCACGGCCTACATAGCCGACTTCGGTGAACTTGGTCGCTTCGACCTTGATGAACGGCGCGTTGGCCAGCTTGGCCAGGCGGCGGGCGATTTCGGTCTTGCCGACACCGGTCGGGCCGATCATCAGGATGTTCTTCGGCGTCACCTCGGCACGCAGCTCGGCCGGCAGCTGCATGCGCCGCCAGCGGTTGCGCAGGGCGATGGCCACGGCGCGCTTGGCGTCGTCCTGGCCGATGATGTGGCGGTTCAGTTCGTGAACGATTTCGCGGGGGGTCATGGACATGATGAAAATGGTCCTCGAGCAGAGCAATCAGTGTGGAAAAGTCCCGCCGCGGGCGGGACGCCAAAACAACTGATCAGTCGGCCAGGTCCTGCTCCTCGATGGTCAGGTTATGGTTGGTGAACACGCAGATGTCACCAGCGATGTTCAGGGCAGTCTCGGCGATTTCGCGGGCCGAGAGGTCGGTCTTGTTCAGCAGGGCACGGGCTGCTGCCTGGGCGTAGGCGCCACCGGAACCCATGGCGATCAGGCCGTCTTCGGGTTCGACCACATCGCCGTTGCCGGTGATGATCAGCGAGGCGTCCTTGTTGGCCACGGCCAGCATGGCCTCCAGACGGCTCAGGGAGCGGTCGGTACGCCATTCCTTGGCCAGCTCGACGGCGGCACGGACCAGGTGGCCCTGGTGTTTTTCCAGTTGCCCTTCAAAACGCTCGAACAGGGTGAACGCATCGGCGGTGGCGCCGGCGAACCCGGCAATGACCTGGCCGTGGTACAGGCGACGGACCTTTTTGGCGTTGCCTTTCATCACGGTGTTGCCGAGGGAAACCTGGCCGTCGCCGCCCATGACGACTTTGCCGTTACGGCGGACAGAAACGATGGTGGTCAAGGGGAGAGTCTCCACGCAGCGGGGCGAAAGTGCCTGATGCAGACTCATATGGGGGTGGGGGGAAGGATTTCAACCATTAGCGACCAGCTGCAAGCTGCAAGCTGCAAGAAAAAGCGCGTCGGCGCCATGCCTGCTTTTTCTTGTGGCTTGCAGCTTGAGGCTTACAGCTGGTGGTCAGGCTTCGTGGCAGACGTGCCCATCGACCAAGGTATAACGCACCGCCCCTGGCAGGCAGTGGCCGATGAACGGGCAGTTCTCGCCACGCGAGAGCCATTGCTCGCCGGCGACCGTCGAGGCTTTCGGGTCGAACAGCACCAAATCCGCTGCGCCACCGACCTTCAGCTCACCTGCCGGCAGGCGCATGGCGGCAGCCGGGCCGCTGCTCAGGCGCGCGAGCAAGGTCGGCAGGTCGAGCAGGCCGTCCTCGACCAGGGTCATGGCCAGTGGCAGCAGCACTTCGACGCTGCTGATACCCGGCTCCGTGGCGCCGAACGGGGCCAGCTTGGCATCGCGCTCATGGGGCTGGTGATGGCTGGAAATCGCCTGGATCACGCCCGACTTGACCGCCGCGCGCAGGCCGTCACGGTCGGCGGCGGTGCGCAGCGGTGGCTGCACGTGGTACAGGCTGGAGAACTCGCGCAGCGACTGGTCGGTGAGAATCAGCTGATACAGTGCCACGTCGGCGGTAACCGGCAGGCCCAGCTCCTGCGCCTGGGCGATCAGCCGCGCGCCGCGGGCACTGGTGATCTGGGTGAAGTGCGCGCGCACGCCGGACTGTTCGACCAGCAGCAGGTTGCGTGCCAGGGCCACGGTCTCGGCAGTCTCGGGGATGCCGGGCAGGCCGAGGAAGCTGGCCATTGCGCCCTCATGGGCCAGGCCGCCCTGGGACAGGTCACGGTCCTGGGAGTGGAACACCACGGTCAGGTCGAACGTGGCGGCGTACTCCAGGGCACGGGCCAGGGTGCGGTTGTTGGGGATTTCCTTGAGGCCATTGCCGAAGGCCACGCAACCGGTGTCGCGCAGGGCCACCAGCTCGGCCAGCTGTTCGCCTTCCAGGCCCTTGGTCAGGGCGCCGATCGGGTAGACCTTGCTGTTGCCGGCTTCGCGGGCGCGGTCGAGGATCAGCTCGGCCACGGCCGAGGTGTCCAGTACCGGTTTGGTCTGCGGTGGGCAGCACAGGCTGGTCACGCCACCGGCCACGGCGGCGCGGGTTTCGCTGGCGATGCTGCCCTTGCGGCTGTAGCCCGGCTCGCGCAGGGCCACGTCGAGGTCGACCAGGCCAGGTGCTGCGATCAGGCCCTCGGCCTGGATCGTGCGGCTGGCGCTGAAACCGGCCGGTGCCGCGCCGATCGCGGCAATGCGGCCGCCATCCAGGTGCAGGTCGGTGACCTGGTCCAGGCCGCTGTTGGGGTCGATGACCCGGGCGCCAAGAATGCTGATGCTCACAGGGCGTTCTCCTGGTCGAGTTGGCGTTGCGTGTTTTGCCCGCTCATGGCCATGGACAGCACGGCCATGCGCACGGCGATGCCGTACGTCACTTGGTTGAGGATCACCGAGTGCTTGCCGTCGGCCACCGCCGATTCGATCTCCACGCCGCGGTTGATCGGGCCAGGGTGCATGACGATGGCATCGGGCTTGGCGCCGGCCAGGCGCGCGGTGGTCAGGCCGAACAGGCGGTAGAACTCGCCCTCGCTGGGCAGCAGGCCGCCGGCCATGCGCTCACGCTGCAGGCGCAGCATGATCACCACATCGACGTCTTTGAGGCCTTCGGCGAGGTCGGTGTACACCTTCACGCCGTATTGCTCGATGCCGATCGGGATCAGGGTTTTCGGGCCGATCACGCGGATGTCCGGGCAGCCCAGCGCCTTGAGCGCGAGCATGTCGGAGCGGGCCACGCGCGAATGCAGGATGTCGCCGACGATGGCCACGGAGAGGTTCTCGAAGCTGCCCTTATGCCGGCGGATGGCCAGCATGTCGAGCATGCCCTGGGTCGGGTGCGCATGGCGGCCATCGCCGCCGTTGATCACGGCAACGTCAGGGCACACGTGTTCGGCGATGAAGTGCGCGGCGCCCGAGTCGGAATGGCGCACGACGAACATGTCGGCGGCCATCGCTTCCAGGTTGCGCAGGGTGTCGAACAGGGTTTCGCCCTTGCTGGTCGAGGAGGTCGACACGTTGAGGCTGATCACGTCGGCCGACAGGCGCTGCGCGGCCAGTTCGAAGGTGGTACGGGTGCGGGTCGAGTTTTCGAAGAACACGTTGCACACGGTCTTGCCGCGCAGCAACGGGACTTTTTTCACGGCCCGGGCACCGACTTCCAGGAAGGAGTCGGCGGTGTCGAGGATCTCGGTCAGCAGTTCGCGGGGCAAACCGTCGAGCGAGAGAAAGTGGCGCAGCTGGCCCTGATCATTGAGCTGCAGCGGGCGCTTGGCGTCGATTGGCGTCATCGCGGGGGACTCTTAAAGGGCGGAAGCGGAGGCGAGGTCCTGTCGCTCGAGGGCGAGCGGTGCGGGTCCGGTCAATTTTACCCGTTCATGGGCCGCCAGCGACAGGGTGGCACCGAGCACATTGGGACGAATCGGCAGTTCACCGGCGTCAAGGTCGAGCAGGCAGACCAGGGTGACGCTGGCCGGACGGCCGTAATCGAACAGTTCGTTGAGCGCGGCGCGAATGGTGCGGCCGCTCATCAGCACGTCGTCGATCAGCACCAGGTGCTGGCCTTCGATTTCGAATGGCAGGTCGGACGGGCGCACCTGCGGGTGCAGGCCGTTCTGGCTGAAGTCATCACGGTAGAACGACACATCCAGGGTGCCCATGGGGCTGGTATCGCCCATTTCTTCCTGCAGCGCCTGGGCGACCCAGACGCCGCCCGTGCGGATGCCGATGAAGCGCGGCTCGGTGATAGCACGGCGGGCCAGGTGGGCGCGAAGGTCGACAGCCATCTGCCGGATCAGATCGGCGGGATTGGGTAGGC
>Ga0247818_10002568_pt1 | contig 11706 bp, 11 predicted proteins | sample 13C_Glucose_Day1_FD_192424 | JGI IMG/M metagenome (GOLD analysis project Ga0247818, IMG submission 192424) | Soil microbial communities from agricultural site in Penn Yan, New York, United States - 13C_Glucose_Day1 | ecosystem: Environmental > Terrestrial > Soil > Agricultural land | place...
GTGCCGGAGGGCAACCAGCAGCACCACGGTGACGACAGCCAGCGAGACGCCCACGGTCTGCATGCCGCCCAGGAAGCTGACTCCGGCAAGCGTGGCGGTGAGGATCGGCAGATAGATCGCCATGGCCAGGTCCTCGAAGACCAGGATGGAGAGGACCACTGGTGTCTCGCGGTTACCGATGCGGCCAAGGTCTGTGATGACCTTGGCCGCGATACCCGACGACGATATATACGTGACGCCGCCCATCACCATGGCGCCCGCGACTCCCCACCCGAGGAGGGCGGCCAGGGCAGCGCCGGGAACGAAGTTCAGGACGAAGTCGAGGATGCCGGCCTTCCATGATCTTCGCAGGCCGGTAACGAGTTCTGTCGCCGTATATTCCAGACCGAGCATAAGCAAGAGGAGGATGACGCCGATCTCACCCGAGAGGTGGGAAAACTCCTTCATGCCGCTCAGTTCCACCACGCCGCCCGCACCGAAGCACAGGCCGCCTACCAGATACAGCGGAATGGGGGACATCCCGATCCGCCCCGCGAGCCTCGCCAACAGGCCGAGGCAGAACACGACTGCCCCCAGTTCGATGAGCGACAGGGCCACGCGGTCCATGGGGATCAGCCGTTGCGCAGGATGTCGGCCGCAGCGTCCAGGCCTTCTTGCGTGCCGACGGCGACCAGCAGGTCGCCGGGGTGAAGGAGGACGTCGGGGCCAGGCGAAGGAACCACCTCGCCTTCACGCATGATCGCCACAATCGAAACGCCGCACCGCGTGCGGATGCGGGCTTTGCCCATGGGCTGGTTCTGGAACGGGGAGTCCGCGGCAATGGAGAATTGCCGGGTGGCGATGCCGGGAACTTCCCGGTGGGCCTCGGTCAGCGTCATGGCAAGGTGCTGGCCTCCCAGCAGATTCCCCAGACAAGCCGCTTCCTCGCCGGTCAGCGGAATCGAGGCCTGGCACGTGTCCGGGTCATCCCAGGTGGAAACGAACAGCTCGGTCTGGCCCTCGCGCAGTTCCACCACCCCGATCCGCCGGCCGGAAGCGGTCATGAAGTCCTTGCGCCTGCCCAGGCCCGGGAGGTCTGTCTCTTCCATGTACATAACATCAGCCTAGTCCGCGAACCTGCGATTTCGGCTGAAACCGGGCCCCCCTGCTGCGGGGCTTAAATGTGCGTTCGCGCTGGACCGGCGGGGCTTAAATGTGCGTTCGCGCTCAGGGTCGGGCTAGGACTGCGGGACGACCGCGATTTCGGCTTCGCTCGGGGCCTTCACGGGCAGGAGGACCAGTAGCCCGGCCAGCAGCACCACCATGATGCCGAGGATGCCCCAGCGCTGTGCTTCCCCTTGGGCCACCAGGGGAGTGGCAACGGTGATGCACAGGGTGAACAGGGCGGGTGCGAGGAAGCTGACGGCGCGGCCGGTGGTCGCGTACAGGCCGAACAGTTCGCCGGATTCGCCCTGAGGGGCCAGCCGGGCGAGATAGGCGCGCGAGGAGGACTGCGCGGGGCCGACGAACAGGCAAAGGAACAGGCCGAAAACCCAGAACGTCGTGGAACCCGGCCACGGTACGCCGAAGAACGTGTGGTTGTCGTTACCCAGCACCAGGATCACCGTCCCGGCGACTAGGAGTCCGGTGAGGGAGCTGATGATCACGGCCTTGGGCCCCACCCTGTCGTCCAGGAAGCCGCCGATGATCGCGCCCACGGCCGCCACGATGTTGCCGAAAATGGCGAAGAAGATGACCTGCGGCAGAGCGAAGCCGAAGGTTCCGGCCGCGATGATTCCGCCGAAGGTGAAGACCGCCGCCAGCCCGTCCCGGAAGATGGCGCTGGCCAGCAGGAAGAAGATGGTGTGCGGGCTGGTCCGGTAGATCGCCTTGATCCTGCGCGCCAGCAGCCCGTACGACGCCAGGAATCCGAGGCTCGCTGCGCGTTTCGGCTTGGGCAGCTCAGGGACCGCGAACATCACCGGCAGCGCGAAGATGAAGAACCACAGGGCGGAGAACACCGCCACCAGCCGGATGTTGAGGCTGTCCTGGGTGGAGGCGCCGAACCACTCGAAGCGCGGCTGCACGAAGAGCTGGAGCACGATGAGCAGGGCCACGATGCCGCCGAGGTAGCCCATGCCCCAGCCGAACCCGCTGACCTTGCCGATGTTCCGGGGCGTGGAAATCTGCGCCAGCATGGCGTTGTAGTTGACGCCCGCAAACTCGAAGAACACGTTAGCCAGGGCGATCAGGGACACCCCGAGCAGGAGGAACTCGGGACGGGGAAACACGAAGAAGCACAGTGCCGTCAGGACCGCGACGGCGGCCGTGTTCACTCCCAGCCAGAGTTTGCGGCGGCCTCCGGTGTCGGACCGCTGGCCGGTGACCGGGGCGAGCAGCGCGATGGCCGCCCCGGCAATGGCCAGTGCTCCGCCAAGCACCGCCGATGCCCGGTCTTCGCCGCCGAATGCCTGGGAGGTCAGATAGACGGTGAAGACGAACGTCGTCATGACCGCGTTGAACGCCGCGGACCCCCAGTCCCACGCCGCCCAGGCCAGAACACGGCCCTTGCTGGACGCCCGGGGGCCTCCTTCAAGTTCCGACGACGGCTGCGTTGCCTCGGATGCGGCTGCGGAGTTCATAGGCCGATGCTATCCGCCCGTGGCGAACAGGCAACGGAAACTCTCCCGCAGACTGGCGAAACTCGCCCTGCGCCCCGCCAGTGCGGGGAAAACTGTCAGTGCCCCCTTGATAAACTGTCGGGACCGAACCCAACGAATGACCGCCTGCTCCAACTTTTGACAACCGAATTCTGACTTTGCGGAGATACCAGTGATCACAGTCCTTGCCGTGCACTTCGCGGTGGCCGCTGTGGCGCCGTTCGTCTTCCGGAAGTTCGGCCGCAACTCGTTCTATGCGCTGGCCGCGGTGCCTGCCGGTTCATTCATCTGGCTCCTGTTCCAGCACGCCGCCGTCTACGGCACGGGAGCACTCGCCGAAACCGTCCCGTGGATTCCAAGTCTCGGCATCGAATTCGCCTTCCGCATGGACGCCCTGGCATGGGTCATGTCCTTGCTGGTCCTGGGGGTGGGCGCCCTGGTGCTGGTCTACTGCGCACGCTACTTCAAGGACAAGGACAGCTACCTCGGCGGGTTCGGCGCGCAGCTGCTGGCATTCGCCGGAGCGATGTTCGGGCTGGTCACCGCGGATGACCTGCTGATGATGTTCATCTTCTGGGAACTCACCACGGTCCTGTCCTACCTCCTGATCGGCTACGCACGGACACGGCTTGCTGCCCGCCGCTCCGCGCTGCAGGCCCTCATGGTCACCACCGCCGGCGGCCTGGCCATGCTCGTCGGCCTGATCATGCTCGGCGCCAGCGCCGGCACCTACCGGATCTCGGCCATCCTGGAACAGGCACCCGGGCTGGTCTCCGGACCGGCGGCGGGAGCCGTGGGCGCCGCCGTCGTCCTCATCCTGATCGGCGCGGTCACCAAATCCGCGCTGGTCCCCTTCCACTTCTGGCTCCCGGGCGCCATGGCCGCACCAACACCCGTGAGCGCGTACCTGCACGCCGCCGCGATGGTGAAGGCGGGCGTGTACATCGTGGCGCGCCTCGCGCCGGGCTTCACGGACACCGCCTACTGGCTGCCGATGGTCCTTGGGCTCGGGCTCGCCACGATGCTGGTGGGCGGCTACCGGGCACTGCGCCAGACGGACATCAAGCTCATCCTGGCCTACGGCACCGTGAGCCAGTTGGGCTTCATCACCATGGTGGTGGGGCTCGGCAAGCCCGACGCCGCGCTCGCCGGGCTCGCCATGCTGCTGGCACACGGGCTCTTCAAGGCCACACTCTTCCTCGTGGTGGGCATCATCGACCACCAGTCCGGCACACGCGACATCCGCAAGCTTTCGGGCGTTTTCCGTTCCGCCCGGGCCCTCGGCATCGTGGCCGGCGTCGGCGCCGCCTCCATGGCCGGCATCCCGCTGCTGGGCGGCTTCGTGGCGAAGGAGTCGGTGCTCGAGGCCCTCGTGCACTTCGCCGCCGCACCCGGCTACGGCCCCTGGGGCGCAGTGGCTTTGGCAGGCGTGGTGCTCGGCTCCGTGCTGACCTTTGCCTACAGCGCGCGCTTCATGTGGGGCGCGTTCGCCGTGAAACCGGGCGTCGAGCGCACCCCGTTCAAGGCCATCCGGCCCTCCTTCCTGGCGGCTCCTGCCGTCCTGAGCGTCCTCACCATCGCTTACGGCCTGTGGCCGGCTCCCGTGGATGCCTGGATCCAGCCCTACGCGGCCCTGTTTATCGAGGGAACGCACGACGCCGCTACTGCTGAAGGTGCCGCAGGGCACCTCGCGCGGTGGCACGGGCTGACCCCGGCCCTGGGCCTGACCGCCATCACCTTCGCCGCCGGTGCGGCCATGTTCTACGGACGGGCGGTGGTGGACAGGATCCAGAGCGCCGTTCCGCCCTGGTTCGACGCCGACCGCGGCTACCAGCTGACCATCGGCGCGCTGGATGACGCCGCCGTGTGGATCACCGGACGCACGCAGCGTGGTTCGCTGTATTTCTACCTGGCCGTGATCCTCAGCGTCGCCTTCGTGCTGCCCCTGTCCGCCCTGATCGCCGCGAACAAGCCTCTTCCCGAAGGGCTCTATTTCGTCGACCCCAACTCGCCCCTGCAGCTGGTGGCGGGAGCCGGGATCGTGATCGGGGCACTCGCCGCCGTCCGGGCCAACAAGCGCTTCCTTGCCGTGCTCATGGTGTCCGTCACCGGCTACGGCATCGCGCTGATGTTCGCGCTGCAGGGCGCCCCCGACCTGGCCCTGACGCAGATGCTCGTGGAGACCATCATCCTGGTGGCGTTCGTACTGGCCATGCGCAGCCTCCCGGCAGAGCTGCGGGACCGCACCAGGGGCAAGTACCGGGTGGTCCGCGTGATCATCGGCCTGTCCTTCGGCGCCACCATGATCTTCGCCGCGATCCACGCCATGGGCGCCCGCATCGCCACGCCCGTCTCCCTCGAGTTCCCCAAGCTGGCATACGAGGGCGGCGGCGGGCTCAACGTCGTCAACGTCACCCTGGTGGACATCCGTGCGTGGGACACCTTCGGTGAGATCTCCGTGCTGGCGCTGGCCGCGACCGGCGTGGCAAGCCTCATCTTCGTCCGGGGCCGCGGGGACCGGCTGCGCACGGCGTCCGCCGTGGCCGAAGGCACGGTGGGCCGCCGCCACGGCGTGGACAAATCGTCGAGGGATGGCGCCGCGCTGGCGCTGACCCGCAAGTTTGCCGCGGCCACCCGGGACCCGTGGCTCGTTGCCGGGCGCACCCTGGCACCGGAGCGCCGCTCCATCATCTTCGAAGTGGTCACCCGGCTGGTCTTCCACTCGATGATCATCTTCTCGCTCTACCTGCTGCTCGCCGGCCACAATCTCCCCGGCGGCGGCTTCGCCGGTGGCCTCATGGCCGGGCTGGCCCTCACCCTGCGCTACCTTGCGGGCGGCCGCTTCGAACTGCGGGAAGCCACCCCCATCAGCGCCGGCACCCTGCTCGGGATCGGCCTTGCCACGGCCTCGCTGTCCGGCGCCGCGCCCGTTTTGCTGGGCGGCCAGGTGTTCCAGAGCGCCATCATCGAGTTCTGGCTGCCGGTCTTTGGCGACATCAAGTTCGTCACCTCCACCATCTTCGACACCGGCGTCTACATTGTCGTCGTCGGCCTGGTGCTGGACGTGCTCCGCAGCCTTGGCGCCGAAATCGACGAGCACTTTGAAGAGCGCCCCCTGCAGCAGGACGGACAGGACGGCGACGAGGGCAGCGAACCGGTGCCCACGGGTATCCCGGCCGGATCAACCCGAGGCGGCACCCCATGACCGTTAACCTGACCCTGCTCACCGTCATGGGTGCGCTCTACGCCTGCGGCATCTACCTGATCCTGGAACGCAGCCTCACCCGTGTGCTGCTGGGGCTGATGCTGCTGGCCAACGCCACCAACCTGCTGATCCTCGCCACCGGCGGCTACGCCGGGCTGGCACCCTTCTTCAGCAAGGACACGGACCCCGCATCCTACAACGACCCCTTGCCGCAAGCACTGATCCTGACGTCCATCGTCATTTCCTTCGCGGTGACCGCGTTCATGCTGGGCATCATCTACCGGACCTGGGTGCTTGCCCGCCAGGACGACATCCAGGACGACATCGAGGACCGCCGCGTGGCCGAAACCCCCAGCTTCGACGCGGAGGACGACGCCGTCATCCCCGTGGAAACCTCAGAGTTCCCGTTGCCCATGCGCGGGCCGGACGGTTCCGCCGCGGCAGAGCCGACGGCGACTGTCGAAGCGGGCGGCCGGACCCTTCTGGCAGAGCACGCGGCGCTGGAAGAAAAACCGGGATCCGCCAACGTCACAGACACAGACACGGATGGAGGGGCGAAGTGAACCTCGCAAGCCTGGCCCCGCTCGCCGTCGTACTTCCCATCCTGGGAGCGGCGCTGACGTTCGTGCTGATCCGGCACTCCCGCGCCCAGCGCGCCGTCAGCATCAGTCTGCTCTCGCTCACCCTGCTGCTGGAGTGCCTGCTCCTGGCATCCGTCTGGAACGGCGGCACCGCGGCGGTGAACATCGGCGGCTGGGTGCCGCCGTGGGGGATCGTCCTGGTGGTGGACCAGTTCTCATCGCTCATGCTCGTGGTGTCCTCCGCGGTGAGCCTCGCCGTCCTCGTGTATGCCACCGGCCAGGGCATGGCCGACGGCGACCAGGACGCCCCCGTGTCGATCTTCCACCCGACCTACCTGATCCTCGTGGCCGGGGTCTCCAACGCGTTCCTCTCCGGGGACCTGTTCAACCTCTACGTCGGCTTCGAGATCCTGCTGACGGCAAGCTATGTGCTGATGACCCTGGGCGGCACAGGTCCGCGCATCCGTGCGGGCGTCACCTACGTGGTGGTCTCGGTGGTGTCGTCGGTGCTGTTCCTGATCGCCATCGCGATGGTCTACGGCGCGACCGGCACCATCAACATGGCGGACCTGGCCATCAAGCTGTCGGAACTGGACCAGGGAACCAGGACCCTCCTGCACGTCATGCTGCTGGTGGCCTTCGGCATCAAGGCCGCCGTTTTCCCCTTGTCCTTCTGGCTTCCGGACTCGTACCCCACCGCCCCGGCCCCGGTCACGGCCGTGTTCGCCGGCCTGCTGACCAAAGTGGGCGTCTACGCCATGGTCCGCACGGAAACCCTGCTGTTCCCCGGCGACAGCCTCAACACGCCGCTGATGGTGGTGGCGCTGCTGACCATGGTCGTCGGCATCCTGGGTGCCCTCGCCCAAAGCGACATCAAGCGTCTGCTGTCCTTCACCCTGGTCAGCCACATCGGCTACATGGTGTTCGGCCTGGCGATGTCCTCCGTGGCCGGCCTCGCGGCTGCCGTGTTCTACGTGGCACACCACATCACCATCCAGACCAGCCTCTTCCTGGTCACCGGGCTGATTGAGCGCCGCGGCGGCAGCTCCTCGGTGGACCGGCTCGCCGGGCTGGCCAAGCTGTCGCCGCTGCTGGCCCTGCTGTTCTTTGTTCCCGCCATGAATTTGGCCGGCATCCCGCCGTTCTCGGGCTTCCTGGGCAAGCTCGGCCTGATCCAGGCCGGCATCGGGCTGGGAACCCCGCTGGCGTACGCCCTGGTGATCGGCGGCGTGCTGACAAGCCTCCTGACCCTCCTGGCCGTCGCCCGGGTGTGGAACCGTGCCTTCTGGCGCAAGGCCGAGGACGCGGAGCACCCCGACCCGGTACTCCTGGCGGTCCCCGCCCCGGAAAGCGGCACCACGGCGGTGCGCCTCCTGCCCCGGACCATGGTCGGGTCCACGCTGGGCCTGGTGGTCCTGGGTGTCGCGCTCACCGTGTTCGCCGGACCCCTCTTCCAGGTGGCGGACCAGTCCGCCGCGGCCATGCTGGACAGGTCCGCCTACATCCAGGCGGTGCTCGGTGACGGCGCGTCCGTCCCGGCCCTGGCGCTGAGCGGAGGCGGAAAGTGAGCCGGCAAAGGGTGTCCCTGCGGCAGGAACTGCCGCTGCTGGTCTGGCTGGTCATCGTCTGGGGAGCGCTCTGGCAGGACTTCAGCCCCGGCAACCTGCTCTTCGGCGCCCTGCTGGCGGTTGCGGTGGCCCGCCTGTTCTACCTGCCGCCGGTGGAGCTGAGCGGCCGCTTCAACGTGCTGAAGGCCGTACCGTTCGCGGTGGTGTTCCTCGGCAGGGTGGTGGCCGCCAGCTGCCAGGTGTTCTACCTGGCGGTGGCCCAGGGGCCCAAGGTGACCAACGCCGTCGTGGCCGTTCCGCTGCGCAGCCATTCGGACCTGATGGTGACGGCAACCGGCCACGTGATCTCCCTGATCCCGGGGTCACTGGTTGTGGAGGTGGACAGGTCCACCTCCACGCTCTACATCCACGGGCTCAACGTGCGGAACGGGGAAGACGTCCTCAAACTGCGCAAGGAAGTCCGGGACACCGAGGCGGGGCTCATCCGGATCATGGGAACGAAGGAAGAGCTTGCCGCCCTGAAGCAGGAGGTTGGCGCATGATGGAGCTGGTCCTCACCGTCACGGCTGTTGCGCTGGCCCTCGCCGCCGCGGGTGCGATCATCCGCATCGCCCGCGGCCCGTCCCTGCTGGACCGGGTCCTCGCGGCCGACGTGCTGCTTGCCATCCTCGGGGCCGCGCTGTGCATCGACATGGCAGTGAACCGGCACCTGAACAACCTGATGCTGGTGGTGGCCGTGTCCGTCATCGGATTCATCGGCTCAGTGACGGTGGCACGCTTCGTGGCCGACAGGCGGGAGCAGCCCAATGAGTCCTGAACCGAACGCCGTGGATACCCTGATCGATGCTGTGTCGGCCGTCTTCATGGTGGTGGGCGCTCTGATGTCCCTCGCCGCCGCCATCGGCCTGCTGCGCTTCCCGGACCTGATGAGCCGCATGCACGCCGCCACCAAGCCCCAGGTGCTCGGACTGTTCCTGCTGCTGGCGGCGGTGGGGCTGCAGTTGCGCACCTGGTGGGTGTGGCCGGTTCTGCTCGTGGCCTGGATCTTCCAGCTGCTCACCGTGCCGGTCTCGGCCCACATGGTGGGCCGCGCCGGCTACCGCACCAAGCACCTCCACAAGGAGCTGCTCAGCACTGATGAGCTGGAGGCCGTGGTGGTGAAGGCCGCCAAGGCGGCCCGGGACTCGGAGGAGAACGACGGCGGGATGTGACCGGACCCGGCACCGCAGGTCTGCGGTGCCGGGTCCGGCTGTTTTGAGCCCGGCCGAGGTCATCAGCACTGCCGGGTTCAGAACATGTACAGATTGGCGTGCCGGGCTTGGAGAAACCCGGCAGAATGCCGAACCGGCCGAAACAGACTCACCCTATGTTGGGGGGCTGAAGGGCCGGGATGAAGCCCGGTATTAGACGATGTCCTGCGTCTTGGCGAAGCGGGTGATGGCCCGCTGGGTGCCGCGGTTGGCCAGCACCTGGATCACTGCGCTCACGGAAGCGGAGACGAGGGCGAACGTCAGGGCTGTGCGCAGCGTGGTGGGGACATCGTCCTTGTCGCCCTTGGGGGGCTTCCGGCCCGTGACCTTTTCCCAGATGGTATCGACGGCCTTGGTGCCGGCGAACCCTGCCAGCAGGCTGATGCCGGTGCCAAGCAGCTTGATGAAGAAACTCATTGCGGAACTCCTCGCGTGATGAACACTGGTCTGTTCCTACCCTAGCCGCATGAAGCGCTAGCCTAGCCGCATGGCCCGGTGGATTTCCCGCAACGCCTGCACCACAAGGTCGTGGTCCGCCTTCTGCGGCAGCCCGGACACCGTGACCACGGCCACCGCTCCCACGTCCCGCACATAGATCGGGAAGGCTCCGCCGTGGGCAGCGTAGGTGGACTGGTCGAACCAGGCGTTGTCCTCGATCCGTCCCCCGCCGGCCCTGCCGCGCAGGCCCACCAGCAGTGAGGGCTCCTCATAGCGCACGGCAGTCCGCTGCTTGGCCCGCACCCAGCCCTCGTTGTCCGGAGTGGCTCCCTCGAGCGCAACGTGGAAGAGGACCTGTTCGCCTTTGGTGATGTCGATGGCAATGGGCAGGTTGTCCTCCTTGCCGCGTTCCACCAGTTCCAGGCCCAGCGCCAGTGCATCGTCCTTGCTGAACCTCGGGAACTGCAGTTCGGCGATTTCACCCTCGATCTGACCGATCAGGGCTTCCAGGGATCCCGCCGGCTGTTCCTCGGAGGCATCGGGGTCAAAGGCGGGCAGGGCAGTGCTGCCGGAGTCCTGTAGCGTCATGGCCCCAATGTACTCCGGACAGCTGTCCCGACGGCGCAGGAAAACTCCGGCATTGTGACAACGGCCCCGGGATTCCGGGACCGCCGAGGTGTAAACTGGACCGGCCCACAAGGGCAGATTTATCACGACAGGGGAGCGCCGCCGTCGGGATGCAAAGGCAACTGCCAGCGCAACCGCGGATGGGCGCTGAGAGTGCGGACCGCCGCAGACCCTCGAACCTGATCCGGCTAGTACCGGCGTAAGGGAGTCGAGTTCTCAAAGTGCCCGGCAGCAGGTGGCCCAGCCACCGGCAGCCGGGGGAACGCTTTCCCCTCCTGTTCCTCAGGAGGACCATCATGACAACTGCAGCAATCAAGAAAACCAGTTACAACTGGCGCGTGGCCGACATCGTCGTGGCAGCACTGATCGCCGTTGCCGGCGGCGTGATCTTCTGGGCCTGGTCCCAGGGGGCCAACCTCATCTCCACCCCCATCAACGCCGTCTACCCGCCGCTGACCGGCCTGTACGCCGGCGGCTGGATGATTCCGGCGGTCCTGGGCATGCTCATTATCCGCAAGCCCGGCGCGGCCCTGTTCTGCGAAACGGTGGCAGCCACGGGTGAACTTCTCATGGGCTCGCAGTACGGCACCACGGTGCTGATCTCCGGCGTCCTGCAGGGCCTGGGCGCGGAGCTCGTGTTCGCCGCCCTGGTGTACCGGAAGTTCAACCTCCCCGCATCGCTGCTGGCAGGCGCCGGTGCCGGGCTGTTCTGCGGCCTCAACGACTCCTTCGCACCGTGGGGCTGGAACATCGCCTACGCCGCAGGCGACAAGTTCGCGTACATCGTGTTCTGCGCCATCTCTGGCGCAGTCATCGCCGGTGCCCTGTCCTGGATCGCCACCCGGGGCTTGGCCAAGACCGGCGTGCTGAGCTCCTTCGCCTCCCGCAAGGCAGCCACGGAGCCCGTCTTCTCCTAATGCCCGGACAACACGACGGCGCGGTCCGCCCCGCCGCGGTACACGCCCGCGGGTGGGGCTGGCGCCACGCCGGCCGCACCAAACCTGCCGTCCACGCCCTGGACCTGGACATCCGCCCCGGCGAACGCGTCCTGCTGCTGGGCCCTTCCGGGGCAGGCAAGTCCACGCTGCTCCACGCCCTGGCCGGCGTGCTGGGGGACAGCGACGCGGGCAGCAGTACCGTGCACGGGACCCTGGACGCCGGGACCCTTGACACCGGGGCAGCGGACCGCGACGACCCGGATGAGAGCGGCGAGTTGCTCATCGACGGTGCGCCGCCGCGCGCGCAACGGGGCCGTGCCGGACTCATGCAGCAGGACCCGGAAACCCAGGTGGTGCTCTCCCGCCTGGGCGACGACGTCGCCTTCGGCGCCGAGAACCTCTCCGTGCCCCGCGACGAGATCTGGCGCCGCGTGCACGAGGCGTTGGACGACGTCGGACT
>Ga0247818_10002570_pt1 | contig 11701 bp, 11 predicted proteins | sample 13C_Glucose_Day1_FD_192424 | JGI IMG/M metagenome (GOLD analysis project Ga0247818, IMG submission 192424) | Soil microbial communities from agricultural site in Penn Yan, New York, United States - 13C_Glucose_Day1 | ecosystem: Environmental > Terrestrial > Soil > Agricultural land | place...
TTACATCGACCTGGCCTCCACCGCGGAGGGCGCTGTGCTCGCCGACCGGCTGGGCCTGGACAAGCAGGTCTTCTGGAACATTGCCTCTGTCTCCTCGGGCGACTCGTGGGCACTGCGGACCTGGTACCCGGTGCCCGGCGTGGTTCCTACCGCAGCCTCGAACAACGGCTTCGCGCCCACCTTCACCACAGAGCTGGCGAACAAGGACATTGGGCTGGCCATCAGCGCAGCCGAGGATACCGGCACGCCCCTGGAGATCGGCAGGCACGTCCAGCAGCTGTTCCAGCGGCTTATTGACGCCGGTGACGCCGGCAAGGACTGCTCCATGATCATCAAGCTCGTGGACGGCTCACTCGAACCCGCCAACCCGGCGCCGTCCGCCAACTAGCCCGCACCACGCAACGCAGGAAAAGAGACTCCCCGTGGAAACCATCCCGCACTACATCAACGGCACCCGCGTCAGCGACGCAGACCGCTTCGGCCCAGTGTTCAATCCCGCCACCGGTGAACAGGAGAAGCAGGTGGCGCTTGCCTCGGCGGCACGGACAGAGGAAGCCATCGCGGCTGCCCGTTCCGCGCTGCCGGCCTGGCGGGCCACCAGCCTGGCCCGGCGGACCGGCATCTTCTTCCGGGTCCGCGAAATCCTGACCCAGCGGAAGCCAGAGCTCGCAGCCATCCTCACCAGCGAGCACGGGAAGGTCCTCTCCGACGCAGAGGGCGAAATCGCCCGCGGCCTGGAGAACATCGATTTCGCCACCGGCCTGTCCCACATGCTCAAGGGCGAGCGGTCCGAGCAGGTCTCCACCGGGGTGGACGTGCACTCCGTCCGCCAGCCGGTGGGCGTCGTAGCCTGCATTACGCCGTTCAACTTTCCGGCCATGGTGCCGCTGTGGATGATCGGCAGTGCCCTGGCCTGCGGCAACACCGTGCTGCTGAAGCCCAGCGAGAAGGACCCATCGGCCGCCGTCTTCATCGCGGAGGCCTTCGCCGAAGCGGGCCTGCCGGCCGGGGTGCTGAACGTGGTCCACGGTGACAAGGAAGCCGTGGATGTCCTGCTGGAGCACCCGGACGTCAAAGCCGTGAGTTTTGTCGGCTCCACTCCCGTTGCCCAGTCGATCTACAAGCGGGCGGCAGAACACGGCAAGCGGGTGCAGGCACTGGGCGGTGCCAAGAACCACATGGTGGTGCTTCCCGACGCCGACCTGGACATGGCTGCCGACGCTGCGGTTTCGGCCGCCTACGGGTCAGCCGGCGAACGCTGCATGGCCGTCAGCGTCCTGGTGGCCGTGGGCAACATCGCGGACGACCTGGTGAAGGCAATCTCCAGCCGCATGGCGGGTTTGAAGATCGGCCCGGGAACGGACCCCGCGTCCCAGATGGGCCCCTTGATCACCGCGGAGCACCGGGACCGCGTGGCCTCCTATGTGGCGGGGGCCGAAAATGAAGGCGCATCCGTGGTTGTGGACGGGCGCTCGCAGCAGTTCGATTCAAACGGATTCTTCATCGGCGTCAGCCTGGTGGACCACGTCAAGCCGGGCATGAAGGTGTACGACGACGAGATCTTCGGCCCGGTCCTGTCCGTGGTCCGCGTCGATACCTACGGCGACGCCGTGAAGCTGGTCAACGACAACGAGTTCGGCAACGGCACGGCCATCTTCACCCGTGACGGCGGGGCGGCCCGGCAGTTCGAGTTCGACGTCGAGGCAGGCATGGTGGGCGTCAACGTGCCAATTCCGGTGCCGGTAGGCACGTTCTCGTTCGGCGGCTGGAAGAACTCGCTGTTCGGCGACACCCACATGTACGGCCCGGACAGCATCCGGTTCTACACCCGGGGCAAGGTGGTGACCACGCGCTGGCCGGATCCCTCCACCTCGGTGATTGACCTGGGCTTCCCGCAGGTCCACTGAGCTTGACAGGAGCACTGAACGCATAAAGGAGCGCCACCGGGCAGGCCCGGTGGCGCTCCTGTTACTAGCCGTTCATGATGTCGCTGCGCCGCTTCATGTAGTCCTCCATGGACAGCTCACCGTTGGTGTACTGCTGGTCCAGTTCCGCGAGCTTGCGGGCGCGGTACCCTTGCGGTGCCGCCGGCGGCGGGGGAGTGGCCGGCGCTGGGGACTGTCCCGGCGTCGGCTCTCCGGGACGCGGCTGCTGAGACCCCTGCTGATCAAAGCCGGGCCGGCCAAAGCCTGGCTGACCAAACCCCTGTCCCTGCGGGGGACCGTAGCCGGGGTCCGGCAGAGGCTGCTGGCCGTACTGGTGGGGCAACGGCTGCGGGTCGCCCAGGGGCTGCGGCCGCTGGATACTGCGGAAGCCGCCGGAGAAGTAGTCCTGCTGGGTATAGCCGTCGCGGGGCTGGTTGCTCTGCGGCCCGGCCGAGCCTGGATACTGGCCCGGTCCCGGGTACTGGCCGGGGCCGGGATACCCGTCTTGTCCGTATTGCCCCGGGAACTGTTCAGGGAAGCGCCCGGGCAACGACTGGTCCCGGTCCCGCCGTGCCACGGACCGCCGGTACATCCGCATGGCCATGGGGACGACGAAGGACAGGACGATAATCCAGAAAAACAAGCTGCTCACGGTGCCGCGCCTCTCGAGTGTTGTCCTTCCAGCCTAACCCCGGGCGGCCTTACCGGCGGCTGGGCTCCGACGTTCCCAACGGGCCCTCACCGGCACCCAAGGGAACGCCCGGACCGAAGACGGGGCCCGGCGTCGGCCGCTTTGCCGTGATGCCGTCCCCGGAGGACTGGCGGCGCAACCGCCGCAGCACCCACGGCACGAAGTATTCGCGCGCCCACACCAGGTCCCCGCTCCTGGCCTCGCGCCAGGTCCGGGGCGGCAGGGGCTTGGGCTGCAGCGGCTCCAGGGAATGCTCAACGTTGAGCGCGTCCAGCACCATGGCCGCTATGGTGTGGTGCCCCAGCGGGGAGAAGTGCAGCCGGTCCTGGTCCCACATCTGCGGATCGCTCAACTGCCGCAGCGACCACATGTCCGCGATGATGGCGTCGTGCCGCGTTGCCACCGTCCGCAGGTTCTCGTTGTAGATGGCCACCTTGCTGCGGATCCTGCCGAGCACTGACGAGCCGGTGTCAGGTCCGTTGAACAGGACCACCGTGGCACCACCCAGGGACAGGATCTGGACCACGGAATCGAGCTTTTCGGCCAGCACGTCCGGGTCGCCGCCCGGGCGGATGAGGTCGTTGCCGCCCGCCGACAGGGTGACCAGGTCCGGCTTCAGCTCCAGGGCAGGCGCCAGCTGCTGGTCAACGATCTGCTGCAGCAGGCGGCCGCGGACGGCCAGGTTGGCGTAGGCGAAGTCAGGCTGGGTCCTGCCCAGCTCCTCGGCCACCCTGTCGGCCCAGCCGCGGTGGCCGCCGGGGCTCGCGGGTTCGGGGTCGCCGATGCCCTCGGTGAAGGAATCGCCCATCGCCACGTAACGGGTCCACGGGTGGGATCCCGGGTGCGCGGACGGGGCCTTGATGTCACTTGCGTCAGTCACGGTCCTATCCTGCCTTCCGTTTCACTGCCTACGCGAACGTAGGTTGTTACTTGTGGGTAACTGATATGAATGGAAACCATGACTGACGCCGAAGTATTTCCTGCCCCCGTTGTCCTGTGGTCCCATCCGGAGGACCAGCGCGACGGCAAGCCGCTGCTGGTGCTCCTCCACGGCTACGGCGCCAATGAGCGGGACCTGCTCAGCCTGGCCGACCTGCTGCCCGGGGACTTCGCCGTCGCGTCCGTGCGTGCGCCGATCGCCACGGGCCCCGGCTTCACCTGGTTCCCGCTCACGGCCTCCATCGAGTACTCGCTGGAGCGGGTCAAGAAGGCCTCGGCGTACGTACTGGAGTGGATCGACACCATCCGGGTGGGGCATCCGTCGGTGACCCTGCTCGGCTTCTCCATGGGCATGGCCATGGCAACCACGCTCCTGCGGCAGCGGCCCACGGACTTCGCTGCCGTCGTCGGACTGTCCGGTTTCGTGGTGGACGCAGCCGGCGACCCTTCGTTCAGGGACGATGAGCTGGACGGCACCGTGCCCATGTTCTGGGGCCGGGACCAGCAGGATCCGGTGATCACCCAGGACAAGATCGAGTACACCATGGGCTGGGTCCGCAAGCACGTCAAGCTCACCAAGGTGCTCTACACCGGCATGTGGCACGGGATCAACCAGCAGGAGATCGGGCACGTGGGGGAGTTCCTCACTCACGAGGTGCTGAACAAGTAGGCGTACGACGGCGGCCGGCAGTCCCGGCGGACGTCACGTCACGCGGCCTGCACGTCCTCCGCCGGGCAGTGCGCCTGCGTTGCGTCAGTCCGTTTCGGGCGCCACTACCCGGACACTCTGTCCGTTCACCGTGACAACGTCGCCGTTGTGCAGCTGGCGGCCGCGGCGGTCGTCGATTTCGCCGTTGACCTTGACCAGCCCGTTCTTGATGAGCTCCGCCGCCTCCACGCCGTCCTCCACGAGGTTGGCGAGCTTCAGCAGCTGGCCCAGCCGGATCATGCTGTCGCGGATGGGGACGTCGTCAATGGGGTTGCTCATAGAGCAATAATGCCTGAACTAAGGTGGATTCAATGACCTCCCCTTCCCGCCTGCCGGTGCTCGCAGGCCTGCCCCTGGCCGTGGGTTCCGGCCTTGCCATCCCAGTCCAGGGGCGCATCAACGGGGCCCTGGGCGCCCGCCTCGGTGACGGCATCGCCGCGGCGGCCGTGAGTTTCAGCACAGGCCTGCTGGTCATGATCGTGATTTCGCTGGTCCTGCCGCGCGGGCGGGCGGGGCTGGCCGGCATCCTTCCCGCGGTCCGCAAACGCGCCTTTCCACGTATCTACGTGGTGGCCGGTGCCATCGGCGCGCTGTTCGTTTTTGCCCAGTCGTTCACGGTGGGCATCCTGGGCGTGGCACTCTTCACCGTGGCCACGGTCACCGGGCAGACCGTGAGCGGCCTGCTGGTGGACCGCCTGGGAATCGGGCCGGCCGGGAAGAAATCCGTCACCGGCATCCGCATCATTGGCTGCGTCCTCACTATCGCCGCCGTCGCCTGGGCGGTTTCGCCCCGGTTCAGCGGCGCGGAGGCCGGCGGAACCGACGGTGGTCCGTCCTCCCTGCTGCTTCCCATCCTGCTGCCCGTGGCGGCTGGCTTCCTGATGAGCTTCCAGCAGGCCATGAACGGCACCGCCACCGTCCACTACGGCACACCGATCGCGGCCACCCTGGTCAACTTCGTGGCCGGCTGCATCGTGCTCTGGACAGCGCTGGCGGTGAAGCTGGCGGTGGCCGGCCCAGCCAACCCGCTGCCGTCCGAATGGTGGTACTACCTGGGCGGTCCCATGGGCTGCGTCTTCATTGGGCTCGGCGCCCTCCTGGTCCGCAGCCTTGGCGTACTGGTCACCGGGCTGGGCATGATTGCCGGCCAGCTGCTCGGCTCGCTGGCCCTGGACCTGGCGCTGCCCGCCCCGGGCACCGTCGTCGCCCCGGCCACCGTCCTCGGGACCCTGCTGACCCTCGCCGCGATCATCCTGGCAACTCTGCCGTGGCCGCGGGGCGCGCTCCGCAGGCAGCGGCCGGTACGCTAGGACACGAGCTTTTCAACGATCTTCCTTCATTCGCCCCGGCACCCTGCCCACTGTGCCTCCAGGCATACGGCGGCCGGGGCCTGACAACCCGCGGACCGCACCCAGCGGCCCTGTAGAAATTGGAGTTACCCCATGGCAGCAAAGTCCGTCCTCGACCAGGTCATTTCCCTCTCCAAGCGGAGGGGCTTCGTGTTCCAGGCCGGTGAGATCTACGGCGGCTCGCGCTCGGCCTGGGACTACGGCCCCCTGGGCGCGGAGCTGAAGGAAAACATCAAGCGCCAGTGGTGGCAGTCCATGGTCCGCGGCCGCGAAGACGTGGTGGGTCTGGACTCATCCGTCATCCTGCCCCGCCAGGTATGGGAAGCCTCCGGCCACGTAGAGGTCTTCTCCGACCCCCTGGTGGAATGCCTCTCCTGCCACAAGCGCTACCGCGCCGACCACCTCGAGGAAGAATACGAGGAAAAGAAGGGCCGGCCGGCCGAGAACGGCCTGAAGGACATTGCCTGCGCCAACTGCGGCACCCGCGGCCAGTGGACCGAACCGCAGGAGTTCTCCGGCCTGCTCAAGACCTACCTGGGCCCGGTGGCCAGCGAGGAAGGCCTGCACTACCTCCGCCCGGAAACCGCCCAGGGCATCTTCGTGAACTTCAACAACGTCCTCACCACCTCCCGGAAGAAGCCCCCGTTCGGCATCGGCCAGATCGGCAAGTCCTTCCGCAACGAGATCACGCCCGGCAACTTCATCTTCCGCACCCGTGAATTCGAACAGATGGAAATGGAGTTCTTCGTCGAGCCCGGCACCGATGAGGAATGGCACCAGTACTGGATGAAGGAGCGCATGGCCTGGTACACCGGCCTGGGCATCCGCGAGGAAAACCTGCGCTTCTTTGAGCACCCGAAAGAGAAGCTGAGCCACTACTCCAAGGGCACCACGGACATCGAATACCGCTTTGGCTTCCAGGGCTCGGAGTGGGGCGAACTCGAAGGCATCGCCAACCGCACCGACTTCGACCTCACCACGCACTCGAAGGCCTCCGGCCAGGACCTGAGCTACTTCAACCAGGCCACCAACGAGCGCTACACCCCGTACGTGATCGAGCCTGCGGCCGGGCTCACGCGCTCCTTCATGGCCTTCCTGGTGGACGCCTACACCGAGGACGAGGCCCCCAACGCCAAGGGCGGCGTGGACGTGCGCACCGTCCTGAAGCTGGACCCGCGCCTGGCCCCGGTCAAGGCCGCCGTGCTGCCGCTGAGCCGCAACGAGGACCTGTCCCCGAAGGCCAAGGACCTCGGCGCGCAGCTGCGGAAGAACTGGAACATCGACTTCGACGACGCCGGCGCCATCGGCCGCCGCTACCGCCGCCAGGACGAGATCGGCACCCCGTTCTGCATCACCGTGGACTTCGACACGCTGGAGGACCAGGCCGTCACCATCCGCGAGCGGGACACCATGAGCCAGGAGCGGGTCTCCCTGGACAAGGTGGAGGGCTACCTGGCGGCACGGCTGATCGGGGCCTGAGCATGGCCATCGAATACCGCGAATGGCGGGACGGCGACGACCTGGCGCTCCTGGAAATCTGGGGCGACCCGGACACCGCCCAGGCCCGCCAGTTCCGCGGGGCCCTGGCCGTGTCCTCCAACGGGAGGGACGGCTCCCCGTGGCGCCGCTGCGTCGTGGCCGAGGACGTCATTGACGGCGTGGGCATTCCGGTGGCGGCCGGCGTCGTCTATGAGGCCTCCCTGCACCCGGAACGCCTCTGGTGCTACATCGAGGTGGCCCGCGACCACCGCCGCGCGGGCATCGGGGCGAGCCTCCTGACCATGCTGCGGCGCGAGGCCGAACACGCGCCGTCGGGGGTCACCAGGCTGCGCGCCAAGGTGGAGCCCGGCACCGCGGGGGCGGCCTTTGCCGAGGCGTTTGGGCTGGCACCCATCCAGCGTTCCCGCCTTGTGGTGGTGGAGCCGGGCGCCCTGCGGCTTCCGGTGTTCCCCGCCAAGGACGACGGCGGCGCGGCCAGCGGCGAGAACGCCGGCTCGGACGTGGTGATGGACCTTGCCACCGGCTCCGTGGAGCTGACCGACGTGGTGGGCCGGTACTACACCTCCATCCACGGGTGGGACTCGCCCGGCGTCCTGTCCCTGGGGCAGGTGCAGAAGCTGTTCCTGGACGAGCTCACCGGGGCCCACGGCGCCATCGTCCTGCGGGCGCAGCCGGAGTCCGCGTTCGGCTCAGGCGTGGCGCCGACCAAAAAGGGCCGCATCCGTGCCATCGCGGTGAGCTACGCGGCCCCGGCAGACCCGGACGCCGCACCCCATGCTGACGCGGCTGCGGGCTCAGGTTCGGATACGCCCACCGACGTGTTCGTGGGGCACGAGCCTTCGCTGGACGCCAACGATGCCGCGGAGGCGGTCCGGGACATGCTTGCCCTGATCGCGTACCAGCACCCGGTCATGCTGGAACTGGACGACTCCATGGCCGCCCTGCGCGCCGCCGTCGAGCCCCTGCTGGAAAGCGGCAAGGCACGGTTGGCGGGGTCTGAAACCCTGGTGGTCTCGGACTAAGGAACTGCCTGCCTGCCCCCAGGCGGCCCCCGTTGGACGCCCACACAGGCCCTCAACGCTGCGTGCGGGTCACTTGGGGGAGCGGGCTGTCCGTTGCGGGGCCTGCCTTCGGCGGGGAGCCCGACGGCGGCCCGCGGCTGCGTCTGCCGCGTCCAGCAGCTGCCGCTCGGCGTCGGTCGGCGCGCCGCCGCCCAAATGCGCCGGCATCCACCACGCGCCGGATTCCGGTCGGAGGGGAAACCCGGCGATGCACTGGTCGATCCCTGACTGCAGTGTCCGGCGCAGTGCTTCCGTGGCCGCTTCAACGTCAACGTCAGGCGGATAGACCACCGGTTCGGCCACGTGCACCCGTACCGGCGCCCGCCAGCTGCGGCGCAGGGAAAAGCCGTGGCCGCGGGTCAACACCCGGTGGGCGCCCCAGACGGACACCGGAATCACCGGGACGCCGGCCTCCGCAGCCATCCGGACAGCCCCAGTGCGGCACTCGCGTACGGTAAAACTGCGGCTGACCCCCGCTTCCGGGAACACGGCAAGGTACTCGCCGTCGCGCAGCTTGGCCACCGCGGCGTCATAGGCGTCCGAACGGTCCGTATATCCCACCACCACGTGGCCGCTGGCGCTGATGGCGGGGCCGGCAAGCCAATGGTCTGCCGCGCCCTGGTGGACCAGGAACCGCAGCTGGGCACGGGCGTGCCGCCACAGGAGCAGCTCCAGCACGGCAAAATCCAGGTAGCCGAAATGCGTGACGGCGAACACCGCCCCCTTGCCGGGGGCCACCAGCCGCGAGGGCCCCCTGGTGGGTCCCTTTTCGGGCAGGTGTTCCAGGCCGGTTGCGTGGATGTCCAGCCGCAGCGCCCAGCGCAGGAACTGCCCGGTCCGGACGATCAGCCGGTAGAAGCGGTCGTTGGTTGGTGGACGCCAGGGCATGGGAAACTGCCTAGAGGGTGACCTGGGCGGATGAGTCCGGCAGCAGCCGGGTGAAGGCAGGCGACGGCCGGACTGCGGCGCCCGTGCTCTCGGCAAAGGACTTGATGACGAACCCGGTGGCGAGTGTCTGCCACACCCGGATCTTACGGAGCATGAAGTGCCCCACGCCTTTGAGGGCCACGTACTGCATGCTCGCGGCGTCGGCCGAGGCCCGGCGGGCGAAGGCAAGGGACTGGGAGGGGCTGGTCATGTGGTCGGTGGTGCCGTGGATGATCAGGACTTTCCTTCCGGCGACACTGGCTGCGGGAGTCTGCGGGCTCAGCCACGGGGCAAGCGCCACAACGGCCTCAACCTGGGCGTGGTCCGCTGCGCACACGGCTGTCAGGCCGCCCATGGAGTGGCCCAGCAGGAAGACCGGAACGTCGGGGTGGCGTTCGGAAATCTTCCCCAGCGCCCAGCGGGCATCCTGCAACGGCGACATGTCAGGCCCGTTCCAGCCGCGGACGCTGTTGCGCAGTGACCAGACGGCCAGCCCGTGTTTCCGGCCGGCGCGGTGCAGGTGCCTGGCGAAGGGGACCATCCTGGCCGGGCTCAGGTGCCGGGCCTCCACCGGATCGCGGCTGTGGGCCTTGCCGCCGTGCAGGACCAGGACCACGCCCTTGGTGTCGCCGGATGCTTCAAGGACGCTCAGTACAGGCTGGTGGCCGGGAACCACCGGCGCCTGCCCGGCCTGCACCCCGCCGGCGTCACCTTCGCCTTGAACTCCTGCCCCTTGAACGCCTGGCCCATGCGTACCACGGTTGCCCATGCCTGGTTCCTCCCCATCCCGATGGTCCATTTATAAACCCTAAGGCGGCCCACGTAGAGTTCAACCATGAGGTTGTACTGCTGATGGGCGCCGGTCACTCCCATGCTTCCTTGGATCATTCGGAGCCGACGCCCCAGGCGATGGCTGCCCGCAGCAAGGCGAACCGTATCCTTGCCGCGGTGCTCATTCCGCTGGCGCTGCTGACCCTGGCCGGGATGGCCGCATTGTGGCCGTCGGGCAGCAGGGAAGGTGTCTCGCTCGCCAACCCGTACTCCACAGCCCCCGGGGTGACCTTCGATACGGGCACCATCCAGAACGTGGTGACCGAAAACTGCATGCAGGGCACCAGCCAGCAGGGGACGGGTCAACAGGGCACCAGCCAACAGGGGACAGGTCAACAGGGCACGGGCCAACAGGGCACCACACAGCAGCCGCCGGGACAGGGCTCGGACTGCACCTTCGCCTTCACGGAGCCGGACAAGGGCGGCAGCCCGGTGAAGGTGGTCATCAACCCGGATGTGGCCTCCTCGCACGGGGTCAAGCCCGGGGACCAGATCCGGTACCTGAATCTCTCCAAGGTCCAGGGCGCCACGGGCTCGCAGGGCTCACCGGCCTACATCTTCGTGGACTTCGTCCGCACGCTGCCGATTGTCCTGCTCGCCGTGCTCTACGCCGCGGTGGTCATCGCGGTCGCCAGGTGGCGCGGCCTCCGGGCCCTGATCGGGCTGGTGGGCGCCTATTTCGTGCTGGCCAACTTCCTGCTTCCAGGCCTGGTGGAAGGCAAACCGCCGCTGCTGCTGGCCCTGGTGGGTTCCACCGTGATCATGATCGGGGTGCTGTATTTCGCGCACGGATTCTCCGCGCGCACATCCACCGCACTCCTGGGCACCATCTTCGGCCTGGCCATCACCGCGCTGCTGGCAGCCTGGGCCACCGACGCCGCCAACCTTGCCGGAGTGGGCAGCCACGACGCCGCCACTCTGGTGAACACCTCGGCCAACATCTCCATCTCGGGGGTGATCCTTTGCGGACTCATCATCTCCGGCCTGGGTGTCCTCAACGACGTCACCATCACCCAGTCCTCCGCGGTGTGGGAGCTCTACGAACTGGCACCGGCCAGCAGTGCGCGGAAGCTGTTCACCTCCGCCATGCGGATCGGCCGCGACCACATCGCCTCCACCGTGTACACCATCGCCTTCGCCTACGCCGGCGCCGCACTGCCCATCCTCATCATCGTCATGCTCTACGACCGGCCGCTGCTGGACACCCTCACCAGCGCCGAACTGTCCGAGGAAGTCATCCGGACCCTTGTGGGATCGATCGGGCTGGTCCTGGCCATCCCCGTCACCACCCTGATCGCCGTGCTCGTAGTCAAGGCAACCGGCATCAGGGCCGCGGACGCCGCTCCTGCGGTTGCCGGGTCACAGGACACTGAGGCGCAGGACATTGCAGCAGGAGACGGAAAGAACGACGGCGGGCACAGCCCCGCGGACGGCGTTGCGGACACCGGGGCGCTCGCCGCTGCCGCGCTCGAGCAGCGCAGCCGGCGCGCCGCCGTCGAACCCCCGCACGAACAAGTGAACGAACAAGTGCACGAACCCGCCACCCGGCGGGGCCGCCGGGCCGACCGCGGCTGAACAGCCTTACGACGGACGGCCTTTCAGCGGGCTGCTTTGCTGCCGCGTGCTGCTGGGCGTCGGCCAGCCTGGAAATCCGGTTGCCCAAAACCTGCGACGGGCCACTGGCACTGGCGGGAATGGCCGATTTGCCCGGCTTTGCAACAATGGACAGGTGACTGTTGCAGCAACTCCCCCCGCCCCCAAGCTGGAAC
>Ga0247818_10002572_pt1 | contig 11699 bp, 7 predicted proteins | sample 13C_Glucose_Day1_FD_192424 | JGI IMG/M metagenome (GOLD analysis project Ga0247818, IMG submission 192424) | Soil microbial communities from agricultural site in Penn Yan, New York, United States - 13C_Glucose_Day1 | ecosystem: Environmental > Terrestrial > Soil > Agricultural land | place: USA...
GCCGCGAGGATGGCCTCCGACTGGGGGAAGGTGACCACTGAGGGCCGCAGGATTGACGGCCTCAAACGGGGAACCCGCGCACCCACCGTTCCCGCAGCGCCTGCCCCCGCAACACCTGATACCGCAGGCCCGGCCGCCGGGACACCTGGTCCTGCGGGTGCTGCTGCCGCCGTCCCGGCTGAAGGCCAGGGCAAGGTCTACCGCCAGGGCAACCGGCCGGTGGCTGTATCCACCGTGGAAGGAACCACCTGCAGGCTCTCGGCGGTCTGCACCCACCTGGGCGGCATCCTGCACTGGAACGACAACGAACAGACGTGGGACTGCCCCCTGCACGGCTCCCGCTTCACGAACCAGGGAAGGTTGCTTGAAGGCCCGGCCACCAAGGACCTGCCGGAGTCCGAAACTGTTTGAACAGGAATTGATCAGCTATTGAACAGGGATTTGCCGGCCGAGGCCCTGCAGGGCTGCCGTCTGCCTTGGCCGAAATCCCGGGGTTGGACGGGGTGATGTTCGGCTTCGGGCGGAACCCCGGCCGCCCGGGAGTCGGGTGTCAGTGCCTTGCGGCATGATGGAGGCATGAACCAGGAACAGCGTCCTGCCGGCAGCAGTGTTTCCGGTGCGGCCGCCCCCATGGGCCAGTTCAGCCGGCCCACCAGGGACTGGTTCCTTGGCGCGTTTTCCGAGCCGACTCCTGCGCAGGCCGGGGCCTGGAACGCCATCTCCTCAGGATCGCATGCGCTGGTGGTGGCCCCCACCGGCTCCGGAAAGACCCTCGCGGCCTTCCTCTGGGCGCTGGACAGGCTGCTCGCCTCGGCGTCCCAAGCCCCTGATCCCGCCGCTGCCGAAGCGCCCGCAAAAGGCAAGCGGGCCCGGGCGCCAAAGCGCAAGACCCGTGTCCTCTACATTTCGCCCCTAAAGGCTTTGGGCGTTGACGTGGAACGGAACCTGCGGTCCCCGCTGATCGGCATCACCCAGACGGCAAAGCGGCTGGGACTTCCCGCCCCGCTGATCACGGTAGGGGTCCGGTCCGGGGACACTCCCGCTGCGGACCGCCGGACGCTGTTGACCAACCCGCCGGACATCCTCATCACCACCCCGGAGTCGTTGTTCCTCATGCTCACCTCCAAGGCCCGCGAAACCCTTGCCGAGGTGGACACCATCATCATTGACGAGGTCCACGCCGTGGCCGGGACCAAGCGCGGGGCCCACCTTGCCGTGTCCCTGGAGCGGCTGGACGCGCTGCTGCCCAAGCCTGCGCAGCGCATCGGGCTTTCCGCCACGGTGGAGCCGCGGGAGCTGGTGGCCCAGTTCCTGGCCGGTTCAGCCCCCGTGGAGATCGTCGCCCCGCCGGCCAGGAAGAACTGGGACCTCACCGTATCGGTGCCCGTGGAGGACATGTCGGACCTGCAGGGCGCGGCAGGGGCGTTCGACTCCGGCCCGGCTTCCGGCCTGCAGCCGCAGGCTTCCATCTGGCCGCATGTGGAGGAAAAGATCGTGGACCTGGTGCTGGCCAACCAGTCCACCATCGTCTTCGCCAACTCCCGGCGGCTTGCCGAACGCCTCACGGCGCGGCTCAACGAGATCTACGCCGAACGCCAGCTGATTGCCGTCGGCGGGGGCTGGGACGATCCCGGCCCGGAAGGGCAGGCCGGCGCGCCCGGCACGCCGGGGGGACCGCCGTCGGGCATTCCCGCTTCAACCGCCACCCCTGCGCACATGATGGCCCAGGCCGGCAGCTCCGCGGGCGCTGATCCGGTCCTGGCCCGCGCCCACCACGGTTCCGTGTCCAAGGACCAGCGCGCGCTCATCGAGGACGACCTCAAGTCCGGGCGGCTGCGCTGCGTTGTGGCTACGTCGTCCCTGGAACTGGGCATCGACATGGGTGCCGTGGACCTGGTCGTGCAGGTGGAGTCGCCGCCGTCCGTGGCCAGCGGCCTGCAGCGGGTGGGACGCGCCGGGCACCAGGTGGGCGAGATTTCCCAGGGCGTCCTTTTCCCCAAGCACCGGGCAGACCTGGTCCACACAGCCATCACCGTGGAGCGGATGCTGGGTGGCAAGATCGAGCGGCTCAGCATCCCTGCCAATCCGCTGGACATCCTGGCCCAGCAGACCGTTGCCGCAACCGCCCTGGGCAGCATCGACGTGGAGGAGTGGTTCAGCACCGTCCGGCGCTCGGCGCCTTTTGCTTCCCTCCCCCGGTCAGCGTTCGAGGCGACCCTCGACCTCCTGGCGGGGCGCTACCCGTCCGACGAGTTCGCCGAGCTGCGGCCACGGATCATCTGGGACCGCAACGCCGGCACCATCGAGGGGCGGCCCGGAGCCCAGCGCCTGGCCGTTACGTCCGGCGGCACCATCCCGGACCGCGGCCTGTTCGGCGTCTACATCATCGGCACCGAACAGGAGGGTGCTGCCTCCCCCTCCGGGGACGGCAAACCGGCGCGCGCACCAAAGGGCGGCAGGCGCGTGGGCGAGCTGGACGAGGAAATGGTCTACGAGTCCCGGGTGGGCGACGTCTTTGCCCTGGGCGCCACCAGCTGGAAGATCGAGGACATCACCCACGACCGCGTCCTGGTCTCCCCCGCGTTCGGGCAGCCCGGAAAGCTGCCGTTCTGGAAGGGCGATTCGCTGGGCCGGCCCGTGGACCTGGGCCGCGCACTTGGCGCCTTCGTCCGCGAACTGTCCGCGTCCGACGCCGGCCCTGCCACCGAGCGCTGCAAGGCCAGCGGCCTGGACGACTTCGCCGCCAACAACCTCATCCAGTACCTCAACGAGCAAAAGCAGGCCACCGAGGTGGTCCCCAGCGACACCACCCTGGTGGTGGAGCGGTTCCACGACGAACTGGGCGACTGGCGCGTGATCCTGCACAGCCCGTTCGGCATGCCGGTGCACGCGCCCTGGGCATTGGCTGTGGGGCAACGGCTGCACCAGCGCTACGGACTGGACGGCTCCGCCATGGCCGCCGACGACGGCATCGTGCTGCGGGTGCCCATGATGGAGGACGAGCCGCCCGGCGCCGAGCTGTTCCTCTTCGATCCCGAGGAACTCGAGCAGATCGTCACGGCAGAGGTGGGCGGCAGCGCCCTGTTTGCCTCGAGGTTCCGGGAGTGCGCTGCCCGTGCGCTGCTGCTGCCGCGCCAGACCCCGGGCAAGCGCCAGCCGCTCTGGCAGCAGCGCCAGCGGTCGGCCCAGCTGCTGGACGTGGCCAGGAAGTACCCCACGTTCCCCATCGTGCTGGAAACAGTCCGCGAATGTCTGCAGGACGTCTACGATCTGCCGGCGTTGAAGGACATCGCCGCGTCCGTGGAACGGCGTGAGCTGCGGATCCTGCAGACCACCACCCAACAGCCCTCGCCGTTCGCCAAGTCCCTCCTCTTCGGTTACGTGGCCCAGTTCCTCTATGAGGGCGATTCCCCGCTCGCCGAACGGCGGGCCGCCGCCCTGGCCCTGGACTCCACCCTCCTGAACGAGCTGCTGGGCCGGGTGGAACTGCGCGAACTCCTGGACGCCAAAGTCATCGAGGCCACCGAACGCGAGCTGCAGCGGCTGGCCCCTGACCGGCGTGCACGGGGCATGGAGGGCGTCGCGGACCTCCTGCGGTTGCTGGGCCCGCTGACGGCCGGGGAAACGGCGGCACGGCTCCAGGGTTCACAGCCGGCAGGGGACGCAGTCCAGGTCCTCGAGCCCGGTGACGCTCCGCCTGTCGAGGCTGCGGCAACCGTGCAGGAGGCGGCGGCCCACCTGGCCGCGCTCCAGCGCGCCAACCGCGCCATCAAGGTCAACATCGGCGGGGTTGAACGCTTCGCCGCCGTGGAGGATGCAGCCCGACTCCGCGACGCCATTGGCGTTCCGCTGCCCATGGGCGTTCCGCTGGCCTTCATCGAGCCGGTGGCCGATCCCCTGGGCGACCTTGTCTCCCGGTATGCCCGGACCCATGGGCCCTTCACCGCTGCCGAAGCCGCTGCCCGGCTGGGCCTCGGTGTGGCTGTGGTGGGTACGGCCCTGAAACGCCTGGCAGCGGATGGACGCGTGGTGGAGGGGGAATTCCGGCCCCACGTCACCCCGCCCGAAACCGCGCCGCCGGAGGCCGGCGAACCTGCCGGACCACCGCCAGCCGATGAAGCCGCCAGCGCTCCCGTCCCCGACGTTGCGCACTCTATCGCCAGCGAATGGTGCGACGCCGAGGTGTTGCGCAAGCTCCGCCGTCGTTCCCTGGCCGCGCTGCGTGCCGAAGTGGAGCCGGTGGACGCTGCCGCCTACGGACGCTTCCTGCCCGCGTGGCAGCATGTCAGGACTCCCGGCGGCGGCCGCGGCCAGCCCTCGCTGCGCGGCCTGGACGGCATCATCACCGCCATCGACCAGCTCTCAGGGGTGCCCGTCCCCGCGTCAGCCTGGGAGCCCCTGGTGCTGGCCACACGGGTATCCAATTACCAGCCCGCGATGCTGGATGAACTGATGGCTGCAGGTGAAGTCCTGTGGTCGGGGGCCGGGGCGCTCCCGGGAAACGATGGCTGGATCAGCCTTCACCTGGCGGACTCGGTGGAACTGACCCTCAACCCATCGCCCGAGTTTGAACCGGGGGACGCCGGCCAGCGGCTCCTGGACCACCTGCGGAACAACGGCGGCGGGTATTTCTTCCGCCAGCTGACCGAAGTGGCGGGCGGCATGGACGCCGTGCTGAGCGACCAGGAGGTGGTGGCTGCGCTGTGGGACCTCGCATGGGCCGGCAGGATCACCGGTGACACGTTCGCCCCGGTCCGGGCCTTGATCGCGGGAGGCCACACGGCCCACCGCCAGGTGGCAAGGGCACCACGTGCCAGGGCGCCGCGGCTCAGCCGGCTGGGCCGCTCCCACGGCACCGGCCTGATGGGCTCCCCCGGGCTGGCCGGCGGCCGGTATGGAACGCAGGGTGCCGCCACTCCGCCCACCGCCGCCGGGCGGTGGTCGGCGCTTCCCGAGCCTGAACTCGATCCCACCATCCATGCCCGCGCCACGGCGGAACTCCTGCTGGACCGCTATGGCGTGGTCACCCGGGGCTCGGTCATGGCCGAACAGATCGTGGGTGGCTTCGGCCTGATGTACAAGGTCCTGGCCCGGCTGGAGGAGGCGGGCCGCTGCCGCCGGGGGTACTTCATCGAACATCTTGGTGCCGCCCAGTTCGCTGTTCCGGCCACCGTGGACCGGCTCCGCTCCTACTCGGAAGACACGCAGCTGGCTAAGGCCGAACCGGTGGCCCTGGCCCTCGCCGCCACCGATCCCGCCAACCCCTACGGTGCGGCCCTCCCCTGGCCCGCGCTGCAGGACGACGCCGGAACCGGCCACCGTCCCGGCCGGAAGGCCGGCGCGCTGGTGGTCCTGGTGGACGGTGCGCTGGTCCTGTACGTCGAGCGTGGCGGGAAGACCCTGCTGGCCTTCAGCGATGACGAGGCCGTCCTGGCGGCGGCGGGTGCCGCGCTGGTGGGGGTGGTCACCCGCGGTGCGGTGGACAAGCTGATCATGGAGAAAGTGAACGGGCACGGCATCCTGGACACCCCGGTGGCCGCTGCCCTCAGCTCCGCCGGGGCCTACTCCACCCCAAAGGGATTGAGGATCCGTGCCTGAGGGCGATTCGGTTTGGCGGGCCGCCCGCCAGCTGCACCAGGCTTTAGCCGGACAGACGCTGCTCGCCTCGGACTTCCGCGTGCCCCGGTTCGCCACCCTCAACCTGGCCGGCTGGACCGTTGCCGAGGTGGTTCCCAGGGGCAAGCACCTGCTGATGCGGGTGGTCAGCCCGGAGGACAAACGGCTGACCATTCACTCCCACCTGAAGATGGAAGGCGCCTGGCAGGTGTATCCGCCTGGCGAAAGGTGGCGGAAGCCGGGATTCACCGCCCGGTGCGTGCTCCGCACGGCCGTGGCAGACGCCGTCGGCTTTTCCCTTGGCATTGTGGAAGTGGTGGCCACAGCCAATGAGGACTCCATCGTGGGATTCCTCGGCCCGGACCTCCTGGGCCCGGACTGGGACCCGGACGAGGCGGAACGGCGCATCCGTTCGCGCCCTGAGGTGCCGGTGGGGGTTGCCCTGCTGGACCAGCGGAACCTCGCAGGCATCGGGAACATTTACCGCTGCGAAACGTGCTTCCTGTCCGGGGTGCATCCCGCCACGCCGGTTTCCGGGGTCACGGACGTGCGGACCCTGATGACCGATGCCAAACAGCTTCTGGAAGTGAACCTCGGGCCCGGCCGCCGCGTCACCATCCTGAATGCCCGCGGCATGCCGGTGGGCAGGATGGCAGGCAGGCCCGGCTACTGGGTGTACGGCCGGGAACGCCAGCCCTGCCTGAAATGCGGCACGCCCATCCAGCGCGGACTCCTGGGCAAGCCAAACGGTGAGGAGGAGCGGGACATCTACTTCTGCCCGAAATGCCAGCCCGTACCCAGTTGATCTTTAGGCGCAGGTGGTCCTGTCAGGCGCAGCCCTCCGGAGCCATGGCGGTCCGTGCCTTGCCGTCGGTCTTCGGAACGGCGGCAGGAACCATGAAGCGCGGCAGCAGCACGTGGACCAGCGGACCAATGGCCAGGGCGTAGACCACCGTGCCCACGCCCACCGAGCCTCCCAGCAGCCAGCCGATGGCCAGCACGGACACCTCAATCAGCGTGCGCGACAGCCGGACTGACCACCCGGTCCGGCGCGCCAGTCCCGTCATCAGCCCGTCGCGGGCACCCGGCCCGAACCCGGCCCCGATGTAGCAGGCTGAGGCGACGCCGTTCACCAGGACGGCCCCTGCAAGAAGCCCGGCCTGGCCGGCCACGTGGGGTACGGCAGGAATCAGGGCCAGGCCGACGTCCGCAAATACGCCCACCAGGACCGCGTTGCAGAGAGTGCCGAAGCCGGGCATTTGCCGGAGCGGTATCCAGAGCAGCAGCACCAGGAAACTCACAGCGATGACCACCACACCGATGCTCAGACCCGTCCGGTTCGCCAGCCCCTGGTGGAACACGTCCCAGGGGTCCAGCCCCAGCCCGGCGCGGATGAACATGGCCAGGGAGATGCCGTACATGGCGAGGCCGGTGAAGAGCTGGAGGAGTCTGCGGGTCATCATGCAAACAACCATTCCATGCAACTGGCATTGGAATACATAGCCAGTTTGAGATACTGGCTACATGTCCACCACCTTGAGCGCCACCGCCCTGTCCCGCCTGCTTGGCACCTGGAACAACGGCACCGGCCCGGCCTACCGGGAACTGGCCGATGTGGTTCGGCTCCTGATCCTGGATGGCCGTGTGGCCCTGGACAGCGCGCTGCCCAGCGAACGGTCCCTTTCGGCAGCCCTCGGCATCAGCCGGACAACCGTTACCGCCGCCTACTCCAGCCTCCGGGAACAGGGCTTCCTCAGCAGCGGCCAGGGCAGCCGCGGCAAGACGCGCATCCCCGAACTCACGCCGTTCGGCCGGGCGCTTTACGGTCCGCAGCCGCGGCCGGCCGAACCGTTTACCGCACCTGGCCTCACCGCACCGGAAGGGTTGATCGACCTTGCCTATTCGGCCTTGCCTGCCAGCGGCGAGGTGGTGCACCGGGCCTTCGCCGCGGCATTGACGGAGCTTCCCGCCCTGCTGCCGGGATTCGGCTACGACGCCCTGGGATTAATGCCCCTGCGCCAGGCGATTGCGGACAGGTATTCGGCAGCCGGGGCGCCCACCCAGGCAGGCCAGATCATGGTGACGTCCGGCGCGCAGCATGCCCTGACCATCATCATCCGCACGTTGGCAGGCCGGCAGGACCGGGTCATGGTGGAACACCCCAGCTACCCGCACGCGCTGGATGCCATCCGGGCGGCCGGCTGCCGTGCCGTCCCGGTGGCTTTCACGAAGTCCGGCTGGGACCTGCCCGCCATGGAGTCGGCCATGGCCCAGCAAAAGCCAAAGCTCGCCTACCTGGTCCCCGACTTCCACAACCCCACGGGCATGATCATGCCGGACGCCCAGCGCCGGCGGCTGGTCCGCGCCGCCGCCGCTGCCGGAACCGTGCTGGTAGCGGACGAGACACTCCGTGAACTGAACCTGGACGGCGTCGCCACCACTCCACTGGCCGCCTTCGGCAGCACGGTGGTGTCCATCGGATCCCTCAGCAAGTCGCATTGGGGCGGCCTGCGCACCGGCTGGATCCGGGCCTCGGAAGCGATGATCCAGCGGTTTGCCGCGGCACGCACCACCCTGGACCTGGGCGGACCCGTCATGGAACAGCTCGCCGCCGCCCACCTGGTGCGGGCCCTGGACGAACCGCTGCCCGCGCTGCTGGAGACCCTCCGCGGCAACCGGGCAGCACTTCTCGGCCTCCTGGCCGAACATCTGCCCACCTGGCGCACCACGCGTGCAGCCGGCGGCCTGTCCATCTGGTGCCGGCTTCCCACGCCCATCAGCACGGCAATGACAGTGCTCGCGCCGGACTTCGGGGTCAGGCTGGCGGCGGGACCCCGGTTCGGCATCGGCGGCGCGTTCGAACGCAACCTGCGGGTGCCGTTCGCCCTTCCACCGGACAAGCTCGAAACGGCGGTGCTGGCGCTGCGCGCCGCCCAGGACAAGCTGGACTCGGCTCCCCAGCTGCGGCGCTCGCTCACCCGTGCCCCCGCCGTCGCCATCGCCTGACCCGGGCCCGGACTGGCCGCCGTCGGAATCGCCGGAACCGCCGGAACGGTGCCAAATCGCCGGAACGGTGCCAAATCGCCGGAGAGGTACGGCGATCCCGCACCGTTCCGGCGATTTGGAGCGCCACACGGAACGTTAGGGGCAGCTACGCGTACACGCGCTCCAGGAAACCGCCCCAGGCCTTGGCCGTGGTCGCGGAATCGGCGGTGCCGCTGAAGTCGTGCACGGTCATGCCAACAGGGGCACCGAAAGCGTTGCGGCCGAAAAACCGGTAGAGGGCGTCCGGGGTGCGCACGCCCAGGAAGTGCTCATTGGAGAAGTCCACCTCGCCTGTCAGCCGGCCCACGCCGTCGAGCTCCACATCCACCGCAGCGCCCTGCCCGGCCGCGCCGGCACCCAGCGCTTCGCGAAGCCGGATGAAACCATCGGGGGCCTGGGATGCCGCCGGTGCCTGGACGTCCGTAAACACCACAGGCCTGCCGTCGAAGTACTGCAGGTACTGGCCCAGCGTGTGCAGGTAGAACTCGGTGTGGCGGCTGGCGCCGTCGTACTGCTGGTCCCAGTTGTCCGCGAAGATGCCGCTGTGGACGTAGTGGAGCCGGGCCCGGCCGCCGTCCAGCGGTTCCAGCACATGTTCCAGCTGGTTGAACCAGCCGTCGGGCCCGTCCATCCGGGAGACCAGGTGGTGCGGGTACTCCTCCACCGTCCTGACGTCCGGCCACTGGTCCGTGGGGAACATCCATGCGGGCGTTCCATTGGTCACCGCTTCCCACACCCGCTCGGGCGTGCCGGGGAGCTCCGTGTCGTAGACGATTTCGAAGTTGCGGTTGTCGGTCATTTGTCCTGCTCCTTGCCTGGATGGGATTCGTTGGTTGCCGTGGGGGCACCGGTTTCTTTAAGGGCCGGGTGCAGCGCCACGACGAGCCGGTGCCGCCGCCCCCGTGGTGACGGGGCGCTGTCGTGATACTTGTCCACCAGCCGGGTGACCTCGGTGCCGAGCTCCTCGGCGAAGGCTGCACGGTCCGCCGCGGTGCGGAACGTGATCTCGCCATCAATGGCGAACGTAGCCAGCTTTTGCCGGGCAGCGGCGGCGCCGGCAATCAGCTTGCCCACCTCCTGGACCATCCGGCCCGCGAGCGCCAGCAGCCAAAAGGCGGAGAAGCGGTCTGCAAACCGTCGCGGGTCCGGGGACACTTCGTTCAGCGCGATGGGTGAGATGAGGTAGGAGGCCGCCGTGGCCTGCAGGACCCGCTCGGTCACATTGCCCTTGCGGCGTTCCTCCACCAGTTCCACCAGCCCGTGCCGCTCCAGCGCCTTGAGGTGGTAGTTCACCTTCTGCCGGGGCAGGCCGACACGGACGGCCAGCTGCGTGGCGGAAGCCGGCTGGACCAGCTCGCGCAGGATCCGGGTGCGGATGGGGTCCAGGGATACCTCGGCCGTGGCCGGGTCCTCGATGACTGCGATGTCCTGCATGCCTCCACTATCGCAACCGACAACTTTTATTGTCAAGAACTTTTTTATCGTCGGTGGCGGCTGGACCCGGCCCCGGAGGGCCACGGCCGCCCCGGTAGAATGGGCGGGTGATGCAATCCCCCCTTCCCGTGCGCGACGGCGTGAACGCCACCCGCCTGCGCCTTCCGGAAGAGGGTCCGTGGGACACGGCAATGGACTACATGATGCACCGCTGGGGACATATCGATCCGCAGGGCATCGAGGACAGGTTCGACGCCGGCGAGATCGTTGGCGAGGGCGGCGTCCCTTTGGACCGCGCCACTCCGCTGCAGGACCACACCTTCATCTGGTACTACCGCACGCTGCCGCCGGAGACGCGGCTGCCCGTGGAAATCAGCATCCTCCACCAGGACAACCACCTACTGGTGGTGGACAAGCCGCACTTCCTGCCCACCACCCCGGGCGGCACGTACATCCAGGAGTCGGCCCTGGTGCGCCTGCGCAACCAGTTGGACCTGCCGGACCTGATCCCCATGCACCGGCTGGACCGGATGACCGCCGGCGTCCTGCTCTTCTCCACCAACCCGCAGACCCGCGGCAGGTACCAGGTGCTTTTTGAGAAGCGGCAGGTGCAGAAGGAATACGAGTGCGTCTCGGCCGCCGAGCCCGCGCAGGGGTACCCCGCCGTCGACTTTCCCGTAGTGGTGCGCAACCGGATGACCAAGTCCCGCAGCTACCTGCTGGCGGAGGTCATCGACGGCGAGCCGAACGCGGAAACCAGGATTGAGCGGCTGGAAACGTTCGACGGCGGCCCGGCGGCGGTTGCCGCGGGCACCGGTGCCGGCGGCAGGCCGCGCCTGGCCAGGTACCGGCTGGAACCGCACACCGGAAAGACCCACCAGCTGCGGGTGCACATGGCCTCACTGGGGCTGGGGATCGTGAACGACGCCTTCTACCCGGACCTGCTGGACAAAGCCCCGGACGACTACGCCAGACCGCTGCAGCTGCTGGCACGCGGCATACGGTTCGTGGATCCGATCTCCGGCCGGCCGGTGGAGTACCGCAGCAGCCTGGAACTCAGCGAAGCGGCCCCAACACGTCCCTGAACACCGCCTCCACGTCCGCGGTGTGCAGCACGAACTCCACCAGTTCCAGGCCGCTTGCCGGATGCGAGGCCCGGAAACCATCAACGGCCTCCAGCGCCGCCTGCGCCACCGCCGCAGCCGGCCACCCATAGGCTCCGGCCCCCACGGCCGGGAAGGCAAGCTCCCCGGCTTCCAACCTGTCGGCCACCCGCAGGCTTTCGCTGAAGCAGGACACCAGGAGCGCACGGTTGGTCTGTCCGGCGCGGCGGTTGGGTCCCACCGTATGGATCACCCAGCGGGCCGGCAGCCGGAACGCCGGCGTGGCCACGGCGGCCCCGGTCTGGAGGCCGTGCGGCAGCGCCGTGACACGCAGCTCCCGGCACGCTGCCAGCAATTCCGGCCCGGCGGCCCGGTGCAGCGCACCGTCCACTCCCCCGCCGCCCAGCAGCGAAGGGTCGGCGGCGTTCACCACCACGTCCACCCGCCGCTGCGTAATGTCGCCCTGCAGAACCGAGATCCGCATGCCGCCAGTTTCCCAAG
>Ga0247818_10002574_pt1 | contig 11691 bp, 11 predicted proteins | sample 13C_Glucose_Day1_FD_192424 | JGI IMG/M metagenome (GOLD analysis project Ga0247818, IMG submission 192424) | Soil microbial communities from agricultural site in Penn Yan, New York, United States - 13C_Glucose_Day1 | ecosystem: Environmental > Terrestrial > Soil > Agricultural land | place...
CTATTGGCCGCCTTGACCCGGTATTTATCCTTGAGCAGATCAGTCATCAGCATCAGGTTATCGGGCGTGTCATCGACCACCAGGAGGGTAGGCGCACTGTAACGACTCTGTTCGACATTCATGGCCGGCGGCTCCTTGTCAGATTTCGGCATCCCAAGGCGACATTTCACCCCAGCGAAACTGATCTTAGCTGCCATACCGGCGTATCGCCTACCCGCGTAGCACCTGATTCAGGTAATCAATCGCTTGACGATCAGTATTTGATGTCCCGCGCAGTGCGACGTGTGTCCTGCTTGGTGCTGCGCTTTTCCTGACGACAATCGACGTTGGTCTTGTCGCTGCTCTTTCTGCAATCATCCTTGGTTTGCCGCGCCGTGGAGCGTCCATCCTGACGGGTATCCCGTGCTTCACGCCGTTGCTCACCCTGCTCGGTCGCGTACGCCGGCAGTGACACCGACTGCACACCCGCGGCGACCAGGAACAGCGCAGCCAGAGTTTTCAAACATTGCTTGCGAATCATGATTCTTTCTCCAATTCGAAATCGCCCGATTGCGTCTCAGGCCCACCGAGGATATTCAGGGAAATGTGTCTGACGTTACCCACAAAATTGCATTGTGGCACATGAGATCTGACGATAGGACCCCAAGGGCAGTCCCGCAAGGAGCGTATTCTGCAAAGATCGCAAAATGGCCATCGGCAGCGACTAAGCTTTGCAATGAAACCTTGCCGCCGAGGATATCTCCATGAGCGTCTCGCTGCCCGAACTTGATGCCGCCCTGCCCGGTCTGGCTTGCAAGATCCGCGTGCTGGACGCCCTGGCCTGGCCGGTTGGGGTCGAGGAAGACTTCCTGGAACATTGGCGCGGCGGTCAGGCACGATTACCCCGCGTCGAGCTGCGCCCGCGCGATCACAGTGCCGGGATCGTCGCCCTGGAAGATTTCGCTGGCCGCTGCGATGAGCAGCACCCCGCCGGGCATCACCTGGCCATGACGGCGCGCAGCTATGCCACGGCCGGGAGGATGCTGGGCGCCATTGGCACACCCGCGTTCACAGAATATTCGTCAGCGTTGTATCGGCGCCCGGATTTTGAGTATCCGCGCCTGAAACTGACCATGGTGGACGCGGCCCGATTTTTCCTCGATACCACCGATGCGTTGCTCGGCGGCACCCGAATTCCGCCGAGCGAAGCGGATATCCCGGCCGAGGCCTTCGCCGCCTGGATGCAACCGGAACTGGACCAGTTCTTTGGCCCGGGTCGAATTACCGTCGCACTCGATCCGACCCTGGCGGCCAAGGCGATCGCCGGTTCAAGCCGCATCCGCCTGCGCGCCAGCGCGATGTTCTCGGAACTGGACAAGAACCAGTTATTGCAACACGAAGCCTTCGTGCATGTGGCAACGGCACAAAACGGTGCACGCCAACCCAACCTCAAAAGCCTGGGCCTGGGGGCGCCCCGCACGACCCAGACTCAAGAGGGCATCGCGACCCTCGCCGAACTGTTCACCGGCAGCATGGACATCAACCGCCTGCGGCGCCTGGCCCTGCGCGTACTTGGGGTTCAGCAGGCACTGGACGGCGCCGATTTCATTCAGGTGTTCGAAGGATTTGTCGCGGCCGGTCAGTCGCAAGAGGAGTCCTTTCGCTCGACCCAGCGGATTTTCCGCGGCGCCGACCTGCGTGGTGGATCGGCGTTTACCAAGGATGCCGCGTACCTGACCGGTTTGCTCGGCGTCCACACCCTGCTGCGCATTGCGATCCGTGATAATCGACCGGAACTGGTCAGCCATCTGTTTGCGGGACGCATCAGCCTGGGGGACACCTTGCGACTGGCGCCACTGTTCGACTCCGGCTGGCTCCAGGGACCGATTCACGTTCCGGCCTGGGCCAGCGATTTACGTCGGCTCGCCGCCAACCTGGCGTTCTCTGCCTTCATTACCCGGATCCAGCTGGATGTACTCGATCTGGACGTGTTCATGGCCTTCGCCGACGAACACGAAGACGATGCCAGTGCCCTGTGATCAGGGCAGCATGAAGTCCGAAACCGTCCCAATTTGCGAAGAAACTGTCCTGCTACGCCAATAGCGTCCCATCCGGCCTACCTACTATAGGCCCCGGCACCTCTGCCCATCAGCGGGGGCCCGCTACCTATACCGGATGCTCAATATTGCGCACCGCCGTACAGCACGGATTGGAGACAACAATGACAACAGTCGCCGCAACCCAAGACACTCCTTCACCCCTCACTCCCTCGGCACCCGCGATAATTCGGTCGTCAGTGCGCCAGCATTCGATCAAGGTGGAGATCTGCTCCCCTGCCATCGGCGCTGAACTCAGCAACATCAACCTGGCCGATGCAACCCGGGACCCTGAGCTGATCGCACAAATCAGGGCGCTGTGGTTGAAGCACAAAGTGCTGTTCTTTCGCGATCAGGACCTCACCCCCCTGGAACAACAGCAGTTCGCCGCGCAATTCGGTGAGCTGGAAGGTCATCCATTGGCGCCGAGCCACCCAGAGGCGGACAAGCTGTTGATGCTGTATCGCAACCTTGACCCAAGCAAGCCCAAGACCTATGTCGAAAAGGCCAGTCGCGAAAACCTCTGGCATGCCGATGTCACCTACAAGAAGGCACCGCCGCGTGGAGCGGTATTGCGCTGCGAAATGGGTCCGGAGTCGGGTGGCGACACGCTGTGGTCAAACATGGTGATGGCTTACGAAAACTTGCCACAGGCCATCAAGCAACGAATCGACGGTCTGTACGCCAAACACAGTGCCGAGCACACCTTTGGCGCCCAGTTGCCACGCGACGACCGCCATGCGATGGCCGCGAAGAACCCGGCTGCTGAACACCCGGTGGTGCTTACCCATCCGGAAACGGGCGAAAAGGTCTTGTTCGTCAACTCCGCGTTCACCACCCATTTCTCGAATTTTTTCAACTTCGAGGACATCCGCTACGGCCAGGACTTCATGCCCGAGGCTCATCACCTGATGAACTACCTGACGTCTCAGGCCGCGATTCCGGAATATCAGGTACGTCTGAAGTGGCGTACCAATACGATTGCCATGTGGGACAACCTGCAAGTCCAGCACTACGCGGTGGCTGACTACGGCAATGCGCCAAGAAAAATGCTGCGCGCCACCCTCGCGGGCACCCCGCTCAGCTGATTCGAACTGCTTCCAGAGATATCCAGGGCACCCGACCATCAGAGATGGGTCGGGCGGCCGTGGCTGCCGACGAATACTCGATCTGATACGCCGTAATGGAGATAAACATGTTCTACGAACACGTCGACACCGCCGTCATCGATGGCGAATCACTGCCGAGAAAAAACGCGAATGGGGGCGCCAGAGCACCCCATCGTTAGAACTGCCCGAGAAACGTCAGGAGCAGTTCGTTGACTTGATCGGCGCTTTCTTCCGCGGCGCTATGGCCCACGCCGGACAGCAGAACCTTCATCTGTAATCCGGGTAGATAGCTGTCGAGCCGGTCATAAAGGCTGCGTATTTCGATCGGCTCTAGCGAAGGGTCGGCAGCACCACCGATGAACAGGCTCGGCTGGCGCACCACCGCACCGTCAAGAAACGCTGTGATTTCCCAGTTCCGGTCACGACAACGGTAGTAGTTCAGGGCGCCGGTGAACCCTGTACGTGTGTATTCAGCGACGTAGTAGTCGAGCGCCCGCGCGCTCAACCATGACGGGAACTCGCCCTTCGGCTCAGTGAACGCGTTGAGGATAGGCTCACCGGGCTCGACGAACAGACGCCAGCGTTCAGCCCCGACAGCGCTGCCGGAGATTGAGTAGAAAACGCTACGCAATGTTTTTCTCGGATCGCAGGCCAACTCGCGATCCGGCTTTTCGAGTTGCTGGAAATACAGGTGGTGATACACCCTGCCCTTTGCCATTGCCTGTAAACCTGCGGTCGGTTTGACCTTGCCGCGTGGAGGCACCGGCGTATTGAGCATCACGAGACCGCAGAACAGATCCGGCCTCAGCATCGCCGCGGCTTGGGCCACCCAGGCACCCAAGTCGTGTCCAATGATCACCGCGGACGTTTCGCCCAGAGCCGTCATCAAACCCACCATGTCGCCGACGGCCTGGCTCATGTCATAGGCTTCAATCGCATCGGGCCGATCGGTCTGGCCAAAACCCCGTTGATCGGGGACCACGACGCGATATCCCGACTCGGCCAATGCCACGATCTGTCGCCGCCACATGTACCAGAGATAGGGAAAACCGTGCAGCAGGATGACCAGCGGGCCCTGCCCCTCGTCGATGTAATGCAGGCGAATGCCATTGAGTTCAGCAAAGCAGTGGTTGAATGCATCAGGATCGTCGGCGTCCACTTGCGCGATCGCCGCGAGCGGCTGGCCGATTCGTTTTGCTGTGCGTGTGTCCATGTCTACCTTCATCTTTTTGTCGTTATTGGCTTGAAGGTAGCCGTGACAGGACATCCTGCACTAAGCTCCTCAGGACACAATCTTGTGAATTTGGGACATGTAGATCTATGTTCACCCTGACGCGAAGTGCCAGCCTTACCAACTATGAGCAGGTCTCGCGCTCAGTGGGGCTCGATCCATTTCGCATGCTGCGCCTGGCCAGGTTGCCGGCCAGTGTCCTCGACGATCCGAATATCATGATCAGCACCGACTCGGTGGGGTGGTTGCTGGAGGAGTCGGCCCGTCTGTCCGGCCAAGAGGCTTTCGGATTGTTGCTCGCGCAGACGCGACAACTGTCCAACTTCGGCATGCTGGCGCTGCTCATTCGCGAAGAGCCGACATTGCGCGCAGCCCTGCAATCGTGCGCACGCTACATGCGGCTGCATAACGCCGGAGTGGAGTTGCGACTTGAAGACATGGGCGACCTGGTGCTGCTGCATGTGGGTGTGAAGATGCAGGGTCATCACGGGGTCTGGCGCCAGGCTATCGAGCAGTCGACAGGTATCGGACTGCGCACGTTGAGCGTGCTGACACGCAATACGTTCCGCCCTGTGCGGGTCAGTTTTACGCACGAGCGACCTGCCAGCCTTGACGTGCACCATCGCGTGCTGGGAACAGCCATCGAATTTTCACAGGAATTCAATGCCATCGTTTGCCGCGCGCGTGACCTGGACATGCCCATTCCCGCAGCTGACCCCGCGTTGCACCGCGAGGTGAAGCGCTCGCTGGACCTGCAGTTGGCCAACCAGCGTGACGAACCGTCGCAGCGGGTACGCCAGATCGTCAAGATGCTGCTGCCCAGCGGACTGTGCTCTGTGGATGGGGTTGCCCAGCACCTTGGCATGCATCGACGCACCCTTAACCGACACCTGGCGACCGAAGGCCAGAGTGTCACAACGATCATCAATGCGGTGCGCGCTGAACTCGCCGAAGAGTACCTGGCCAACAGCAAACGTCGATTGTATGAGGTCGCCGAACTCCTCGGCTTTTCCTCGGCCGGAGACTTTTCACGCTGGTTCCGCAGCCAGTTTGGCAAGCCCCCCTCGGATTGGGCTGCCTGCTACCGAGTGAGCAAGGCGACGCCGTCGGTTTAACCTGATGTGCAAGGTCTACAACCCGGAGTGACAACAGATTCAGCGGACGGTTCTCGCGCACTGCCGCTGAACCGGGCATTGGAATGAGAGGCGACTGACCGCCTTCCATTGACCGCTGCAAGGTTCAGATCGCAGCGCGCCGGGTACTGGCAAACGCACTCGTGCCGAGCCAGCGCCACAAATTTTCCGCATCCTGCACGGCGCCATCTACACGCAGCTCTCGCGACTGAAGAACCTCCTTGGGTGTGCGGTCGCCCGCCCACACCTCGGTCAACGCGCGCACGCTGGAGTCCACGACGAGCGTCAGTTCGCGTCCGGGGTCGTCGCGGCACAGATCTGCCACCCCCTCTTCGACCACCAGCCACCACGCTTGCTCGCCGGAGCGGGCGTCGCGGAACCTGAAGTGGATGATCACCGGCCGGGACGGGAACATCTCGATGCGCGCGAACCGGCGCACGTCCCACATCAACAGGCCCGCATCGAGTTCGTCATCGCGCAGGCGACTGCCGATCCAGCGTGCGCCCCAATGCCCCAGCGCCATGATGATGGGGCGCAAATCCTCGCCCGCCTCGGTCAGGCTGTACTCCCAGACTTTGCCGACGGCCTTGCGATGGACAACGCCGATATCTTCCAGATGGCGCAGCCGCTGCGCCAGCAGACTGGTGGACATCCGGGGTACGCCGCGGTGCAGCTCATTGAAGCGCTTGCTGCCGCAGAGCAATTCGCGAACGACCAACGGTGTCCAGCGCTCACACAACGCTTCAGCACCGCGGGCGACCGTGCAGAACTGACCGTAACTTTCGTCCATCGCCTGTCCTCCGAACCTGCAACGCTTCAGATTCTGCACTAGTCTCGCGACTTCTCCACGCGCACGCTGAAGCCTTCGAAAGCCAACCGCCACAGGAGAACGCCATGACCAAGATAGCCATTATCCAGCGCCCGCCCGTGCTGCTCGATCGCAGCGCGACGATTGCCCGGGCCGTGCAGTCGGTCGCTGAGGCCGCGGCGGCGGGCGCCTCGCTGATCGTTTTGCCCGAACAGTTCATTCCAGGTTACCCGTCATGGATCTGGCGGCTGGCGGCGGGAAGGGACGGGGCTTTAATGGGACAGTTGCATGCGCGGCTGCTGGCCAATGCCGTTGATATCGCGAATGGTGACCTGAGCGAATTGTGCGAGGCCTCCCGGGTTCATGCCGTGACGATCGTGTGCGGCATCAATGAATGCGACCGGCGCCATGGCGGCGGCACGCTCTACAACAGCGTAGTCGTTATCGGCGCGAACGGCGAAGTGCTCAACCGACACCGCAAGCTTATGCCAACGAACCCCGAGCGCATGGTCCATGGTGTCGGTGATGCGTCAGGGTTGCGTACGGTCGATACACCGGTCGGCCGCATTGGTGCGCTAATTTGCTGGGAGAGCTATATGCCGCTGGCACGCTATGCACTGTATGCCCAAGGAGTGGAGATCTACATCGCCCCCACGTACGACAGTGGCGATGACTGGATCTGCACGATGCGCCACATTGCACTTGAAGGCCGTTGCTGGGTGCTCGGCAGTGGCACCTTGCTGCGCGGCAGCGACATCCCCGATGACTTTCCGGCTCGCATGCAAATGTTTCCGGATCCGCAAGAGTGGATCAACGACGGCGACTCGGTGGTGGTCAGCCCCCAAGGCCGGGTCACCGCCGGCCCACTGCACCGGGAGGCAGGCATTCTGTATGCGGACATTGACGTCTCACTCGTGGCCCCCGCGCGACGGGCGCTCGACGTCACCGGGCACTATGCGCGCCCGGACATTTTCGAACTGCAGGTTCGGCGCACGCCGGCGACAGCGGTGCACTACATCGACAAGTGAAACCAGACAACGTTGAGGCGATGCCTCCCATCGGCGGCGGTATCGCGTAATCCCTGATCAAGGAGTCATCTCATGAGCGCTCAAAGGTCCTACACAGGCAGTTGTTTCTGCGGTGCCGTCGAGTTCACCGTCAGCGGGGAGCCCGCCGCGATGGGCTATTGCCATTGCGAGTCGTGTCGGCATTGGTCGGCAGGACCGGTCAATGCCTTCACGCTGTGGAAGCCCGAGGCGGTGCAGGTCACTCGGGGAGCTGACAGCATCGGCACCTACAACAAGACCGAGCAGAGTTACCGCAAATGGTGCAAACATTGCGGAGGCCACCTCTTCACCGAACATCCGGGGATGGGGCTGATTGATGTGTATGCCGCCGTTATCCCGGACCTCGCGTTTTTGCCAGGCGTTCACGTCCACTATCAGGAGACCGTGCTGCACATCAAAGATGGATTGCCCAAGCTCAAAGACGTCGCCAGCGAATTGGGAGGGTCGGGCGTCGGCGTGGAGGAATAGCGCATTATCAATCGGCGAACCTGGCATGAAAAAGAGGGATTTACTTAAACCCTCAAGACAAATAGCCAAGTGACTGCCCCATCAGATCGAATGGGGTTTGTTTAGAGTGCACTTAGTTGAAAATCAACTAAGTGCGCCGAACATCTACTTATGCACCGAAACAAAATAGGCCTCATACTCAACCCTCGAGTTACTTGAGCAATACGCTCACCGCAGAGCAACTCGATCAAACGCCAGGATCTGGGTATCTACGTGGGTGGGGCCTGTGTGCGGACGCATTACATTGCAACCAGGCGAAACACTTAAGGCGGCAGACGTCCTCGAGTTCTGAGTGCCTGCAGCGCAATCGGCCTGAAGTAACGTAGTAACTTCGGCGTCGAGTGTATCGGCGGCGTTACAACTTATACCAATATAGTTGCAATCGCAGTAGCGTGCCAGTTTTGGCCAGTTCGATTTCAAGCACAATCAAACTGGCCAATACGCGCTCACATCGGCCGCGAGTGCCCGCAACCCCCATGAAGAAACTGTACTCAGCGCAGGAAGACACTCATGCACACCATTCGTAATACGTTGGTGGTAGTGGATTCGCAGCAGTCCAGGGATCTGATCTTGAACAGGGCAAAAATGATTGCCGGCGCTACCCGGTCGCACTTGCATCTGCTGGCGTGCGAAAAGGGAAATCACCACGGTGCCTACCTGAGCGACATACAAGACGAATTGCTACAGGAGGGTTATAGCGTCAGCGCTCAACAAGCCTGGTACGGGAGTTTTCACAAGACCATCATCGCGACCCAACATGAGGAAGGATGTGGTCTGGTGATCAAGCAGCACCTTCCCCAGACGCTGATGAAGTCCTTTCTCACCCCCGACGACTGGAAGTTGTTGCGATACTGCCCCAGCCCGGTACTGATCGTAAAAACCGCCAGACCGTGGACCGGAGGCAACATTCTTGCGGCCATTGATGCCGGTAACGGTGACGTCGAGCACCGCGTGCTGCATTCCGGCATTGTCAGCCACAGTTACGACATCGCCGCACTGGCGGGCGGCACGCTCCACATGATGAGCGCCCATCCCTATCCCCTGTACTCGGCAGCCGACCCCGTGCTCCAACTCAAGGAGAGCATTCAGGCGCTGTATCACGAACTGTGCAAAACCCTCCAGGACGAATTCGACATCAGCGACGACCGCCTGCATATAGAAGAGGGCTCAGCCGACGTGCTGATCCCATACGTCGCGCACAAACTTGAAGCCGCGCTCACGGTGATCGGCAGCGTGGCCCGTACCGGGCTGTCGGGAGCATTGATCGGCAACACCGCCGAGATGATTCTGGACACGCTCGACAGCGACGTACTGGTGCTCAAGCCGGACGACATCATCACTCACCTGGAAGAGCTGGCCGCCCCACCCCACAGCTCACCGGACAATGACGGTAGCGCGATATCCGCTTGGCCGTATAACCATCACAATCATCGACCACACTCGTAGGAGCACGTTAAATGCCTCCCGGAAAATCAATGGCCGTGCCCCCATCAGGCCATTCATGCAGACGCACTTCGTGAGTGCGATCGGCTGTCCATTAGCCGCTTTCGGCGAGCGGAAACACCTAAGACACATTTACTTACAAATGCGACCTTTGCTAAAAACCTGCTTTCTAACTATAGGTGATAGGTTACGCGCCTCGAATGGGCCAAGAGATGCCTAGCCTTAAGATGCGCATCAAATTCCCCAGTATTCCTGCCCTCGGTGCTTACCTTGCACTGACCTCCCTTTTTGCGGCCGCATGGTTCCTCAATCCTGGCCACACGCACTCTTCCTTTGCGTTGATGAATCCAGTGAAGGCCGTGGCCGACCAAGTGGCCAAGCCCATTTATACCAGCCGTTTCGCCTCTTCCGGGCTGGTGGACTTCGTGCATTCTTCGGCGGTAACCGCCCTGCCTGACGGTTCCTTGATGACCGTCTGGTTTGCCGGCTCTCGCGAAGGCGCCGCCGATGTGCAGGTACGTTCCGCCCGTTTCGACGTGAAAACCGGCGAGTGGGGGTCTGAACAAGTCCTGGCGACGCGGGATTCGACCCAACAAGGAACCCAAAGATACATCCGCAAACTGGGCAATCCGGTGATTGCCCTTGCGCCGGATAATCGCCTTTGGTTGTTCTACGTGTCCGTGTCCATGGGCGGCTGGGCCGGCAGTGCGGTCAACGTGATGGTCTCAGACGACTTCGGTGGAAGCTGGTCCGCTCCGCGCCAACTGATCACGTCCCCCTTTCTGAACATCAGCACCCTGGTCCGCTCGGCACCGGTGTTTCATGCCGACGGTTCCATCGGCTTACCGGTCTACCACGAATTTTTGGGCAAGTTTGCCGAGTATCTCTACTTGAGCGCAGACGGGAAAGTGATCGACAAGTACCGCATCAGCCACGGCATGAACTCGTTGCAACCCACGGTGGTCCCGCTGGACGGGCAGCGCGGCATCGCGTTGCTGCGTTATGCCGGCAACACCCATCACCGCGTTCTGGCGACCCGTACTGAAGATGCCGGGCAAACCTGGAGCGAGCCTTATCCGCTCAACCCATCGAATCCGAATTCCTCGCTGGCGGCCGTCGCGACCCCCGAGCACGGACTGCTGGTAGCGCTCAACGACCTGCAAGAGGGGCGTTTCAAGCTGAGCCTTTATGGTACCGACGCAAAAATGGTCGATTGGCGCTCGTTGAGTGATCTGGACAAGTCGCCTGATCCTGAAGGGGACCCGATTTCACCCCAGGTCTACAAGGAAATCATGGGGCATGAGTTCCGCGGTTCCAGTGGTGCGCTACGCCAACCGCTGGAGGCGCAATTCCTGAACAATCTCGACACCCGTGTCTGTACCGTCCGCGGGTGCGAATTCGAATACGAATACCCCTACTTCATCCGCAGTCCCGACGGCATGTATCACCTGGTTTATTCCTGGAACAACACTTTCATCAAACACGTCACCTTCAACGAGGCGTGGCTTTCCGAGCGTCTCAAATGATTAGCCTTTGGCAAGCCCACGTCAGCTTCGCAATGATCACCTTCCTGCTGCTGCCGGCATTTGGCTTGAACAGGGCTTTGCGCATCGCTGTGCTGTTCGCCTTGCTGGCCGTCAGCTTCATTCCCGTGGACGGGTTGTCGCTGGCCACGTATCTGCGTAGCCACATTGATGACCTGGCGATTACCTCAATGGTATTGATGGCGTGGGGCTGCTTGCGACGTCTGGGCGTCCTGCCGCCAGCGCAGCAAAGCAAAACCTGGGTGTTGATCCTGTTCGCCGTGTTGGCCCTGGTGCTGTATCCGGCAACGATGGGGTTGAGTGATCTGGACCCTTATCGGTTCGGCTTCAACCCGCGTCCGATGTTGATTTTCTTCGCACTGCTCACGCTAGGCCTGTTTTACCTGCGCAACCTGCTTGCCGTCGTGATGCTGGCCAGCGCGACCCTCGCCTTCGTCGCCGGGATAAAACCTTCGCAGAACTATTGGGATTACCTGATTGATCCGCTGCTGGGCCTGTATTGCTTCGCGTCACTCCTGATGCTTGTCATGCACTGGATGTATGGTTTGCTGATCAAGCGGCACCGTTCACCGCCGAATCGACCCGCTTGATTCAGCGAGATTCTTAACAGGGGAAACATAGATGGGTTGGCTGCATTCAAGACGTTTGCATTATTGGCTAGGCGCAACGGCGATTCTGTTTGCGCTGTTTGCCCTGTTGCGGGGTGTGTTCTTTTTCGGCTTTTCCGGTTTCGACGCCAATGCCCTGCTCAACGACGAGGCCGTCCGGGAAACC
>Ga0247818_10002576_pt1 | contig 11689 bp, 9 predicted proteins | sample 13C_Glucose_Day1_FD_192424 | JGI IMG/M metagenome (GOLD analysis project Ga0247818, IMG submission 192424) | Soil microbial communities from agricultural site in Penn Yan, New York, United States - 13C_Glucose_Day1 | ecosystem: Environmental > Terrestrial > Soil > Agricultural land | place: USA...
CTCCAGCACGGCGACACTCAGGCCCGCCTTTTTTAGTTCGCGGGCAGCGGTAAGGCCGGAAGGTCCGGCGCCGACGATCACTACGTCGCGGTCAAGATTCAGCATGATGTCCTTTCTCTGTGGCCGCGTGAGTGATGCGAACCACTAAATGAATGCCATTCATTTATAAGAACTATAGAGCCTTTGGCGAGGGAGCGGAAGAGGCTGATGGAATAATGCGAAAGGACGTTCACCCGCAGAAAGGTCAGCCATGCCGGCATCACCAGCCATAGCAACAGCCGGTTCAGCGACAGCTGGGCAGGGCAACCGGCGCCGCGCCGGGCGCCCCGTGGGAGGCGTGCTGGACAAAGGCGGAATCACGGAGGCCGCGCTGCGGCTCATTGAGAAGAAGGGATACGACGGCCTCACCATGGCCGCGCTGGCCCGCTCACTCAACGTGGCGCCGTCGGCCCTCTATAACCACGTGAAATCCAAGGGGGACGTGCTCCTGCTCGTCGAGGACCACCTGGCGTCACTCGTGGACGTTTCGGCCTTCGGTGCCGGCCCGTGGGAGGACGCCGTGCGGAAGTGGGCGTGGAGCTACCGGGACGTGTTCTCCCGGCACACCCCCCTGATACCGGTCATCGCTGTGCTGCCTGTGACCGACGCGCCGCAGACCCTCGCCATGTATGAGACGGTTAGCGCAGGTTTCCGCGACGCCGGTTTCCCGGAGGAGCGGATCGTCTCCTCCATCGTCGCGCTGGAGTCCTTCATCTTCGGCTCGGCCTACGACGTCACGGCGCCGGCGGACATCTTCGATCCCGGAACAATGGCAGAGGCGACGCCCAGCTTCACGGGCGCGGTCCGGAGCCTGGCCGAGCAGGGCCACGAGCGGCCGGCCGACGTCGCCTTCAGCCTTGGACTGGAGGCGCTGATCAGCGGGCTGGGCGCGCTGCGGGGCTGATCCCATTCCTCAAGCCGCCCATTCCTCATGCCGTCCGGGGCGACTAAAATTCCTTAACACGCAACGTTGCGAGCTCAAGGACGGCGCCATGACCGTAATCGACCCGGAATCGCTGTTCTTTGAGTACAAGCTCCGGTACCGCGGCATCCCGGGGCTCGACCATGATCCGGTGGACTACCCGCTGCGCTGGGAAGTCGCGGTGAGCTGCCCGGTTCCCGCCCCGGGCGGCGACGAGGAACGCCAACTGGGCAGCGCCGTCGTCCAGGTTGTCCCCAAAGCCGGCATGATCAACCTCTTCCTCACCACCGGGAAAGCCGACCAGGAAATGGCCAAGGCCGTCGAAATGCTCGCCAGGGACCGCCCGGACCTGATCAGGGAGTACCTGCAGGACGGCGGTGACCTGATGATCGTCTCCTCGCTCGAGATCTTTCCTGAGTACCGGGGCGGCAGGACGGGCTACTCGGTGCTGAACGCCATCGTCGAAACGGTGGGCCGGTCCGTGAACCTGGTGGTGGTCCACGCCGCACCGGCGGACGCCGGGGGGTCCGCGCCGGAAGACCCGGACGAGTACGAGCAGGCCAAATCGGCGCTCCGGGAGTACTGGAAGGACTTCGGGTTCGAGGACGCCACGGGCGACTACCTCGTGTTCTTCCACAAGAAAATCCTGGCCTGACGAGCCCGTCGCCACGGCACGGCCCCGGCACGCTATAGGCTCGTGTCCGGATGGCGTCCGCGGGGGGATGCGGCCGCCGCCGTAGGCAAAGGTCTCCGCCGTGTCTGTTCTGAAAGTCTCGCTTCTAAAAGTCTCTGTTCTAAAAGTCCTGATCGCTGCCCTTCTGGCGCTGGCCGTTCCGGCCGGGGCGGTGGCCATGGCCCCGCCCGCCAACGCGTCAGCGCAGGTTTACAACCCCTGCGCCAGGCTGAGCGCCGGGCAGACCAAGTTCTCCGGTTTCGGGGCCAACAGGGTCACGTTCGCCACGGCCACCACCCGCAACACCAGCCTGCTCACCATCACCGGCTGCGTCCGTTCCGGTAACCGCTACGTCCAGGAGTGGCAGGACTGGGGCTACGGCGGGCAGCATGGGTTTGCGGCGCAGAACCGGGAATGGGAGGACACGTACCGGTCGCCCACCGGCTCGTTCAGTTTCACGGAGGCCTTGGGGCGCAGCAATCCCGGCACCGCCCTGAAGTACTACACCATCAACTCCCGGTCCCGCTGGGGCGGCGAATGGAACCGGAACTACAACCGGTACTTTGAAGGCACCGGCGGCGAAGCCGACGAGAACCTCTGGACCTTCATGAACCAGGGCTATTACGAGCAGGCCGCCGTCGTCAACTACAACCGGCCGCCGGACTCAAAAACTGTCCTCGGCGCCTCGTACGCCATTTTCTTCCACGCCGGCCGCGCCCCCAGCGCCGGCTGCGTCTCCACGAGCCTGGCCACGGTCACGCGGCTGCTCCGGACCAACCGGCCCGGAGACCGAATCATCATGGGGGCGGTGGATGACGTGTTCACGCCGTACTCGAGCAACCCGTTCGGCGCCATCACCGCCAAGTACGCCCGGGCCGGCGGACCCGCCGGCTGGCTGGGAAACCCCGCCTCCCGTGAGGTGACAGGGCTGCGCGGCGGCGGGGCTTACCAGGTGTTCCGGGGCGGGTCTATCTACTGGTCAGCGGCGGCAGGTGCGCACACGATCGCCGGCGCGATCCGTAGCAATTGGGCCTCCGCCGGCGCGCAGAACGGCCAGCTTGGCTACCCGACGTCGGATGAGGGACGCGGCCTCAGGAACGGCGGCGCCTACCAGGCCTTCCAGGGCGGCCGGATCCACTGGTCGCCGGCGACGGGGGCGCACAGCACCCGGGGTGGAATCCTTTCTTCCTGGGCGGCATCCGGCTACGAGCGCGGGGTGCTCGGCTACCCCACCACTAACGAGTACGCCTTCAGCGGCGGGGCGGCACAGAACTTCCAGGGCGGCACCGTCACGTGGACTGCCCGGGCCGGGGCGCGAATTGTTGCCGGGGCCATCGGCGCGAAGTTCAACTCAGCCCGCACCCTTGGGAATGCCACCACAGCTGAGCTGGCCACAGGGCTCGGCGGGCGTTACCAGGGCTTCCGGAACGGCTTCATCATCTGGCACCGCACAACCGGCGCTCACATCTCCACGGCAGCACTGCGCGCCGCGTGGATCGCCGCCGGCGCCGAAACCGGACCGCTAGGCTTCCCGACCGGCGACCCGCGTCCGGCCACTGCGGGAAGCACAGCAACGGGCACTGTCCAGGACTATCAGCACGGGCGGATTGCCATCGCCGCGGACGGTACCGTGACCGTCACGCTGGACCCGCCGCCGAGCGCTGGGCCGCCGTCGTCGTCGTGAACCAGTCGTCCAGCTCGGCGGGCGGCACGGGGCGGAGGATGTGGAAGCCCTGCGCCTGGTCGCAGCCGTAACGGCCCAGCTGGTCCAGCGCGTCTCCGTCCTCCGCCCCTTCGGCGACAACCGTCAGGCCAAGGCTGTGGGCGAGGTTAATGGTCGAGGCCACCAGGGCCGCGCCCCGCGGGTCCTCGGTCATCGAGACGATGAAGGAGCGGTCAAGCTTCAGCTCGTTGATGGGCAGGTCCCGAAGGTAGGCCAGCGAACTGTAGCCCGTGCCGAAATCATCGATCGCCACCCGGATGCCCCGGGCCTGCAACCCGGACAGGATGTCCCTGGCACGGACACGGTCCGGCACCATGAAATCCTCGGTGATCTCGACCATCAGCGCCGACTCCGCCAAGCCCCGCTCCTCGATCATGGCTGCGATCCGGTCGGGCAGCTCTGCGTCGATGAGCGAACTGGCAGAAAGATTGGCGGCCACGGTCATTGGCCGCCCCTGCGCATGCCAGAGGGCAGCCTGATCCAGTGCCAGGGTGAGCACGCAGTCATTCAGGGCGTTCATGAGCCCGGCCTCCTCTGCAAGGAGAAGGAACGAGTCCGGGGCCAGCAGCCCATGCCGGGGATGGTTCCAGCGGACCAGGGCCTCCACGCCCTTCGTTTCCCCGCTGACCGCGTCCACCTTGGGCTGGTAATGCAGGATGAGCTCGCCCTCGGCCAAGGCAATGCGGAGCTCCTGCAGCATCCGCAGCCGCTCCTCCCCGGTGCTGTGATCTTCGCTGGCATATACGTGCCGGCCGGTGCGGGAAGTCTTGGCCCGGTACATGGCCGTGTCCGCCTTGCGGAGCAGCGTTTTCAGGTCATTCCCCTGCTCAGGGAACAGGGCGATGCCCACGCTGACACCGACCTGCAGGGCAATGCCCCGCAGGGTGAGGGGCTCACTCAGGGCAGCCCGGAGCCTGTCGGCGAGCTGCACGGCCTCGTGCTCGCCGGCATCAAGGAGGAGGACGGCGAACTCGTCCCCGCCCAGCCGGGCGATCAGGTCATCGGGGCCCAGGCACCGGCGGAGCCGTTCGCTGACCTGGACCAGCAGCCGGTCCCCCACGTCGTGGCCCAGGCTGTCGTTGATTTCCTTGAACCTGTCCGCATCCAGCAGGAGGAACGCGCAGCGTGCTCCCTGCTGCGCGTCGAGCACCGCAGGAGCGTCGGTGTACAGCGCCCGCCGGTTCGGCAGCCCGGTCAGTTCATCCGTCCTGGACTGCCTTCGCACCTCGGCGAGGGTGACCAGCTGGCGGAAGGCCAGCTGGGTCCGGATGCCCGCGGACACCAGGGTTGCTGCGGCCAGCCCGACGGCGAGTTCCGGCACCGGGATCCCCGTGCCCACGATCAGGACCCCCAGGCCGGCGGCAGTGGCAACCATCGGAACCGCCGGGGTCCACGCCCCTTCGCTGGCACCGTCGGCCGCTGCCCCCTCCCGGGTAAAGCCGTCTGCCCAGGCGGCGATGAGGCACAGGCCCGCTGTCCAGCCCGCGTCCAGGGGTGTGCCCAGATAGTAGGTGTCGTTTTCGAGCCGGAAGGCATAAGCAACATCGGCCGCCGCGAACACCATAAGTCCCAGCATCAGGATCACCCCGCTGCGGCCGGTGGCAAGACCCGGCACAGCCGCCATACCGGCGGTCACGGCCAGGACCACAAGATCCAGGAGGGGGTAGGCGACGGCAACGGACGTGGCGAACGAGGGGAATCCGCCGGCAGCCGACAGCAGCGGGCTGAGCAGGACCACCAGGACGGAGGCGGCACCGAGTGAGCCGACGACGGCGTCCAGCAGCACGGAACGCGCGAGCCGCTGGCGCAACGGGAGCAGATAGACGAACAGTCCGCTGAGGACCAGCGGATAAAACAGCAGGTAGCCAATATCCGCGGGCGACGGGAAGGGAAGCGAACTGGCCCCCGCGAGGGAGCTGACGTAGAAAGTGCTTCCCGCCGCGAACGCTGCCAAGGCCATTGCCACCAGGGCAAGTGCCCGATTCTTGGCACGGTAGGCCGCCAGACCGGCCACAGCCGCGGGCGCCCACGACGCGGGCATGCCCAGCCAAAGGTCCACGAGCGGATTGAACCCCTCGCCGTGTACCATCAGTCCGGCCAGGTACAGGCCCAGGAACACCCACATGAACCACAGCAACCATGGCCTGGATCCCCCACGCCCGCCAGACCGAAGCGCTCTGATCCCGCCTGTCTTCATCCGCCCCCCAGCATCAGATGCGCCCGGCAGCACCCGACGGGTACACAGCAACCGCATGTGACTCGTATCGTACGTCACGTCAGGGGCCCATCCGATAGCCGCCTCGTAATTGTGACCGCAAAGAAGCCCCGCACCGCTCGTGTGTTGGCGGTGCAGGGCTTCCGTTTGCTCAAGTCACGAGGACCGGGCCCAGGCAGGCCCCTCGCTCAGGAAAACCGGGCGGGACGGAACGTGGCCAGCATGGGGTGCTTGTCCCCGGTGAGGATCTCACCGGCAAGGAGCTCGCCGACAACGAGACCCAGCGTTGCACCGGAGTGGGTAAACGCCACAAAGCAGCCGGGCACCTGGCCAAGCTCACCCAGCACCGGCTCACCGTCGCCCGGAATGGGCTTGTAGCCGATCTTCCAGCTGGCAGGTTTCAGCTCGGGGTTGCCGGCAATCAGCTTGCTGGCTTCGTCGGCGAGTTCCTGGACCACGTCCTCCGGGATGCTGAACGAACCGTCTGCATGCTCCGTGATGTGTTCCTCGTACCAGTCGTGGTCCAGGGCAAAGGTACTGCCGGGGTTGGGGCGCACGGCGGCCCGCGGCGTGTTCATCACGGCCTTGACGTCGTGCTCCACCGGCTTGGTCAGCACCAGCATGGACACCGGGGAACCGTTGGGGATATCCACGCCCAGCGGCGCGACGACGGCCGGTGTCGCCGCACCGCACGCCACCAGAACCGCGTCGGCGTCGTATGTCTCCCCCGCCGCTGTCTCGACGCCCACCGCCCGGCCGCCGTCGAGCACGACGGACGACTTGCCGGCGTTCAACACCAGCCGGCCGCCGCGATGGTGGAACTCCTCCATCAGGAAGTCCACCAGGTCCGGCAGGCTGACCCAGCCCTCGCCCGGGTTGAAGATGGCATTCTCAGGAATGGCGCCCGAATCAATGCCGGGTGTGAACGCCGCAACGCCTTCCGGCGCAAGCAGCTTTGAGTCATAGCCGATTGACTTCTCGTAGGCGTGGCGGGCTTCAGTGATCTCCCGCTGCCCGGCGGCGTTCCACATCAGTCCGCCGCCGAACTGCAGCCACTCACGGCTGGGATCGGCAGCGAAGAGCGTGCGGTACCGGTCCACACCGGCGAGGCGGAGCTGGTGGTAGGGCGTGGACCGTTCGCCGGCGGAGTTGAGCCAGGAGAGGGAACGGCCGGTGGCTTCGCTGGCCAGGCCGCGTTCGGTCAGCAGCGTGACGGATGCGCCTTCGCGGAGCAGGTGGACAGCGGTGGAGACACCCAGGATGCCGCCGCCGATGATGGCGACGTGCTTGGTCGCGGTGGAGGACATGAGTTCTCCCTTTCTGTGGATTTTGGACACGGTTGATGGGGACGCGAAGCCGCGTCCGGGAAGGATGGGGCGGCGGGTTGCCGCAAGCTGGTTACCGGTGCTGAGACTTAAGCCCGCGCGTGGATCCCTTCGATGATCCTGAGGACTTCAAGCGGCTCGGCCGGATCGACAGGCAGCGGCCCTTCGCCTCGCAGGGCGGAGGCGAGTTGAACGTAAAACTCCGGGTACGCTCCCCGCTCTGCAGGCACGTGACCGGCTGTCCCGTCCACCCCCAGAAGCCCCCAAGACTCCTGGGAATCGATGCCGTAGGCGGGATCCGACGGCAGCACGCCGGCGGCGAGCGCGGGCTCCTGGCCGTCCAGGCCCCACTTCGTGTACCCCGCCTCCGAGCCCAGGACGTGGAAGCGGGGGCCCACCTGGGCTGCCATGCCGTTCATCCACAGTCTGCTGCGGACTCCGGTCCCGTGAAGCAGGGAGACGAACGCCTCTGTGTCTGCGGCCTCCGGATCCGGTCCCCGGTTGGCCGTCTCGCCGTAGCTCCGTTCAATGGGTCCGAACAGCTGAACGGCCTGGTCGATAAGGTGCGCGCCGAGGTCGTGGAGGATCCCGCCGCCCTGGGCGAGGGAGACGGTGTCGCGCCAGTTGCCGAAGCCCTCCGGCCGCCACCATTCGAACCGTGATTCGAAGGTGCGCACCTCACCCAGGGCCCGCTGCCGAAGCAGCTTCTGCAAAGTCAGGAAGTCGGCGTCCCACCTGCGGTTCTGGAACACAGTGAGCTGCACGCCGCCGTCGGACGCCAGTGCGATCAGTTCCGCGCCTTGAGCGGAGGTCGGAACGAAGGGCTTGTCCACCACCACATGGAGGCCGCGTGCAATGGCTGCTGCCGCAAGGTCGAAGTGGGTGTGCGGCGGGGTGCCCAGGATGACCAGGTCCAGGTCCCCGGCCAGCGCGAACATCGCCTCCGGCGTGGGAACGATGCGCGCCTGCGGGTAGAGCCTGGCCGCCTCGGCGGCCCGGGCGGGATCCGCCGTCACGATCACATCCAGCGAGTAGCGCGGATCCGCCGCGATCAGCGGCGTGTGGAAGACCTTGCCGGAGATTCCGAAGCCGACGACGGCGGTCCGGATGGGTGCCGCAGTGCCGTTCAGCATCACAGCACCTCCGAGAGGAAGCGCTGCAGGCGTTCGCTGCGTGGGTTGTCGAACAGTTCGGCCGGAGCCCCGGCTTCCACCACTTCGCCCTCGTCCATGAAGACCACCTGGTCCGCGACCTTGCGGGCGAAGCCCATCTCGTGCGTGACCACCAGCATGGTCATGCCGCGTTTGCCGAGTCCTGCCATGAGGTTCAGGACGCCCTTGACCAGTTCCGGGTCCAGGGCGCTGGTGGCTTCGTCGAACAGCATGACTTCCGGTTCCATGGCCAGGGCGCGGGCGATGGCCACGCGCTGCTGCTGGCCGCCGGACAGGTCGCGGGGCCGGTGGTCGGCCCTCTCGGCCAGTCCTACTTCGGCGAGGCCGCGGCGGGCACGTTCCCTGGCCTCGGCCTTGGACATACCCTTGACGCTCCAGAGCGCCAGCGCCACGTTTTCCAGGGCTGTGTGGTCCGGGAACAGGTTGAAGTGCTGGAAGACCATGCCGATCCTGGCGCGCAGGATGTCGGGCTTGACCTGGAGGGCGCTTTCACCGGCCAACAGCACGTCGCCGCTCTTGGGTTCATGCAGCCGGTTGATGCCGCGCAGCAGCGTGGACTTGCCCGAGCCTGAGGGCCCGATGATGCAGGTGGTGGTGCCCGGGGCGACGGTGAGGCTGACGTTGCGCAGGACCTCGATGTCCCCGTACGCCATCGTCAGGTCCTTAAGTTCCAGGCTGGAGCCGTGGAACGTATGGTTTTCCGCGGCGGTATTGGCGGTGTTGCTTGCGAGGCTCATGTGTTGCTCCCGGTGATCAGCGGCGAGGCCGCGTCGAGTTCGGTGACTTCCCTCAGACCGCTGGTGGGCGGGGTGGGCCGGCGGCGGCCGGTGCGGAAGCGGCTGTCGAAGTAGTTGACCAGGTGGGTCAGGGGCACGGTGATGACGAGGTAGAAGATGCCTGCCATGACCAGGGGCGAGAGGTTTCCGGAGAGCACGGCGGCGTCCTGTCCCACCCGGAAGAGTTCGCGTTCGCTGACCAGTAGGCCCAGGAAGTAGACCAGGGAGGAGTCCTTGACGATGGCGATGAACTGGTTCACCAGGGCAGGCAGGACGCGGCGGACGCCCTGCGGCACGACCACGAGCCGCATGGATTTGGCGTAGCTCATCCCCAGGGCGCGGCAGGCTTCACCCTGGCCCTTGTCCACGCTTTGGATGCCGGCGCGGAAGATTTCGCCGATGTAGGCGCTGGCGATCAGGCTCAGTGCGATGATGCCGAGCGGGTAGGGCGAGGGCCCGAAGACCGACTGGCTGAACCGGGCGAAGCCCTGGCCGATCAGGAGGATGGTGAGGATCGCGGGCAGGCCGCGGAATAGGTCGGTGTAGATCCGGGCCGGAACCCGCAGCCACTTGGATGGGGAGATGCCCATGACCGCCACCACCATGCCCAGCGCGACGCCGATAATGGTGGCGGCAACGGAAATGATCAGGGTGTTGAGAAGGCCAACCCCAAGGAGTTGGGGCAGGACTTCGGCCATAGCGCCGAAATCAAAGAAGGTACGGATGATGGTGTTGAGCCAGTCCATGGTTGCTCTCAGACGTAGTTAGCTGGTGGACGGCCGAACGGACCGCCGGTGGGTGGTCCGCCCGGCCGCAGGCCGGGTGGCTTTACTTGCTCGGCGTCGGGCTTGCCGTCTGCTCGGCCTTGGGAAGGTACTGCTTGGGCATCGGGGAGCCTGGGAACCACTTCTGGTAGAGCTTCTTCCAGGTTCCGTCCGCCATCGCTGCGGCCAGGCCCTTGTTCAGGGCCTCCTTGAAGGCTGTCTTGCCCTTGGCAACTGCGAAGCCAGCCGGGGCATCGAAGGACGGAATGTCCGCGGCGCTGACCAGGCCGTGCTGCTTCTCATAGGCCTTGGCCGCCTCATAGTCCAGGAAGTGCGCATCCACCGCGCCACTGTTCACCGCGGCGATGGCGGTGTTATTGTCCGGGAAGCGCACCAGGTTCGCCGAGGTGAAGTTCTTCACTGCATAGGCTTCCTGCAGAGTTCCCTGGACCACGCCCAGTCGCTTTCCGTTGAGGCCGGCGACGTCCCTGATGCCCGAGGTTTTGGTGGTAATGACTGTCAGGTAGCCTGCGAGGTAGCCGTCGGAGAAGTCAACGGTTTCCTTGCGCTTGTCCGTGATGCCAATGGCGGCCACGCCCACGTCGAACTGGCCGTTGGCCACGGCGGAGAGCAGCCCGGAGAAGTCCTGGCCGGTGAAGACCACGTTGTCGACGCCGGCGCGGTGGGCGACGTCCTTGAACAGTTCGACGTCGAAGCCGGTGAAATTGCCCTGCGCATCGGCAAAGGTGTACGGCTTGGCATCCCCCAGGCTCGCAACCCGGATGGTGCCCGGCTGGATCAGCCCATAGGGGTTGTCCTGCGTGGACGAGGACGCGGGAGCGCCGCCACAGCCCGACAATGCCACGAGTGCTGCAACAGCCGCCGCGACGGCCACCCCGGGGCGCAGGTTCTTTCGTTTGATCACTTCATCATTCCAATCGTTGAGCAGGCCGCCTCTGGCCCGGGGTCCGAAATCCCTTGTTGAGTCCGGTCTCAGCCTGTACGATTGAGACCGGACTCACATTGGGGTTGCTAAAAATGTAACCCAAGCCACAAAGGCCGTCAAGGCCCTTCTGAAAGGCAGCACATGAGCAGCACCAGTTCGAGGCGGCGGGACGTCACGGTCGCAGATGTCGCCAAGGCCGCGCAGGTCTCCAAGGCCCAGGCCGCCCGCGCGCTGGGCAACTACGGCGCCGTCAGCGACGACGTCCGCGAGCGTGTCCTGGCCGCCGCCGAGGAGCTGTCCTACCGCCCGAACGAACTGGCCCGCAGTATGAACACCGGAAAATCACACACCATTGGCGTTGTGGTGGGGGACATCGAGAACCCGCATTTTGGCCTCGCCACCAGGGGAATCACGGACACCGCCAAGAAGAGCGGGTTCAACGTCATTCTGGTCAACACGGACGAGAACACAGCGGCTGAAGTGGATGCTGTCCGCGTACTGCTCGATAAGAGGGTCGACGGCCTGATCGTCGCGCCGGCGTCGTCGGTGGAGACGGAGCATTTGCGGCGGGTCCATGAATCAGGCCGGCCGCTGGTGCTGCTGGACCGCTCGGCTGACGGCCTCGCGGTGGAGACTGTCGCCGTCGACATGGGCGCCATCTCCCACGAATCCACGCGTTACCTGCTTGAGGCAGGGCACCGGCGGGTCGCCTTCATTTCAACGCTGCGCAGCGATCCCGGGTACTCGGCGGGAATGCGGCTGGACTCATCGCAGATCTCGGACCGTCTGGAAGGCATGCGGCGGGCCTTTGCGGACGCGGGCTGCACGTTCCCGGACGACCTGGTCCGGCTCAATGCCGGCGATGCCGGCTCCATCCGGAACCTCACGCGCGAGGTGCTGCTCGGCACCGACCGGGCCACCGCCGTCGTGGCTTCGGACGGCCTGATTGCCCTCAGTGTGGTGGAGGCTATTCAGGAACTGGGGCTCCGTATCCCTGAGGACGTGTCGTTCCTGATGTACGACGACTTCGCCTGGACCCGCCTGACCACGCCGCCCCTGACCGTGGTGGCGCAGCCCGTCTACGACATGGGGGCCGCGGCGGCCAATGCCCTGATCAGGCAGATCGATGGCCGG
>Ga0247818_10002577_pt1 | contig 11685 bp, 16 predicted proteins | sample 13C_Glucose_Day1_FD_192424 | JGI IMG/M metagenome (GOLD analysis project Ga0247818, IMG submission 192424) | Soil microbial communities from agricultural site in Penn Yan, New York, United States - 13C_Glucose_Day1 | ecosystem: Environmental > Terrestrial > Soil > Agricultural land | place...
GCAGAGCACAGGATTATGAAGCATAGAAGTCTGGCGCGGAGGAAATCTCTGAGACATTCGGGTTGAGCAGTCCTCTACATTTTCCGCCACGAGAGCAGGCTGGTGCCAATCAAGGGCACTTCGTGCCTCCTGAGGAGAGCCTTGTGTGGCAAGGGCTCCGATTCCGTACGAAAAGCGAGGTGGCGATTGCCCGCGAATTAGACGCTGCCAGGGTGTTGTTCTTCCCCCAGTGCGCCTGCCGGATAACCGGAGCCAAAGGAAAACGGGAGACGAGGGAGCCCGACTTTCTGATAATTCACCGAGGCATCTCTGCAATTCTAGAGCTTGATGGCGCTCCTCACGCTGGCCGGGCAGCAGACGACCACCGGCGTGACCGGCTGTTCAAGCTGCGGGGTGGCATCTGGATTATTGAGCGAGTGCCATCTCAATACGCGCTGCAGCACCCACGGCAGGTTGTGCGGGGTCTCATTAAGCTGATCGAGACATACCGGCACAGCGCGTGACTTTGATTACTTGCTCATCTATCCCAGTGTCGCAAAATGGGCCGTTTCCGGCCCATTTTTCACACTTACGCCGCTACCTAACAGAGCGCACATTTGGGCTTCCCGCCCAGGAGTCCGGGTCGAATCTGGGCCTCACGATTAGGGGAGAGATCAGGCATGGCATCCTTTCCGTACATGAGCAATCCCGCACGGGCGAAGGAGTTTATAGAGGCTATTCCAGGGATGGGAGTTCCTACCAAGGTGACGATCCAGTTTCTGGAATCTGTCGGATTCAAGAGCAAGAATGATCGAGCGATCCTCCCTGTACTAAAGGTGCTCGGCTTTGTAGACAACGCAGGTGTGCCGACTGAAACGTGGCGTAACTATAGAAACAGGTCACAATCTGGCGGTGTAATGGCTGCAGCCCTGCGCTCGGCCTACAGGGGTCTGTTTACCACGTATCCGGACGCACATCGGAAGGACAATGAAGCAATCCGGAACTATTTTAGCTCACACACAGCTGTGGGCGAGGGTGCTCTCAAGTTCATGGTTGGGACCTTCAAGTCTCTTGTAGAACTCGCTGACTTTGGCGCTGAAGCTCCAGCAAGGCCGCCTAAGGTGCTGGAGGAACCTGAGGCTGCATGGGAACACGATGAGGAGCCGCCGACAGACGGTCAGCGCAAGGTGAAGCTCAGTCGGGCTGCTGGGAACGGTGTCACCATCAATATCAATATTCAGTTGCAAATTCCGGATACTGACAAAGCTGAAACCTACGACAACTTCTTTGCTGCTCTAAAGAAGCACCTGCTCGACTGAGCGATCCATGATCCGAGAGCTACTGCTCAAGGTACAGGCGTTCGAGCAGGAGGCACACAGAATCCTTTCGCGGCACGAGGCGTCTCGGTCGCGCGTTGTGGTGCTCGACAATACCTACCGGAAACTTGATAGGCTCTCACTTCGACAGGACGAACTACTCCGACAGGCCCTAAGGTGTGCTGAAGCCGAACTCTACCGTGCTGCACACGTCATGGCCTGGGCTGGGTTCATGGATTTCCTCGAAGAGAAGATGGCTTCGGATGGCTTAGCGAAGCTGGCGACCATTAGACCGAAGTGGCCTCACGGGAGCATAGAGGATCTCCGGGAGCACGTGGTCGAGTTTCAGCTCATTGAAGCATGCCGTGAACTGGGGCTCGCAACGAAGAACGAAGTCAAGGCTCTGCAGGGGCTGCTCAACAAGCGGAACGAGTGTGCTCACCCGAGCAACTTCTACCCTAACCTCAATGAGACACTCGGGTATGTCTCAGAAATTCTGAGCCGTATTACTACGCTGCGACCCAAAAAACTTTAGATGAGAGACAAAGGTGAGAAGTAGAGCGACGATGGGCCAGGCCAGCACCCAATGTCGTATACTCGGGAGGCGACGCGGCATAACTCCGTGGAGCACTCGCCTGCGGATCACAACTGGAGGCACTCTTCCGATGTTTGCTCTGCTACTTGTGCTGCTGCTGGTGCCAGCGTGCACTCGAATTGGCATGCGTGTATCGGCTAGCCGAGTGTACACCCTGTACAGTAACAGCGCGTTCACGGATGAGCGCGTCCATATTGCCACATTCGACGCAAGCCAGAGGGACCCTTCTTACAATGCAGTCAATTGCGAACAGGTTCGTGCACTAGAAGAGGAGGCTGCGGAGGGACGTCCTGTTGAGCTAAAGTTCTGGTGCGAGAAGGGGTATTACAGGGAGTGAGGTGCCCCCACCGTCCAGTTCAGTTGGATCGAGTAGCCAATTCGTAGCCAATCGGCTCTAAGGCGCTGTAACTCCTTTAGATACACTGCGCGAGGAGGGCCTGTTAATCACCGGGTCGGGGGTTCGAGTCCCTCCTCGGGAGCTTTAGGAAAACAAGGACTTCAGCCTATTTCTCCAAGGACTTAGCCCACGCGGCTAGGTCCTTTTTCGTTGAGGGTGCTAGCTGGTCGTTGCCCGTTTTTGGGCCTGTTTTGGCTCGGTAGAGTAGCAAGAAAGTAGCGAGCCGGGGTGTCCGCTTGCGCCCGTGTGGCCGCCATTGCTTTAGAGTTTCAAATTCGGCACTATACGAGCGCTCCGTCGTCCTAACGTAGGCGGGGACGTACCTAAGGGTCGCCAGCCATCCGAAGTGGCTGCCCCTCAAAAACTGAGGTTGTAGTATCACGAAGCCATGCCGGTTCCCCAGGGGGGGGCCACAAGCATGGCTTTTTGTTTGGCCTGAACTCGATGCCTGTGGAGCATGGAAGATGAGCACGGCAAGTAATCGCCAAGAGAATGTGGCACCGCTGGTAAGGGCTCGCGAAGTAGCTCGGATGCTGGGGTGGAGTGAGTGGTGCGTGCTTCAGGCAGCCCGGCGAGGCACGCTGCCCTGCCGCCGTGACGGTCGGTCAGTCTGGTTCAGCCGTGTAGAGCTAGAGCGCTGGATTGCTGGAGAGGATCGTGCCTAAAAAGCACTGCCCCCGTCCTTGGGAGACGGGGGCAATGACAACACCGCACTGTACCACACACACACACACACACGCACACAACAGAGGAGGAGAACGCATGCACATGAACACTGAGGAACTTGGCAGCACTGGTCAACGGGCGCTGCCTAAGCACGCGCTCCGATATGCTGAGCGGGGGTGGTGGATTTTACCACTCCACTCCGTAAGCGACGGTCGATGCTCCTGTGGGAAGCACGACTGCGGCGACCCTGGCAAACATCCGCTTACTGCGCACGGGCTCGATGACGCGACAACTGATCCTGTCACAGTAAAGGCTTGGTGGGAACGATGGCCGAATGCCAACATCGGTTTTCGTCCTGGGCCTAGTGGGTTTGTGGTGCTGGACATAGACGGCCCAGAGGGCGAAGCCACGGCTGAAGCTCTCGGCTTACTCACAGCGCCTACGCTGGAGGTGCAGACTGGTCGGGGCAGACATCGGTACTACCTGCATCCTGGGGGGCACATCGGCAGTAAGCCACTCGGGGCAAAGCTCGACGTGCGGGCGGATGCTGGCTACACCATCCTGCCGCCATCGGTTCATCACAGTGGTCGCGCTTACACGTGGAGAGGGAAGCTCGGAAATGTTGCTGAGTTGCCATTGCACATCGTGTGTCGCCTCAGGTCACCCACTGAGAACGGGCATGCTCCGACAGTCGAGGGACCGATTCTAGAAACTCAGCGCAATACGACGCTGGCCAGTTTTGCCGGAAGCATGCGTCAGCGTGGCATGAGCGCAGAATCTATCGAAGCTGCCTTGCTTGTTGAGAATCGCGAGCGCTGTAGTCCTCCACTCACTGATCAAGAGGTTCGCAAGATTGCCCAGAGCATTAGCCGCTATGAACCGGGGCAGCAACGCTGCGCAGTTCCTGATGCACCTCTCCGACGCAAGCTCACCGCTGTCCTACCTGACCTACGCATCGAACGGAAGCCTGACGCAGCTGGTGGCGTGTCGCTGCCTGCTAGCTGGGAGTGCCTGCGGGCAGCCGTGGGTGGTGCTAGCAGACGCGACATTGAATCCGCCTACGGCTCTCCCCGCTATCGGGACCGGCAACAGTCGGCACTGGAGCGGGTCGAGACAGCTTGCCGCTATGGCACCCACCTACCCGCAGGGCTCCACAGCGTCACCGGGCAGACTGGCGGCGGCAAGTCAGCCTTCGTGGTGAACCTGGCGGCGGCAGCCATCGCAGCCCGCCATCCAGTCCTCTACGTCTCGCTTGAGCTAGACGCGCACGAGATCGCGGCACGTGTGGTGGGTTTGCTCGGCAAGGTCCGCTGGAGTGATCTGGCACAGCGTCGTGCCCGAAGCGACGGTGAACGTCAGAAGCGTGACGTGGCAATAGCCGATCTGCTGGCTGGACCGGCTGACCTCTTTGAGACCTGGATTCCTACACGCGCTGTGGACCTAGAGGCGCTGAAAACAGATGTGATCGCGCTCTGGCATGAGCACGAGCAGCGGACTCCGCTCGTGATCGTGGACTACCTCCAGTTGGCGGGCATCGCAGCGGGAGGACACGAGCCTCTGCGGGAACGCATAGGCAGGATCATGAGCAGCCTGCGGTGGCTCTCACGACATGACCCAGAGGGAGATCAGGCTTGGGTTGGCTGTCCGGTCGTGGTGCTCTCATCTACGGCTCGATCCAATGTGGCCGGTGAAAGCTCAGTACCGGGAATGAAGGGAGAATCCCCGGACAAGCTGCGCCACGCAGACCTGGAGACACTGAAGACGCTGCCGAAGGAAGCTGGGGAGATAGAGAACTACGTGACAGGTGCCTGGGTACTGGCTCTGGGCGAGGAGGAAGATGATGGCACTCGGCGTCTGACTGCCCGGCTAGCAAAGTCGCGCTACTCGTCAGCAGGAGCCTGGATTCCGTTCTTGTTCCAGGGGCGCACCGGTGAACTCACCGAAGATGCTAGGCGCTATGCCACCATTGATGAGGAGGAGAGGGCAGAAGCTGAAGAACGGAAGGCTGCCAAGAAATCCAACCCTGAGGTGTTCTGATGCAGACAAACGTACTGCAGGATGTGATGGGAGAAGCCTTCGACGTTCTGGACCGAGAGAAGCGCGGTGAGGTGCCGGTAGATACATGGCCACTGACATTTCACCACCCTGACTGGCTGCCTACGCTCATGTGCGAGGCACTCGGTCTTCTGGAGAGGGAAAAGAAGCCTGCAGTGCCTGTACTGCGGCAGGGAACGGGGGCACTGCGGGCGATGCTCACGACGAAGGCTCATGTGACCAAGGCGCGCCGAAAGAACAACACGTGGCTAGCGCCGAAGGAAACCGAAGCTCGTTGCCTGTTCAAGTATGAGCCACTCGGGTGGGCAGAGCGTCTGGTGCTGCACGGGCTCGCCACACTGGCTCGCGACGAACGGCTGCTGGACGCTCATCCGAGTGCACTGGTGTCTCGGCACATCGCACACCACAGCCAGAGCAAGGTAGTACTGCCATTTCCTGGTGTCACTGCACTGGCGCGGGTAATCGGCTTCCCGCTGACCAGCCGTGGGAAGCTCGCTGAGAGTGATCGCAAGCTCATTCTGCGTGCGCTCAAGAGCCTAGCGACCATCCCTCGCTGGATAGCTATGCCCGTCACGGTCATGATGAAGCCGGAAGGCGAGAGCAAGGCTCGGTGGGTGGAGGACATCGAGGTGACGCAGACACTCTGGGTGGAAGCAGCGAAGCTGGTCTTTAACCAGAGCACAACACTCAAGCTGCACCCAGCTATCCTGACATCTCAGCTTAAGTCGTTCTTCACTGTGCCGAACCTCGCGGCTCGGTATGACGGGGCACTACGGGCCATAGGTGCCCGCCAGATGCGCGACGACTTTGCGATTCTGGACGACTACCTACGTCTGCGTGCCGCTGGGTGTGCTGCGGCTGCTGCACGCAGACCAGATGACCCACCTGATCTAAGCTCGACGGCGGCCGACGACACCCTCATCGAACTGCTCGCGCTAGAGTCCTACGTCAAAAAGTGGGGCAGGAAGGCAGCCCTGCGCCGGATCGAGGAAGCCATGGACTTCTGCAAGGCAATGGGCTCCCTGCTGCGCTCATCCAAGGCCGGGTCGGTCTGGACGTTCACGTTCCCAATACCGGAGGGTATAGCGCATGACGCGGGGTAGGCGAGACCTCTACTCCGGGGGAAAAGACCTCTACTCCGGGGGAAAAGACCTCTACTTCGGGGGAAAAGACCTCTACTTCGGGGTAGAAGTGTGGAGGTTCTTTTCAGAACTCCTGACCCGAGTGGGACTTAGAACGCCGATTTTCGGCCCTGGATCGCTTATTACCCTTACTACCCTTACTACCCTAAGGGGAGTAAGGGGAGTACGGGGGGGCGGGGAGCCCTCCGCTCTGCTACGGGGCTCCCCGAAGGGAACAGCACAAAACCGCGACGCCTGCCCAACCCTTTGTGCTACCTTCTAACCCTGCTGAGGCTAGGCTTCTTCCGGTACTCCCCGCTGCGTTCGCTCGGCTGCAACGATCCTGGTGAGCGAGGTGGAGCTTGTAGGTGTACCGCTGACCTTAACGGATGGACGGGAACAGCCGGGCAGCTGGAGCGGAGAGTAGTCTAGCGGGAGACGAAGGTCGCGCGATTCGCGAAGCTTGCGCCAGTATTTCAAGTTACGCATTGTAGGTCGAGTAGTACTCACGAAGCCATTGCCGAGACACCCAGCACCTCAGGGTTCAACGCGTGGCTTTTTTGCTTTGGGGGCAGGAGCATGGAACAGCCAACCGAGAGTTACCTGACGCCGCAGGAAGTAGCCCGGTGGCTGCACGCCACATTCGGGCGAGCGGTTCCAGTCAGGACAGTCCAGAACTGGTGCCGCCATCGGCCCAACCCACTTCCACATACTCGGCTCGGGAAGCGTCTGCTGATCCGCCCGGTGGACCTTCAGGGGTGGTTGCGAGCGAACGGAGTCGCAAGCCAAGTAGCCAAAGGTGGTCGAGGGGCGAGCGAGTCATGACAAATCAAGCGTTTAACACTGTCCGACCCGGTGATAACCAGTCAGCAGGTCGTGCCTGCGAGCTTGGGCGTCGAATGCTGATGGCGAGGCGTGTCAGGCGTCAGTGGTTCAGCGACCGTGTTGAGTTTCTGTACCTCCTAGGGCGCATAACGCTGCGTGAGTTTCATCACCTGACCTGCCCGGCATTCTGCTCCTGCAGGGCGCGCATCTCGTTCCGGGAGGGCATCAGAGTAGTACACGCGCCACGGTGCCCTGTTCACAGGCGCTGCACGTGTTCACCGCGCATAAGCGTAGCCATCCAGCCATGACTGTCTGGGAGCGTTTCAACACGTGGTGGGCCGTGCGTCGAGCTAAGAAGGCGTTGGCCACATCAGTGCCGCCACTGGATATGACCGAACCTGAAGATGTCACGCTGAACGATCTAGTGAACTCCCTGGAGCAAACAGGGAAGGCAGCACTGGGCGCGGCTGTCTGTGTGACTGATGGCGACGACTCACGATGGATTTGGGCAACTGGTGACGACTCCCTCGCGGCGCTACGTGCAGCCGTGTGGCGGGGATGGCGACCCTGTGGGTTGTTCGCGGCATGGCCCGACCCGGACAATTCAGCACAAGTACGGCTGTATGTCCTAACTGATCTCCGCACCTTCAAAAACCTAGTGGTCGCTCTGCAGAGAGCCTGACCCGTTTACAGGAGCATTCCCAATGGACAACGAGGCGACATACCACGACCTGACAAAATTGCTCATGACCATGGGCATGGCTCCAGCACCGGCGAAGCAGTATGCAGCCCGTGCCTTTCAAGAGGGTCGCATTCATGTGTGGGCGAATGGAATCGTCTCCTGCATGATAGACGGGCGGGTAGATAGCTCTGCTCACGCACTCCACAATGTGGCTGCCCGCATGGTTGCAGGTGCACCGACAGCAGAAGTTAGGGGTGGGCCGACGTACGAGGAGCGTCAGGAGCTTAAGGCTGAAAAGCTTCAGCGGGACGGCTCGGATTACGGCTTCTAACATGAGTGAGCCCTGCGGCGTAAACGGAATCCGCTGTGCTGCACACTCCAGGCGCACGGGTGAGCCATGCCGGCAACCCGCTATGGCTGGAAGGCGAGTCTGCAGGTTCCACGGCGGGCTGACTCCGAGGGGAGTAGCATCTCCCCACTGGAGAGGGCAGGGCTACTCAAAAGACCTGCCGACCCGCCTTGCAGACCGCTACAGAATGGCTGTTGAAGACCCGGAGCTACTTGAGTTGCGGAGCAGCGTGGCTCTAGTAGATGCGCGAATCGGGGAGGTGCTTGCATCACTCCCCGAGGAGCCATCCGAAGTAGACCCAGACACATGGCGAGAGCTATTGGTATTGCTGGAGCAGCGTAGGAAGACGGTTGAGACAGAGCGGCGACGGGAAGAGACGCTGCAGCTGCATATGTCAGCGAATCAGGCAATCGCCTTTGTAAGCGCCCTGATGACGGCTGTAGTGGAGTGCGTGACCGATTTGCGGGAACGTCAGGCGCTCGCACAGCGAGTCGAATACCTGCTGGGTAAACCCGGCGAGATAGTCGTGGAAAGCGATGGAGATGATGCTGCCCGAGACTCGTAGCCCGCTCATCGAGCGGCTGGTCCGGGAGTTTGCCAGAGGTGTGAGGGGAACGGCTGAGCCAATCCTCGACCCTGTTGAACTAGCTGACGCGTGTGGCATTACCGATCTCGACCTCTGGCAACGCAACCTCCTTACGTCAACCGCCAGCCAGCAGATCATGCTCTGCTCTCGCCAGAGTGGAAAGTCGCTGTGCGCTGCAATCAAATCCCTCCACGTGGCCATCTCTGAGCCTGGATCGCTGACGCTGGTGGTGGCTCCCGCTATGCGTCAGGCCCAGGAGCTATTCGGCAAGGTCAAGTCTCTGCTCTCGGCGTTAGGTCCGCGTACCCCTGCGCTTCGACGGGAAAGCGCTCTTGCACTCACCCTCGTGAGCGGCAGCCGCATTGTGGTAATCCCAGGTGAGGAGCGAACGGTGAGAGGCTTTAGCTCCGTCCGACTGCTCTGCGTTGACGAGGCGGCCAGAGTACCTGACGCACTCTACCAGTCGCTTCGACCCATGTTGGCCGTGAGTCAGGGAAGCCTGGTGGCCCTAAGCACTCCCTTCGGGCGCAGAGGCTGGTTCTTCCAAGAGTGGGAGACCGGCACAGACTGGGAGCGGGTCAAGGTGACTGCCTCCGAGTGCCCCCGCATTGATCCAGCGTGGCTGGCGGCTGAGCGTGAGCGAATTGGGGAGTGGTGGTATCGCCAGGAGTATCTGTGCGAGTTCGTCCAGACCAACGACTCCTTGTTCAATGAGCCAGATATTCGTGCCGCCTTCTCAACTGATATCCAGCCGTTGTTCGCTGAGGGAGAAACGCTGTGACCCCACCCTACATCGTGGGAATGGACGTTGGGCAAGTGCAGGACCCTTCTGCTGTAGCGGTGCTCGCTGTGCATGGAGGCGGCAAATACTCTCTCGTGCACCTCGACCGCCTGCGGCTAGGAATGAGCTACCCTGTTCAAGTCAGGACGGTCGCTGCACTCCTGCAAGTGGTAGATCAGCGAGCGCGCAGAGAACAAGTGGCAACCTTGCTCGCAACTGGTGGAAGACTCTCCAGTGATCCCCTACCGGCTCCTCCGCGTACTCCACTCGTACTAGACGGCACAGGTGTAGGCAGAGCCGTGGCAGATCAGTTTCGAGAGGCAGGTCTGGGTCCACGACTCACCACAATCAGCATCACTGCTGGAGGCACGGTAACCGCGCTCGGAAATTCCCTAGGTGTGCCGAAGCGAGACTTGGTCGCGACGCTGCAGGTGGCCTTCCAATCCAAACGGCTAAAGATCGCCTCCAGCCTCAGGCTAGCCGATGCCTTCGTCGCCGAGATGCTGGCATTCAGGGTCAAGCTCTCTGCCGAAGGTCGCGACTCCTACGGCGCAGAGGCGGGGATGCATGACGATTTGGTGCTAGCTGTGGGAGTGGCACTGTGGCATGCTGAGTGGGAACGTACGACTGCACGGCGACTGGACCCCAAGGACTGGAAACCAATACATGGACCAGCGACCGGGTGACCGCATTTCACCGACTCGGGACCGCAGAAGCTGTGAGGCGCGAACGGGATATGATCGCTGGGAACAGGCTCGCTACTCAATTTGAGACTTGCTCGGCTCCTCGGCACACTTTGGGCTCAACGAAGCCACCCATCTGCCTGGAGCCTTGAATGCCCATCTTTCGACGCGTAAGCAAACTGACCAAGCGCACGAAGTACCAGGTTCGGATTCCAAATCCGGAGTACCCGGCTGCTAGCTCCAAGCGGTTCTTGTTCGAGACGTTCAAGACACGGAAGGAGGCGGAGCGTTACGAGCGTAAGCTCCTCCACGAGCTTGAGACCGGATCGTACGTCGAGCCCACGCAGACAACACTAGGCGACTACCTACCGCAGTGGCTCAAGGGTGCGATGGAGGCTAACGAGGAGACACGGACAGGCTATCAGCGTCTGCTGAACCGATATGTACTCTCAGACCCCATCGCTGCCACTCCGCTGGTCAAGCTCACGACACTCGCTGTTGAAGCACTGTACCAAAAGCTGAGCGAACGGCTCTCGCCCCGCAGCGTCAGGATGGTGCATGGAATCTTGCGGTCCGCTCTAGCGAAGGCAGAGCGTGACCGGCTAATTGTGCGGAATCCGACCACCAATGCGGGCCTACCGAAGCAGCTGCCCCACGAAATGCACGCACTCGACCAGGCGCAGCTGGCTCGGCTGCTGGCCACGTCCGAGGCAACCGGCAACCGCTGGCATGCGCTCTGGCACCTGTTGGCTAATGGAGGGCTCAGGCCAAGTGAGGCGCTCAGGCTTACCTGGGCTGATGTAGGGAAGGATCGCGTACTGGTGCGGGGCAAGACGAAGACGAAGGGGTCCCGGCGCACGGTGGCACTCTCGCCCAGCACCATGGATGCGCTAGCCTGGCATCGCACACGTCAGGAAGCGGAGAAGATTGCAGCAGGATCAAGCTACAATGACCGGGGGCTCGTGTTCGCCTCACAGACAGGTGGCACTCTCGACCTGAAGAACGTCACCGCGAGGCATTTCAAGCCACTGTTGACTGCGTATTACCGGCTCCCCCCTATCAGAGTTTACGATCTGCGGCACACCCACGCCTCCCACCTATTGGCAGCAGGAGTGTCGGTCCACGTGGTCTCCAAGCGACTCGGCCACGCCAGTGCGAAGATGACGCTCGATGTCTATGCACACGTTCTGACAGGCCAACAAGAGGACGCGATGGCCAAGCTGGAGGCGTACTACACGCACACTTAGCGTCGAATAACATGCCTAGCGCGTCATAGCCCAACAAACGCAGTTTGCTTGTTGGGCTATCTGATGTTGTCCATTATGTCCCGAGAGTCCTCAGGAGTCCTCTGAGTCCGACAATGCGAAAGACATGTGGTGACAATCCTACTCGGTGCTACTACCGTTGTTCGCCGAGCAACGTGGCAGGGAACTTGTGGGCGGTCATGATGCGGGAGTGCTAAGGAATAAAATCAGCGGTCCACATTTCCAGTTCTCTACTACAGTTACTAAGTTTTTTATGCAGCAGAGCACAGGATTATGAAGCATAGAAGTCTGGCGCGGAGGAAATCTCTGAGACATTCGGGTTGAGCAGTCCTCTACATTTTCCGCCACGAGAGCAGGCTGGTGCCAATCAAGGGCACTTCGTGCC
>Ga0247818_10002578_pt1 | contig 11683 bp, 7 predicted proteins | sample 13C_Glucose_Day1_FD_192424 | JGI IMG/M metagenome (GOLD analysis project Ga0247818, IMG submission 192424) | Soil microbial communities from agricultural site in Penn Yan, New York, United States - 13C_Glucose_Day1 | ecosystem: Environmental > Terrestrial > Soil > Agricultural land | place: USA...
CGCCGCTAGGGCTGATGGCCCGTCCAGGTCGTGCCGCCGCAGACCGGGGACCACCTCGGCAAGGCTCTGGGCCAGGTCGGTCGCGGCGGCCGCCGAGCCGGGCGTGCTGCCCAGGATGACGACGTCCGCGCCGGCTGAGTGGCCATGGACGGCCCGCGCGGCGGCGTTGCCCACGGCAGGTGTGACGTCCAGCCTCACGACCCGACGTCCGAGTCGGCGTTGTACTGGTCGAGCACGTCGGCGATGGGGCCGTCCGCCGTGAGCCTGCCCGAGCGCAGGTAGAGGCCCCGCTTGGCGAACCGGCGCAGGTCGTTCTCGCTGTGGGACACGAGGAAGAGGGTGCGCCCGCTGCTCAGCAGGTCCTCCATACGCCGGTAGCACTTCTCGCGGAACGCCCGGTCGCCGACGGCGAGGACCTCGTCGACGAGCACGATGGGCTCGTCGAGGGTGGTGATCACGGCGAAGCCCAGGCGTACCTGCATGCCCGAGGAGAAGTGCCGGAACGGCATCTCGAGCGCTTCCTTCACCTGCGCTCCCGCGAAGCCCACGATGTCGTCGAAGCGGTCGTCGATCTGCTCGCGGGTCAGGCCGTGCAGACCCGCGGTGAGGTAGATGTTCTCGCGCGCGGTGAGCTCGCCCATGAAGCCGCCGGTGAGCTCGATGAGCGGGGCCACCCCGCCGTTGACGCGGACACGGCCCTCGTCCGGGAGCAGCACGCCCGCGATCATCTTGAGCAGGGTGCTCTTGCCACCGCCGTTGGCGCCGATGAGACCGACGGCCTCCCCCGGCTCGACGGTGAACGAGACGTCCTTGAGCGCCCAGAACGTCTCCGAGGGAGATGAGCTGCGGCCCTGGAGGACCATCTCGCGCAGCGACATCCGTCGGCGCCGCGCGCGGTAGAACTCCACGCCCAGGCCGTCGACCTCGATGATCGGCTTCACCTAGATCTCCTTGAGCACTGCGGGTTCGAGTCGGGGGAAGGTCACCACGCCGATCAGCAGGACGACTCCCGTGATGACCGCGCCGACGATCATCGCGACGGCATCGAAGCGGCCGGAGAACAGGCCAGCCCGGTAGAACTCGGTGATTCCCGTCATGGGGTTGAAGAGCAGCAGGGTGCGCAGCCCCTCCGGCGCCGCCTGGACGCTGTACAGCACCGGCGTCGCGTAGAAGCCCATCCGCAGCGCGATCCGGACCACGCGCGCGGTGTCCGTGACCAGGGTCGTGACAGGCGCGAGGACGAGGCCGATGCCCACCATGAGCAGGAACTGCAGGACGATGCCCACCGGGAACAGCACCAGCCCCCAGTGCAGCTCGGTCTGGCCGGTGACCAGGTAGTAGATGGTGAAGGCCGCGAGCACGGGCAGCGAGAGCACGAACTCGACACCCTTGGCGATGACGACGCGCACGACCCAGAGCTCGCGCGGAAGGTTGGTCGAGCGGACCAGGCGGGCCTCGCTGAGCAGGGCCCGGGAGGTCTCCGTCATCGACTGGGAGAACCACTGCCACGCCAGCAGCCCGGTCAGCAGGTACAGGAAGTAGGGGCTGTAGCCGGTGTCGCGCGCCTTGAGGATCTGGGTGAAGACGATGAAGTACACGCAGGCCATCGCCAGCGGGTCGATGATGGTCCAGAGGTAGCCCAGGACACTGCGTGCGTAGCGCACCCGCAGGTCCCGCTGCACCAGGGTCGCGAGCACCTGGCGCCTGCGCACGAGGGCGTTGACCTGTGAAACCAGGATCATGGGGTGGTCCTGCCGTTCATGGTGCGATGGGTGGGCGAAGTGGAGTCTAGGGGCCGGGTCCGGCGACCGAGGCTACGGCACCGGCTCGCCGCGGCCGTGCCTGCGGTCCCGGTGCGACCGTGGAGGTCGCGCCGCCCGCGTGACCCGCACGGAGGACTCACGAGCGCGCAGACCGGGCTCCCCCGCGCCGGTGCGCCAGCACCGCGACCCGCAGCCGCGCGGGCAGGAGGATCTTGGTCGTGGTGGCCGCCGCCCTGCGCACGACCTGACGCCGGGTGACCAGGCCCAGCTCGCGCTCGAGGCGGTAGGTGGCCAGGTCGTCGCGGATCCTCTGGCGCCGTCCCCGCTCGTCGGCGGCGGCCCAGGCGCGTGCGCCCCTGCGAGCGCGGACGGCTGCCACCAGGTCGTCCATCCGCCCGGCCTCGGCGAGCTCGATGTACAGCCTCAGGGTCGGTGGCAGGGCACGCCGGCGCGCGGCAGGCAGGTCCGCGACCAGGTGGTGGAAGAACGCCAGGTAGGCGGCGCGGTAGGTCTCGTCCGCCTCCGGCAGGGCCGAGGTGTAGAGCGGCAGGTCGAGGCGCAGCACCTTGACGTCGTGGGCTTCCCGTAGCTGCTCCGAGCCCTGCTCGCGCAGGAACCGGTCGACGTCCTGCACCGCGGCGAAGCGGTCGTTGAGGTTGGCCAGCTCGTTGCGCCGCTGCGTGATCGAGCCACCCTGCTCACGTGTGCGCCACGCGTAGACGGGGTCGTGCACGCAGGGGACGGTCCCGGCGAAGTACAGCGCACGGACCGTGAGCGGCAGGTCCTCGTAGAGGACGCCCTCGGGAAAGGCGAGCTGGTGCTGCAGCAGGAACGAGCGACGGTAGATCTTGTTCCACGCCGTGGTGTCGTAGACGAGCGACAGGTCCTCGCGCAGTGACGCCGACGTCCCCACCGGGTCGAGGGCCTGGCTGTGCAGTCCCGATCGCCACGACCGGCTGCCGTCGGTCCGCTGGACGGCGCCGGTGGCGACGTCGGCGTCCTCCCGCTGCGCCCGGTCGAGGAGTGTGGCGTAGGCGGGCAGCAGCAGGTCGTCGCCGTCCACGAAGCCCACGTAGACGCCGCCGGCGGCCGCCAGACCGACGTTGCGGGCCGCGCCGAGGCCGGCGTTCGGCTGGTGGATGACACGCCAGCCGGCGTGGGCCGCGGCATACCGGTCGCAGATGGCTCCGCTGCGGTCGGTGGAGCCGTCGTCCACGACGATGACCTCGGTGCCTGCCGGCACGCACGTGGTGATCGACTCGAGGCACGAGTCCACCCACGGCTCGACGTCGTGCACGGCGACCACCACGCTCAGTGGAGGCTGCCCCGCGGACCCGGTGTCATCGCCGGCGACGCCCGGCGCCGCAGGCACAGACCCGGTGTCATCGCCGCCGGCGCCTAGCGCCGCAGGCATACGAGGTCGCCTCCTTCAGCCGCGACGCGGAAGCCCAGCTCCTCCAGGATGTCCACGGCCTGGCCCCGGCGAGGGGACACGCACGCGGTGTCCACACTCAGCTGATCCACCAGCGGCCGGAGGGTGCCTGCCGGCGCGGTGCGGGAGTCGGCGAAGGTCTGGAGGGTGAGCCGCTCCTTGGCCTTCACGTCGGGCGCCGACGCGTACTCGGGCAGGTAGTACGTCCGTGCGGAGACCGGGTGCACGTCGACCGACATCCCCGCGAGCACACGAGAGGCGTCCCAGGGGGCCAGCACGACGTCTCCCTCCCGCGACACGCTGAGTGCCAGGCGCGCTTCTGCCTCCGCGCCCACCGGTGTCTTCCAGCTCACCGGAGAGACGAACCTGGCGCCGTTGGCGTCCGCTCCGATCCAGCGGCCCTGCACGAGGGGCAGGAATCCCATGGCCAGTGCCGTGGCGATGACGGCGATCGGCCTCGCTCGGCCGTGGACCACCGAGGCGGCCGCGCCGACGACGCCACCCACGAGCAGTGGAACCGGGACCACCCACCACATGCGCCAGATCACGCCGCCGACGCCGGCCGAGCTGGCCAGGAGCTGTGTGACCGGGGGCAGCAGCGCGACGCTCGCTGCCAACGTGACGCACAGCACGACCGTGCGTGCCGCCCCGGACCGCAGCCCGAGCCAGCCGATGGTGACCGCGAGGAACGTCGCCACCAGGAGGCCGTACCAGCCCGGGACGCCGAGCAGGGGCTGCAGGGGCGGGGCCGGCGGCGTCGATCGGAGGGCCTGGGCGGCAGCCGGGGCGGCCGCGGCAGGAGCGAAGGCCAGCACTGCCACGCCGCAGGCCAGCGGGTAGAGGAGCGCGAGGGCGACCCCGCCGGCACGGCGAAGGCCCCCGACGAGCCACGCGGCCACGAGCAGGCCGGCAAGCAGCACTGGAACCAGGAAGACCGCGGTGTTGCTCGCCCCGACCGTGCCCACCACCCCGAGCAGGAGCAGCACGGCCCATCGCCTGCCACCCCGGCGGATGTACTCGATCGCGAACGCCGTGACGAGCGGCAGCACGAGCGTTGCCAGTACGGCCTTGCCCTGCCACATCCGCAGCGCGAAGAAGTTCCCGAAGGAGGCGCCCGAGCCCCCCGACATGAGGAGGTACAGGACCGCAGCAGACAGAGCCAGAGGGGCGTAGGGCACCCGGGCCACCGAGATCAGCAGGGTGAGCGCAAGGACCGCCAGCACGGTGAGAACCGGCGTGGCGACGACATACGTCAGGGTTCCCGCGGGCAGCCCGCTCAGCCAGCCGACACTGCCGATGAGCGCCTCGATGCTGTGCACCGGCGGGCTGTGCGAGCCCAGGGCCGGGAACTGCTGGTCGCTGAGCATCGTGTCCCTGAGCGGGAAGGTCCCCCGGTCGGCGACCCACTCGGCAAGGTTCACGAAGTAGGCGTCGTCGCCGTCAGGCCGGGCCATGACCGCCGCGAGCACCCCGCACGCAAGGGCCCAGAACCACCCGACGAGCCACAGGCCGGGTTCCGGGGGCGCGACCTCGGTCTGCGGCTGCCGCTCTCGGCCCCTCCGGGAGCGGAAGGCGTGCACCACGCCCGTCGCTGCGCCGGCCGCGATGACGGCGATGGCCAGGCCGCGGTGGCCCAGGAGCGCGGCAACGATGGCGACCAGCCCCACGGCGGCAGCCACGCCCATCAGCCATCGAGGCACCGCGGCGGTGGCCTCCAGCCGACCCGACCTCGTCGTCACCGGCACCAGGGCGACGGAGGCTGCGGTCCCCAGCACCAGAGCCGTGACCACCGTGGCGAGGACCGGGATCCCGAGCACGAGGGCGACCTGGTACACGAGGGTCCACACCCCGAAGCCGACCACTGCCACCGTCAGCCCGGCGCGAGTCCACGTCTCGAGGACGCCGAGCCCGTGGGCCAGCTCCGGTGAGACAACAGCCTGGGCGGGCTGCGACGGCGTCGCCCGTGTGCTGGCAGCGCGTTCACCGAACGTCGTGCCGTCCACGATCTTCGACCCTCTCATAGGAACCGCTCGATGAACCTGGCGGAGGCCTGGCCGTCCTCGAGCCCGGCGAAGCGCTCACGGAAGGCCTCGTAGCGGGCAGCATATTGGCGGCTCACGTCCTCCAGGGAGTTCAGCGCACCGATCACGTCGGCGGACGTCGTCAGCAGGGGCCCGGGCGCTTCCGCCTCGAAGTCGAAGTAGAACCCCCTGAGGTCGTCCCTGTAGTCGTCGAGGTCCCACGTGAAGAACAGCATCGGCCGCCCCGTGTTGACGAAGTCGAACATCACCGAGGAGTAGTCCGTCAGCAGCACGTCAGCGACGAGGTACAGGTCGCTGATGTCGGGGAAGTCCGAGACGTTGCGCACGAAGCCACCGAACATGGCGGCGTCGATCGCGGACGCGACCAGGTGGTGGCCCCTGACGAGCAGCACGCTGTCCTCACCGAAGGCCCGGTGCAGACGCTCGAGGTCGAGCTTCATCGTGAACTGGTAGCGGCCGGTGCTGTTGTAGTCGTTGTCCCGCCACGTCGGGGCGTAGAGGATGACTCTCTTGTCCTCCGCGATCCCGAGGCGATGCCTCACCGACTTGCGCCGCTGCTCGCCCAGCTCTGGCTGGTAGAAGATGTCGTTGCGCGGGTAGCCGATCTCGAGGATGTCGCCGCGGTAGCGGAAGGCGCTGGCGAGGATGTCGGTCGAGAACGGGTTGGGCGACACGAGCGCGTCCCACTTCGCCACGTCCTTGCCGAACTGCCTCAGGTAGTTCTTGTTCGACATCTGCAGGTTGTCGATGTCGAAGCCGATCCGCTTCAGCGGCGTACCGTGCCACGTCTGCCCGTAGCGGGTGCCCTCGCGCTTGACGTAGTGCGTGGGCATCGCGTCGTTGCTGACGACCCACCGTGCGCGCGCCAGGTGCCGGAAGTAGTCGCGGGTGCCCGTCAGCACGGTCTCGGCGCCTTCCGGAACCTCGACCGAGAGGGTGTTGACAGCCCAGACCATGCGGCGGGGGTCGCCCCGACGGACCAGCTCCTCGTAGATCGCACGCGGGTTGTCGGAGTACTGCTTGCCCCTCCACGACTCGAAGAAGATCGTGTCCTCGAGCGGGAGCCTGCGCTGGATGCGGTACCAGTACCGGCGGTTGCGCTCGCGGTGGAGCGCGCCCCGCTCTCGAAGGTCACCGGAGGCGTCGACGACCATCTGCAGCTCGTGGCGCGGGTTGGACCGCAGCAGGAACGTGAGCCCGTCGACGGCTCCCTCGCTGCCGAGGTGGAACTCCGCCTCGCTGGTCACCCGGACCGACCGCTGGCGCTGGCCCTCGTCGTCGGTGGACACGGACCACAACCACCTGCCGGGCTGCAGCCAGCGCAGCGACGCCGTCCCGGGCTCTCCCCGCGAGGGCAGCAGTGCCGACCACTCGTCGCCGTCCCGGGCCACCGGGACGGTGTGCCGTGTCCCGGTCCCGTTCGCAAGAGTCAGCGCAGGGACCTCGGAGCCGTTGGCGATGCCCTGCAGGTGCAGCCCCTCAGGCCTCCACTCGAAGGCGGTGAGGACCGGCCCGGGCCGGCTGTCGCGAAGCGTCGCGCCGCGTGCGCCCTCGTCCTGGCGGACGGCGATGCTGCGCTCGCGCAGTGTGAGGTAGGCGTCCTCCATCTCCGGCGCCATGTCGAGCACCGAGCGGGGCGGGTCCGACAGCTCCTGCCCCGGCCTGGCCAGCCCGAGCAGCCACTCCCGGTCGCCCAGGGAGGAAGCGCGGATCTCCAGGTCGTCGGCGCTGACCGTGGCGTGGGCGCGGTCCCCCTCACGGGTCAGTGGGACGACCCTGCCGCGCAGTGCATCGGTGCGCCGCAGGAACAGAGCCGCGTCCTCCAGGGTGCGCCCCTGCGTGCCGCGGAGGGTGAACCGGACGGCGTCCCCGTCCACGCTGACGGACTCCAGCAGCGCCTCGACCCGCCGCACCGTGATGGTGAGGCTGCGGTCGGCGTACGCGGGGACCGCGATCTGGTCCGGCGCCACGAGCGCTCGACGAGGGTGTCGCCCCCGCCCCAGTTCGGGGTTGCCGACGCTGGAACCGCGGCGAGCGGACTTCGTCGCGAGCTGGGCCAGCAGCTCGTAGCTGCACTCGGCCTCGTCGGGAGCGAGCCGCAGATGGTCGGCGGACACCCGCGCCAGGAAGCCTGCGGCGTCGTAGGAGAGCGGTTCGCCCTGGGTCCGGGCGGTGAGGTCCGGCCGGTACACCCGCTTCGCGGGCACGGCGCGCCGGTCGTCCGGGGCCCCGTCGAGCCGGCGCAGCTGGAACCTGCGGATCGACGACGCACGGGTCGCCTCACCGACCCTGTGGATGAACGCGTGGCCGTCGACGAGGAGGTCCCCGTCGGCCCAGTACACGTCGCGGACCCCGGTCCGCAGCGGCTGCGAACGGGTGACCTCGTAGACGCTGGCAGGGATGGCCTTGGAGGCGTCCTTGCGGAAGGGCAGGTCGGCGTACATGCGCAGCCCGGACCGGACGAAGTTGCCGCGGTTGGCGGGGACCCGGTAGAAGTCCTGCAGCTCGAGCAGCTCGGCGAGCATGCCCCGGCTGATCAGGTGGTACTGCAGCCGGCGCAGGGGAACCAGACGCGCCAGGGAGGCGGCGGGGACCCGCTCCAGGTAGGCGCCGGCGAGCGCGATGACCTGCTGCTGGAACTCGGCGGTGCCCTCGTGGATCACGTCGAGGAAGAGAGGGATGTCCACGGTGAGCACCTTGCGGTCGTGGATCTCCTTGCCCGTCGAGTCCCCCTGCCGTGCCAGGAAGTCGTCGACCGAGGTCACGGCTGCCATGCGGTCCACGAGGTTCTTGGTCTCGGCGCGCCGCTGGGTGATCGACTGCTCCGCGGTCTGGCGCTCGCGCCACAGGTAGACCGGGTCGGCCAGGACGTCGACCGACGAGGCGAGGAAGTGCGCCGGCAGGGTGAGGGGGATGTCCTCGTAGTAGACGCCCTCGGGAAACCTCAGCCCGTGCTCGGTGAGGAAGGAGCGCCGGTAGATCTTGTTCCACGCGGTGCTGTCGTAGATCAGTGACGGGGTCTCCCGGATGTGCGTGCGCATCTGGGTGCGGGAGATCGCCCGCCGGTGCAGCGGCGAGTTGAACGTCCGGGCGCCGTCGAACCGCAGGACCCCGCCCGACACGATGTCGGAGCCGCTCTCGCGCACCGCGTGCAGCATGAGCTCGTAGGCATCGCGCGGGATGAGGTCGTCGGAGTCCACGAAGGCGACGAAGTCGCTGGTGGAGGCGTCCATGCCGATGTTCCTGGCCCGGCCCAGCCCGCCGTTCTCCACGTGGAGGACCTGCCACCCGTCGCGTCCGGCAGCGAACTGGTCGGCCATGTCGCCCGAGCCGTCGGTCGAGCCGTCGTCCACGAGGATGACCTCGAGGTCGCCCAGGGTCTGGGCCACGAGCGACTCCAGACACGCCACGAGGTAGTCGCTGACGTTGTAGATGGGGACAACGACACTCAGCGAGGGCATCAGTGGCGGGTCCTTTCAGTCGGGAGGTGGCGGCCAGTCGACGGCGCGCGGCAGCAGGACCAGCCCGTCACCGCGCGCACGCGCCCACCACCTTCCCACGAGCTGGCCCTCCACCGGGAATCCGGGGGCCTCGCCCGCAGCCTCAGAGACGCACGCGGCTGGTCAGGAACCCCCAGCCCCACGACAGGTGCATCGTCGGGAGGATGACCGGGAGCAGGAGCCGCTCGGCCACCGTCAGGTCGGCTCGGAGGGTGAGTCCCCCCACGGTCGTCAGCGCGAAGTAGCCGCCCGGTGCCAGCCAGGCCCACGGCCAGACGAAACCGAGGAGCGCTCCTCCCGCCACGCCCGCGAGTGCCACGGGCGCCGCGAGGTAGCGGGCGTTGATGGTCCCGGAGTGGGTCCGGGCCACGACCCGCCGCCACCTGCCGTAGTCGCGGTACTGCCGCGCCAGGGCCGGCAGGGTCGGACGCGGCCGGTAGGCCACCCGCAGGCGAGGTGAGAACCAGACCGTCCCGCCACCCTCACGGATCCGGTGGTTGAGCTCCCAGTCCTGGGCGCGCACGAACCTCGTGTCGTACCCGCCCATGCGGTCGAGCCACTCCTTCCGGAACACCCCGAGGTAGACGGTGTCGGCAGGGCCTGAGGAGCCGCCGGTGTGGAACCGGGCCGAGCCCACCCCGAGCCGCGAGGTCATGGCGGCCGCCACGGCCCGCTCGAACGGCGTGACGCCCTCGGCGTCCATGAGCCCGCCGACGTTCGCGGCGCCGGTCTCCTCCAGCAGGTCCCAGGCCGTGCGGATGTAGTCCGGGTCGAGCACTCCGTGTCCGTCGACACGCACGACGACCTCGACGTCGTCGGAGAGACCGCCGAGAGCGGCGTTGAGCGCCTGCGGTGTGCGGCCCGAGGGGTTCTGGACCGTGCGCACCCGCGGGTCCCGGCCGGCCAGCGTGTGGGCGATCTCGTCGGTGCGGTCCCGGCTCGGTCCCAGCGCCAGGACGAGCTCGATCGGGCCCGGGTAGTCCTGGCCGAGCACGGCGTCGACGGCCTCCTCGAGGTGACGCTCCTCGTTGAGGATGGGCATGACGACGCCGACGCGGGGCCAGCGGGCAGGGGTGTGCGGCACCCCCGGACGGGGGTCCTCGGTGACAGCCATCAGCTCGCGCACACCGCCGACAGGTCGGCCTCGGAGGCCTGGCCCCCGGTGGGCGCAGCAGACCCGGCGTGCTGCCCGCCGGTGGTGGTCTTGGGGGCAGCCGGGCGCGCCGGCGTGGAGCCACCAGGGGGCGTGGCGGGCTGCTTGGCCGCGCGGGCCGCGGTCGAGGACCGAGGCTTCTCGGGGGACTTCTCCGACGCGGAGATGGTCGAGCGCACGGTCCGGTGGACGAACGCCGCGTCGTAGTCCCAGGGCTTGATGAGCGGGGGAACGAAATTCACACTCTTGATCTTCTGTGTTCGGGTCTTCAGGGCGAGGTCCGCGAAGTATCCCAGTTCTGACTGTGGGAGGTCGGTCTGCACCAGGCCAGAGCTCGCGGCGGCGATCTTCTGGAAGCGCAGGAGCACCGTCTGCGGGTCGAGCCCCTGGACCATCGCGGTCATCACACACCGCTGCCGGGCCATGCGCTCGTAGTTCGTCGAGCCCTCCCGGGACCGGGCGTACCAGAGCGCGTGGTAGCCGTCGAGGTGCTGGCGGCCGGGCTCGATCCAGCCGACGATGCGCGAGGTGCCGCCGCCGATGGGGGTGCGTCGCTGCACGGTGATGTCGAGCCCACCGACGGCGTCGACCATCTTCCGGAAACCGCGCAGGTCGACCATGACGTAGTAGTGCACCGGCAGCCCGCTGACCGCCTCCACGGCCTCCCTCGTGGCGAGCACGCCGGGGTTCTGGGTGCCGGCGGGGAAGCGGTCGCGGTGGTCCTCGGCCCAGGTGTAGAGGCCGTTGAGCAGGCAGTTGTCGCCGCAGTTCCACCCCTCGGGCATGAGCCGCTGCATGACCGACCCCGGGCGGAAGTCGATGTTCTCCATGTCGCGCGAGAAGCCGAACATGACCGCGCGCCCGGTCTCCGCGTCGACGCTGACCAGCTGGAGGCTGTCCGGCCGGGTGCCCACACGGCTCTTCCCCGAGTCACCGCCCAGCAGCAGGATGTTGTACCGGCCGTCCGTCGCGGCGACGGCGCGGTTGCTGCCGAACAGGGTGTTGAGGGCATCGCGCCCGGCGGCGACGTTGCTCGCCGCGAACACGAGGCCGCCCGAGGTGACGACGAGCAGCGCTGCGGTGAGCCCGGTCAGCCATCGCCGCGCCCTGAGCACCAGGCGTCGCGGCTGCCCGAGACGCCAGGCGTCGACGAAGAGAACCGCCCACAGGGCGGCGAAGCCCATGAGAGCCCACTCGAGCGCGCCCAGCACCCAGGATCGTCCGAAGAGCCCCAGGAACCACGACCGCTGCACGAGGAACAGCAGCCCCACGAGTAACGCTCCACCCCACAGGGCGAACCAGAGTCGCAGCGCGACCCGCCCGAGCGGCCGACTGCCCGCGGCGATCTGGGCGCTTCCGGGAAAGGCGAGCGTCAAGAGCACGAGGGCGAAGGCCCGGCGCCGGCGCAGTCGCGGACCCATGGAGTCGACGTCACCGAGCCGTCGGTCTGCCCGACCGGAGACGTAGACGCTCTCCTCGAGGTCCAGCCCGGGAGCTGCGGGGGCTCGGCTCATAGCGGCCAGTATTGGGGAACGAGAGGCCGATCCGGCTGATGCCGCATGACCTCCGAGTGTCGCCGTGAGGTCGCTCTGCGGTCGCCGCGACTTTGGCTTCGCCACACCTCCCAGAGGATGATGTCCCGCATGACCCCTCGCGAGACCCACCCCGACGACGCGCGCCCGCTGCCCCAGGGCCGGCCCGCAGGCTCCGCCGGCGGTCCTGAGGACGACGTCTACACCGTCGACGTCCGGGGCCGAGGCCGCCAGTCCGCCGGTCCCCGCGGAGGGCGGGGC
>Ga0247818_10002580_pt1 | contig 11680 bp, 10 predicted proteins | sample 13C_Glucose_Day1_FD_192424 | JGI IMG/M metagenome (GOLD analysis project Ga0247818, IMG submission 192424) | Soil microbial communities from agricultural site in Penn Yan, New York, United States - 13C_Glucose_Day1 | ecosystem: Environmental > Terrestrial > Soil > Agricultural land | place...
CCCCAACATCGAGGTCAGGCTCAACACGGACTTCTTCGATGAGTCCCACGAGTACAGCAAGGGCAAGGTGGTCGGCAACATCCCGGTCGTCTACACCGGACCCGTTGACCGCTACTTCGACTACGCCGAAGGCGATCTGTCCTGGCGCACCATCGACTTCGAAGAAGAGGTGCTCGACGTCGGGGACTTCCAGGGCACGTCGGTAGTGAACTACAACGACGAAGACGTCGCGTACACCCGCATTATCGAGCCGCGCCACTTCCACCCGGAGCGCGACTACCAGACGGAGAAGACCGTCATTATGCGCGAGTTCTCCCGTGCCGCTGAGAAGGGCGACGAGCCCTACTACCCGATCAACACGCCGACAGACCGCGATCGGCTCCTCAAGTACCGCGACCTGGCCGCGGCCGAGCAGGATGTCCTCTTCGGCGGCCGCCTCGGTACCTACAAATACCTGGACATGCACATGGCGATCGGCTCGGCCCTGACCATGTTCGACAACAAGATCCGCCCGCACTTCGAAGGCGGCGCCAAGATTGAAAGCGGGGGAGTGGACGCATGAGCGCCGCAACCGACACCCAGGTAGAGTCCGCCCAGCAGTGGGACACCCTGCAGCGGGTCATCCTGCCCAATGCCAGCCAGATGGACACGGTTCCCCTGTACATGGACATGGGCACCGCGACCGGCATCCAGCTGCCCACGGTCGGTGACCGCGGCGGAAAAAAGGCTAAGCCCCAGACCTACAGCAGCTCCACCAAGGAAGCCCACGTCGAAGACTTCCTGTCCCGAAGCTCCACCAAGGTCAGGTCGGGGGAACGGGTGTCGTTCGGCACCTACTTCAACGCCTTTCCGGCGAGCTACTGGCGCCGCTGGACGACCGTGGACAATGTCCGGCTTCAGGTTCGCACTCAGGGCGTTGGATCGGTCATCGTCTACAAGTCCAACGCCCGCGGATCCCTGCAGCGCGTCGACACGAGGCGCGTCGCAGGTGCGGCGGAGAACACCTTCGAGCTGTCCCTGGCGCCCTTCGGCGACGGCGGCTGGTACTGGTTCGACCTCGTAGCGGGCTCCGAACCGCTCGTCATGGTCGACGCCGAATGGCAGGGCCCCGCCGTTGACAGCACGCCCGGCTCGGTGACCCTCCAGATCACGACGCTGAACAAGACCGACTTCTGCCTCAACAATCTCCGGCTGCTGGCCGAGAACCCCGATGCGCTCAAATATGTCCAGGAGATCCTGCTGGTAGACCAGGGCACCCAGAAGGTCCAGGACGCAGACGGTTACGCCGAGGTCCGGGATTCGCTCGACGGCAAGCTGCGGATCATCAACCAGTCGAACCTCGGCGGCTCCGGCGGCTTTGCCCGTGGCATGTTCGAGGCCGTCGAAAACGGCAGTGACTACGTCCTGCTCATGGACGACGACATCGTGGTCGAGCCTGAAAGCATCATCCGCCTGCTCACCTTCGCGGACCGCTGCAAGACGCCCACGATCGTCGGCGGCCACATGTTCGACCTGTACAACCGGACGGTTCTCCACACGTTCGGCGAAGTGGTCAACCCCTACCGCTTCCAGCCGACATTGCCGAGCGAGGACATGGTCCTCGGGCACGACTTCCTGTCCTCGAACCTGCGCCAGACCTCTTGGCTGCACCGCCGCTGCGACGTGGACTACAACGGCTGGTGGATGTGCCTGATCCCGACCTCGGTCATCCGCGAAATCGGCCTTTCACTGCCCCTGTTTATCAAGTGGGACGACTCGGAATACGGACTGCGCGCCAAGGCACACGGCTTCCCGACAGTTTCCCTTCCGGGTTCGGCCGTGTGGCATGTGTCCTGGATCGATAAGGATGACCTCGTAGGCTGGCAGGCTTACTTCCACGCACGAAACCGGATCGTGACGGCCCTGCTCCACAGCCCCTACGAACATGGCGGCCGCGTTGTGCGCGAATCGCAGTACGCGGACATCAAGCACCTCGTGTCAATGCAGTACGCGACCGCGCACGGCCGTGGCTGGGCGATCGAAGATGTGCTCAAGGGGCCGTCCGGGCTGCCGGAACGGCTACCTTCGAAGTTGCCCGAAATCAGGACGATGATGGCCAGCTACTCCGACTCGATCTTCCGCGCGAATCCCGACGAGTTTCCGACACCCAAGATGGACAAGCCGCCGCGCCACGGGCACGGTGTGTCCCAGCCGTCCAAGATCACTCTTCTGCCTTGGGCAGCCAAGACAGTCGCACGGCAGCTCTTCCGTCCAGTGGGTAAGACGAGCGCGGAACGTCCGCAAACCAGCATTGCACATCAGGATAACCGTTGGTGGCGGATCGCGCAGTTCGACAGCGCCGTTGTCTCCAACGCGGAAGGAACAGGCGCCTCTTGGTACAAGCGGGACCCCAAGCGCGTGCGGGAAATGCTCACCGACAGCAGTCGTCTGCATGCCGCACTACTGAAGGACTGGCGGTCGCTGAGCAAGCAGTACAAGGCGGCGATGCCGGAGCTTACGTCCCTGGATTCCTGGAAGAAAATCTTCACCGAACACACCCAGAGCGAAGTGAAATAGAGTGACAACCACGATTTCCGGGGAATTGACCCGCCCGGGTCTCGGTGGTGGATTTCGGGATCTTCGCCAGTCCAGTTTTCTGCTGAAACTGCTGGTCCGCAAGGAACTGAAGGTCCGCTACCGCGGCTCCGTTCTGGGTATCCTCTGGTCCTATGTGAAGCCCGGTGTGCAGTTTCTCGTGTTCTACGTGGCCTTGGGCGTCTTTCTTGGCCTGGAACGCAGCGCACGCAATCCGGACGGCCTCGCGAACTATGCCGTGTATCTCTTTTCCGGAATCGTGCTGATCAACTTCTTCTCCGAAGCTCTCGGGAACGCCGCACGATCGATCGTGAACAACGGCAACCTGATCAAGAAGATCTATCTTCCCCGGGAGCTGTTTCCGGTGGCGTCGGTCTGGGTGTCGGCCGTGCATTTCTTCCCCCAACTCGTTGTCCTCGTGATCGGGTGCGTCTTTGCCGGGTGGCATCCGGACGCTTTCCAGCTCTTGGCGGCGTTGGGCGGATTCGCCATAGTGGGCTTCCTGGCCACCGGGCTCGGGCTATTATTTGGGGCCGCCAACGTGTATTTCCGCGATTCGGAGAACCTCGTTGACATGCTCCTGATGGTGGCCACCTGGGCATCGCCCGTCATGTACTCCTGGACGATGGTGCAGTCAAAGCTGGGGCCGGGTCTCTTTGCCATCTACCAGGCAAACCCAATCACGGTGGGCGTCGAGTTGTTCCACTATGCGTTCTGGTACCCCACCACTGACGGTTCTGCCGCGATGCCGCCGGATCTCTTCAGCCTGTGGCTGCCGGTCGGCCTCGTCATTTCACTCGTGGTCCTGGCACTGGGACAGTTAACTTTCCGGCGGCTCGAGGGCCGCTTCGCTCAGGAGCTGTAAATGGCAAACGCGATCGAAGTTTCCAGTATCAGCAAGGAGTTCGTGCTCCGCCACACCCGTTCCATCAAGGAAGCGGTCGTCTGGCTGGTGAAAGGCCGCAAAGGTGACCTTTCCAAGAAGTTCCACGCCCTGAAGGACGTCTCCCTGATGGTGGAAACGGGGGAGACCGTGGCGCTGCTCGGCCTCAATGGATCCGGAAAATCGACCCTGTTGAAGCACATCTCCGGTGTCATGCTTCCGGATTCCGGCAGTGTATACACACGCGGCCGCGTGGCTGGCCTGATTGAGGTCGGAGCGGGATTCCATCCTGACCTGTCAGGGCGCGACAACGTCTACCTCAATGGTGCGATCTTGGGGATGACTGAAAAGCAGATTAACGAGCGGTTCGACGCGATCGTGGAATTCTCCGAAATTGGGGAATTCATCGACACGGAGGTCAAGTTCTATTCATCTGGCATGTACCTGCGCCTGGCTTTCTCCGTGGCAGTTCACACCGACCCCGAGGTCTTCCTGATCGATGAGATTCTCGCCGTCGGAGATGAACCTTTCCAGCGCAAGTGCATTGCCAAGATTCAGGAACTGGCAGAAAAGGGCAAGACGCTCGTCGTCGTCAGCCACGACTTGGACCTGGTTTCCCGGATCTGTGCCCGCGGTGTCCTGCTTGAGCACGGAAATGTATTGTTCGATGGGCCGATCAGCGAAGCGGTAAGCAGGCTCCGCAGCTAGTCGGCAGACTCCGCTGCCGCGCGGCAGCCGCTAGTGTGGAGGCAGGTCCTTCGGCCCTGCCATCAGGCATGAGAGAAAAGGCACGAGAATCGTGAAGATTGCTGTAATTGCGTTGGGTAAGATCGGCCTGCCCTTGGCCGTCCAGTTTGCATCCAAGGGTCATGAGGTCGTCGGCGTCGACGTGAACCGGCAGGTTGTCGACCTCGTCAACGCCGGAATGGAACCATTTCCTGGCGAAGCCCGGTTGCAGGAACAACTTTCCGAGCTGGTGCCGGCAGGAAAGCTCCGGGCGACGACCGATTACGCGGATGCGGTCCCCGAAGCGGACGCTGTAGTTCTCGTTGTGCCGCTGTTTGTCGACGCGGACGCGAATCCTGATTTCGGGTGGATGGACGCGGCCACCGCCGAACTGGCAAAGCACCTGACCCCTGGCACCCTGGTCTCCTACGAAACCACCCTCCCGGTCGGCACCACCCGGACCCGGTGGAAACCGGCACTGGAATCGGCCTCGGGCCTGGTCGAGGGGCAGGACTTCCACCTCGTGTTCTCGCCGGAGCGCGTGCTCACCGGCCGGGTGTTCGAGGACCTGCGCAAGTACCCCAAGCTGGTAGGCGGACTTTCCGAAGAAGGGGCAGCCAAAGCGGTCGAGTTTTATCAGGCCGTGCTCGACTTCGACGAGCGGACTGATCTGGCCCGTCCGAATGGCGTCTGGGACCTGGGCTCCGCCGAGGCGTCGGAGATGGCGAAACTGGCGGAAACCACCTACCGCGATGTGAACATTGGACTCGCGAATCAGTTTGCCCGCTATGCCGCCACGGCAGGCATCGACATCTACCAGGTCATCGAGGCCGCCAACTCCCAGCCCTACAGCCACATCCACACGCCGGGAATCGCTGTCGGAGGACATTGCATCCCGGTGTATCCGCGGTTGTACCTCTGGAACGATCCGGAAGCCACGGTGGTGCGCGCAGCCCGCGCGGCCAACGCCGACATGCCGTCCTACACCATCGGGCTGCTCGAGGGAGCTTATGGCGACCTGGCAGGTGCCCGCGTGGTGGTACTCGGCGCTGCGTACCGCGGCGGCGTCAAGGAGACGGCATTTTCCGGTGTCTTCGACGCCGTCAAGGCACTCGAACTGCGCGGCGCCGCTGCCCTCGTCCATGACCCGCTGTACACCGACGAGGAACTTCAGAAGCTGGGCTTCCAGCCCTACCACCTGGGGGAGTCCGCAGACGCGGCCGTAGTCCAGGCGGACCACGCCGGGTACCGCACGCTGGGGCCGCAGGACCTCCCGGGTGTCCGGGTGTTCATCGACGGCCGCCGGGTGAGCAGCCCCGAGGCGTGGGACGGCGTCCAGTACCGCGTCATCGGCAAGGCATGACCCCGGTAGATTCGCCGATCACTTCTTCCCTTTCACAGGAGATCCACGATGAATAACATTGCCCCGAGCGCTGATGTTTCGGACCGCGCCGTGCTGGGCGCCGGCACCAAGATATGGCACCTGGCCCAGGTGCGCGAGGACGCCACCTTGGGTGAAAACTGCATTGTCGGCCGCGGCGCCTACGTGGGCACCGGTGTCCACATCGGCGACAACACCAAGATCCAGAACTACGCGCTGGTCTACGAGCCCGCCAAGCTGGGGAAGGGCGTCTTCATCGGACCCGCAGTGGTCCTCACGAACGACACCTACCCCCGCTCCGTCAGCCCAGATGGATCGTTGAAGAGCGCGCACGACTGGACCCCGGTGGGCGTCACCATCGAAGATGGTGCGTCCATCGGCGCTCGAGCCGTCTGCGTGGCGCCGGTGACGATCGGACGCTGGGCGACCATCGCCGCAGGCGCTGTCGTCACGAAGGATGTGCCCGCCTTCGCCTTGATGGCCGGAGTACCGGCCAAACGGCTCGGTTGGGTCGGGAAGGCCGGCTTCCCGCTGCGTGAGGTGGACGGGTTCTGGGTCTGCCCCGAGACGGGCGCCAAATATGTTGAAGAAGAAAATTTCCTGAAAGAGGCAGAGGACAACGCATGAGCCTGGACTTTATCCCCGCAGCAAAGCCGATCATCGGCGATGAAGAGCGGGCGGCCGTAGATGCCGTACTCGCCTCCGGAATGTTGGCCCAAGGCAAGCAGGTAGCGGAGTTTGAAACCGAATTCTCTTCGGTGCTCGTGGACGGGCGCGCGGCCGTTGCCGTGAACTCCGGCACCTCCGGCCTCCACCTCGGTCTCCTCGCCGCCGGCGTTGGGCCTGGCGACGAAGTGATCGTGCCGTCCTTCACCTTTGCCGCCACCGGCAACGCGGTGGCACTGACCGGCGCGACTCCGGTCTTCGCTGACATCGAGCTGGACCACTACACCCTGGATACAGACCACGTCGCTTCGCTGATTACGGAGAAGACCAAGGGCATCATGCCGGTCCACCTGTACGGCCACCCCTTCGACGTCGAGGGCCTCGGCCGGCTTGCCGCGGGGCGGGGCATCGATCTCTATGAGGACGCAGCCCAGGCCCATGGAGCCAGTTTTAACGGCAAGAAGGTGGGCAGCTTCGGCACCTTCGCCATGTTCAGCCTGTACCCGACCAAGAACATGACCTCCGGTGAGGGCGGCATGGTCACGACGTCGGACGCCGCCGTCGAGCACAAACTTCGGCTGTTGCGCAACCAGGGTATGGAGAAGCAATACGAGAACGAGCTCGTCGGCTTCAACGCCCGCATGACTGACCTCCACGCCGCCATCGGCCGCGTCCAGCTCACCAAGGTGCTCGGCTGGACCGCGCAGCGGCAGCAGAACGCGGCATTCCTCGACGCCAACCTGGAAAACGTCGGAACCCCGGCAGTCAAGGCCGGGGCGGGCCACGTCTACCACCAGTACACCATCCGGGTTCCCGAGGACCGCGACGGGCTGGCCAAGGCGCTGCGGGATGAGTACAACATCGGAACCGGCGTGTACTACCCGGTCCCGAACCACCGGCTTCCGTCCTTCAACCGGACGGAAGACCTGCCCAACACGGAGACGGCCGCCAAGGAAGTGCTCTCCCTGCCGGTTCACCCGTCCCTGAGCCAGGACGACCTCGAGCGGATCGTCGCTGCTGTCAACGCCGTGGCAAAGGCCGGTGCCTGAGATGGCGAATCTGCGCGTCGGCCTGATCGGGCTGGGAATGATGGGCCGGCACCATGCCCGGGTTCTTCGCGAGTTGCCCGGCGTCGATCTGGTGGCTGTGGCGGACGCCTATGGCGATCCGCACGGCGTGGCCGGGGGCCTGACGGTGCTGTCCTCGGTGGAGGAGCTTATTGCCCAGGGCCTGGACATGGCGGTCGCCGCCGTCCCCACGGGGATGCATGAGGAAGTTGGTCTGGCTCTGGCCGAGGCCGGCGTCCACACTCTCGTGGAGAAGCCGATTGCCGAAAGTGCCGCGGCGGGCCAACGCCTCGTGGATGCTTTCGATGCCAAAAATCTCGTTGGGGCTGTGGGCCACATCGAGCGGTTTAATCCTGCGCTGCAGTCGCTGCGGAAGAGGATTGAAGCTGGCGAGCTCGGTGAGGTTTACCAGATTGCCACACGCCGGCAGGGTCCCTTCCCGTCGCGCATCGCCGACGTCGGGGTTGTGAAGGACCTGGGCACGCACGATATCGACCTGACCGCCTGGCTCGCCCAGAGCCGCTTCGAGTCGATCTTCGCCCATGTCACCACACGCAGCGGCCGCCCGCATGAAGACATGGTGGCGGCGACAGGGCAGTTGGAAAGCGGCGTCATCACCAATCACCTGGTGAACTGGCTCTCCCCCATGAAAGAGCGCCTGGTAATCGTCACCGGCGAAAAGGGCGCTTTCGTGGCCGACACGGTCACGGCGGACCTGACGTTCTTCGAAAACGGCACCGTAGCCACGGAGTGGGACTCAATGGCCGCCTTCCGGGGTGTTTCCGAGGGCAACATGACCCGGCTTGCAATCGCCAAACCCGAACCGCTGCGCACGGAACACGAGGCCTTCCGCGACGCCGTCCTGGGGCTGCGCAATGACGTCGTGACCATGCGCGAAGGCCTGGACACGCTGTGCGTTGCCGAGGCCGTGCTGGAGTCCGCGCGCAGCGGGCAGATGGTCAAAGTCGACGCCTCATGACGGGCCGTCCCCGTTTGAGGGTCGCGGTCGCCACCCGGCTTTTCACGCCCGAAGTGGGGGCCGCTGCCTTTCGTCTCCAGGCCCTGGTAGACGGGCTGGTGGCGGCGGGGGCGGAAGTCCACGTCGTGACCACCCGCGCCCCCGGCGGGGCCTCGGCCGGCAGCGTCCCGTTCGGAATCAGCCGTTGGCCCGTATTACGGGACCGGGGCGGCAATGTCCGCGGCTATCTCCAGTACCTGAGCTTCGACATACCGGCCTTCTTCCGCCTGCTGGTTCAGGGTGCGGATGTAGTTGTCTCCGAACCGCCACCCACCACCGGACTGGTGGTGGCCCTCAGCAGCTGGCTCCGCCGCCGTCCGTTCGTGTACTACGCTGCGGACGTGTGGAGTGAAGCGCTGTCCGCAACCGACGTGCCCGGCGTCGTCATCGGCATAATGCGGCGTGTCGAAGGTTTCGTGCTGCGACGTGCCGCCTGCGTCATCGCCATTTCTGACGCCGTCGCCGAGCAAGTCGAGAAGTTCGGCGTGCCGGCGGAGCGGCTCCGTGTGGTGGCCAACGGGGTCGACACCTCGGTCTTCAACCCCAAGGGCGAGGCCGCGGCCAGTGACCGGCCTTATTTCGCCTACACCGGAACCATTTCAGAATGGCAGGGAGCCGACGTTTTTGTCCGCGCCCTGCCGATCGTGCAGGGGACATACCCCGACGCCGAGATCCGCTTTTTCGGGCAGGGCACGGATGAGCAGGCCCTCCGGGCGCTGGCGGCCGAGGTCGCTCCTGGAAGCGTGGTGTTCGGCGGAGTCGTTCCGCCCCGGCAGGCAGCGGACTGGCTTCGGGGAGCCGCAGCAGCACTCGTCAGCATCAAACCAGGCCAGGGCTATGACTTCGCCAAGCCGACCAAAATCTATGCGGCCGCAGGCTGCGGGACTCCGGTGATTTTTGCCGGGGCCGGCGAGGGGGCAGCAGTGGTGGCTGGAAACGGACTCGGCGAAGCCGTCGACCACGACCCCCATGCAGTGGCGGCGGCAATGATCGCCGCGCTCGAAACCGACGACTCCGGCCGTGGACACCGCTCGCAGTGGGTGGCGGACCACGCTTCCCTCGCGGCGGCAGGCCAGGCCGCGGCGGCCGTCATTGCCACGGTGGCGAGGACCCGCCGATGAAGATTCTTGTGGTTACCACCTGGTTCCCCAGCGCGGGCTCGCCGGCCCAGGCCCCCTTCAACCTGGAGCACGCGAAGGCGATCCAACTCCGGCACGACGTCCGGGTGCTGCATGTGCGGCTGGGCAGCAGGCTGCCCGCGGGCGCAGAATCATATGCCGGCCTGCCTGTGCGGCGGGTCTCCCTCGACCCCCGCCGGCCGTGGACGGCACTGTCTGTGCTCCGCATGCTGCTGCGGGAAAGCTCGACGGCGGATGTGCTGCACACGATGGCCTTTTCCTCGGCACTCGTAGCGGCCCTGCCAGCGGTCCTGCGACGGATCCCCTGGGTTCACTCGGAGCACTGGAGCGGTGTCACGAACCCGCGGAATGTCGCCGGGATGTGGCCACGTTTTGCCTGGTTGCGATGGGTCCTGCGTCTTCCCCACGCCGTGACCGGAGTGACTGCGGAACTCGTGGAGAAACTGCAGGCGTTCGCACGGCCACAGGCTGCCGTGCTGGTTCCCTGCGTCGTTGCCAACGAGCGCCCGCTGCAGCCGCTGCCCGCCGGGGAAGGGCTGCGCCTGGCCGCTGTTGGCGGGTTGGTTCCGGGAAAGCGCCCGCTGCTGGCCATCCGGACCGTGGCAGCGCTGAAGGAATCGGGCCACGACGTGCACCTCAGCTGGGTGGGGGAAGGACCCCTCCGGAGGGAGGCCGAAGAACTGATAGATCAATTGAAGCTCTGCGGGAACGTCACACTGGTCGGCGCGGTAGCACCGGCCGAAGTCTTCGCCTTCTTCGAACAGGCCCATCTATTCTTCCTCCCGACTGCGCATGAGAACTTCTTCACGTCGGCGGCCGAGGCCCTCTCCGCCGGCCGGCCCGTCGTCGTTCCACGAGTAGGGGGATTCACCGACTACGTGACACCAGCGAACGGCGTCCTGGTGAACAACGCTTCGCCGGAGTCCCTGGCGGCCGCGATCGTGGAGGCCCGCCGGACCTTTGCGGAGGTGGAGCCCTCCACCATCGCTGAGCCCATCCGGGCCAGATTCAGCCGAACCACTGTCGGCCGGCTCTTCGAGGACGTCTACGGCCGGGCGTTCGCCACCGCAGGACACACAGGACGGAGCCGGGGTGAATAACGGTGCAACCGGTGCAGCCCCGGCGGTGGACGTCGTCATCGCAGTGCACAGCAGCACCCGGCCCGTGGCAAGGGCGCTCGCCTCGATTGCGGCGGCCGGCCTGGAGTTGAACGCCCCGGAAGGAGTCCGGGCCACGGTCGTGTGCCACAACATCGCCAGGGACGAGATTTCCAGGAACGTTCCACCCGAGCTGGCTGCTGCCACCAGGTTCCTGGAACTCCGGGACGGGATTCCCAGCCCGGCCGGGCCGTTCAACTATGCGCTGCAGCAGGCCACGGCCGAATTCGTTTGCATTCTTGGCAGCGATGACTATCTTGAGCCTGGCGCTCTTCGCCAGTGGCTGGAGCTCGCTCGCAGCCACTCCTCCGCGATGGTCATCGCCCCGCAGCGACATGCCGGCGGGGCGCTGGTGCGGACTCCACCGGTCCGGGTCGGCAGGCGGTTCGATCTGGATCCGGTCAAGGACCGCCTGAGCTACCGCACCGCCCCACTGGGCCTCCTGCGACGCAGTGAAATTCAACGGCTCGGCCTTGAATTCAGCGCGGATCTGCGGACGGGGGAGGACCAGATATTCTCTGCCAAACTATGGTTCGGCGGCGGCCGGATCGACTACGCCCGGGGGGCCGGCAAATACGTAGTTGGCGCCGACGCGGAGGACCGGGTCACCGGTCAGCGACGGGAGATAGGCGAGTTGTTCGCCTTTGCCCTGGAATTGGTTGCCGACCCCTGGTTCGTGGCGCTTCCCCTGGCCCAGCGCCAGGCCCTGGTCACCAAGGTGCTCCGGGTGCACGTATTTGGCGTAATTCTCCCCCGCGCGGACCAAGGCGGCTGGACGGATGCGGAGCGCGAGGAACTCGCGCGCGTGGCCGGTACGCTGCTGGCCGCGGCGCCGGGGGCGGATCGGCCTTTGTCCCTGGCGGACGCCCGGCTGCTCCGCAACATTCTTAGCCCTGGCCCGTTGGCCGAGATGTTGGCAGCGGCAGCATCGCGCCGCAGGTTCGGGCGGCCGCATACCCTGATCGCGTCGACCCCGGCGGCGCAGCTGCATCCAGAAGCGCCGCTGCGGTTCATGGCGGCGTCCGCGTTGCTTTAAAGCAGCAGGGGCGGGAACGGGCGAAACAAAGTC
>Ga0247818_10002581_pt1 | contig 11679 bp, 6 predicted proteins | sample 13C_Glucose_Day1_FD_192424 | JGI IMG/M metagenome (GOLD analysis project Ga0247818, IMG submission 192424) | Soil microbial communities from agricultural site in Penn Yan, New York, United States - 13C_Glucose_Day1 | ecosystem: Environmental > Terrestrial > Soil > Agricultural land | place: USA...
GTCGTTGAAGCTTTGCACCTGGGGAAACTGCTCGCACAGCGTCGGCAACCAATCGGCTTTCTTGCCTTTGGGTTGATCGATGACAGCGGCAAAGGTCTGGAGGATTTCTGCCTTGAGCAGCACCTCGAACAGTTCGTCGATGGCGATGGGCATTTGCCCTTCGACCCAACGCAGCTCGAGCAGCGGGCCGGCGGCGGTGCCGATATCGCCGATTTCGTCGTAATGCAGCTTGCTCGCCCTGAAATGAACGCCTTTGCGCATCACCATTCTGACCAGCAGCGCCTGCGATTCACGGGGCAACCGCTTAAACTCATGTGTGAAGCGCTGCTCTTCGACGCTCAACAAATCGCTTGAGCGCTGCTCAAGCCAATCAAGCACTTGCATGAAGTTGTTCAAGTAGTAGAACGGATCGTCGAGGGGATTTGCAGTCACAGGGAAATGGGCCATGGCGAGCGAATACTGGTTATGCGTACAGATACCAGTTCCGCCCTGCGCGGCGCAATCGGAAAAGGATAAATGGCGGCGCTGTACGGTATTTTTTCCGGGCAGTAGAACTTTCTGCCCCCGGGCGGCACCAACCGCCAGAGAGAAACGGTGACAGCCTCGAGCTGATGGTGCTGCTTCAAAACGTACGGGAGGTGATTATGGACATCAAGACATTGGGCTTGCCCCTGGCTGCAGCGGCCCTGCTGGCGCTGGCCGGTTGCTCGACGCCAACGGTGGTGACGCTGCAGAACGGCACCCAGTATTTGACCAAGGACATGCCGGAAACCAAGACAAAGGATGGCTTCTTCGAGTTCGAAGATATTTCCGGGGCGAAAGTGAAAGTCAAGGCTGATGAAGTGGCCACGATTCGCAGGGAAGACTGAATTTCGCGTTATCGTTCATCGCGGGAAAGCCCGCTCCCACAGGGTATGCGCCAACCTTGCGGGAGTGGGCCTGGTCCGGGCGGCGCTCCGACGAAGAGGCCCTTACCGGCGCCAACTCACCATCAGGCGATCACAAACCCCGCACCCGACAAACTGTCCAGCCCGACCCCGACCAATGTCACTGAATCATTGCCAAACGTCAGCACGGTATCCTGCCCCACCACGGTGGCATGGTCCCGGAAGTCGTCGGCCGGCGTAACACCCTGTACCCCGAGAAACACCAGTTTGTCGTTCGACTGATAGCCCAACACCCGGTCGTGGCCAAACGCGCCGTTGAACAGGAACGTATCGATCCCGCCCCCCGATTCCAGCAGGTCGTTGCCGGCCCCGCCGATCAAGACGTCGTTGCCCTTGCCTGCGATCAAATGATCGTTGCCGTCGAGACCGAACAACCAATCGCCGACCGCCTGCGCCTTGAGCGTATCGTTCCCCATGCCCCCCTTTATCGACGACTCGTACCGGGTCAGCTGGTTGCCGTCCGCCAGCCCGTTTGCGGTGACGCTGTGGGTCACGTCATCCTTGACCAGCCCCCATAAAAAGCCCGGCTCCTTGCTCATGATGCTGCCGATGTCACGGGTGATACTGATGCCGCCATTGGCATCGCGGATGTACAGGTTGCCGGCGCCGTCGTTGGCAAAGTCGAAGTTTTTCACCGACTGCTGCAAGTCGAGCACGTTGTGCCCGTTGCCGCCCAAAAGGACGTTGTAGCCACCGGCATCACGGAAGGTGTCGTTGCCGTCGCGGCCTTCCAGATAGTCGTTGCCCTTGCCGCCCTGGATCAGGTCGTTGCCGTCACTGCCGATAATGAAAGTGCTGCCTTTGTGGATGTCGGCATTGCGGTTCAGGTCCTGGACCCAGGTGTTGGCCCGCGCCGGGTCCGAGAGGTTGGCAACAACAATGGTCGAGTCTTTGCTGGTGAGGTCGTAGAACCGTGACTCCAGCACCCGGGTCATGCCGTCGCCATAACCGGTCGGCAAGTGGGAAATCCAGGTCGGAATGTTGAGGATGGAAAACGGCAGTAGATTCCATGCGGTCGACGCGTAGTGGTCATTGAAGCTGACAATGTTGTTGGTGGCCGAGGCTTGATCGGCATCGTGCACACCGACCGATGCCAGGTTGAACGCCGAACCGTCCAGCGCGCGGAACACTGGATCGTTTTCATAGCCGACGTTCAGCACTTTGTCGCTGCTGCCTTGAGTTGGCGAGGCGTAGGCAATGTAGTTGGAATCCTGGAAGAAACCGCCCCATTTTTCGCGGCTCAAATCCGCCAGGCTATTGACTGCCAGCCCGCCGAGACTGTGACCACTGACCAGCACGTCATTACCGGACAACCCGTTGGCCCGGGCAAACGCCGCGACGTCGGCGAGCAGCTTGCCGAACGCTTCACCCACATAGTTTTTCGCGTAATCCTGTGGACCCAATGCCGCCAACAGGTCATTGATGACATCGCCGATGGAGTCACTGATCTGGCTTTCACGAGGGCCACTGGTGCCGCGAAAGGCGATGCCGATTTCCGTGAGGTGCCCTTGGGCGTCGTATTTACCGAGGATTTCCACCTGGGCGCTGGTATAGCCGGCCTTTTCACCGAAGAAGGTTCCCCGTGCATCGACTTTGCCGTCATAACCCAGCTGCGCGGCGGTGATGGGTGTCCAACCGGCTTTCTGTACCGCGTCCAGTGCGGCCTTTTCCGAATCGGGGTTCCAGGGGATACCGGGAATCACCCCTTGGGAGTCGGTGCCGCCAATCAGCGCGGTCACCAACGTTGCCGGCAGGCCCACGCCGAAACCGTTGTGCTGGTAACCGGTGGCAAAGCCGTTGTCGAGGTTGTGATAGGAGTACAGCGTGATTGCCATCGCGTCGGTGAACAACGCTTTGGCGTCTTCTGTACCAAGGTTCTTGTAGTCGTACACACCCATGGGTATTGCCTCTCTCTTTGTTGGAATTGTCAGAGATAGCTCACAGCCGGGACACCTCGATCGCGAGATGCCCGGAGCCTCCAGTGCTGTTACAAAAATCTGTCAGGCAAACACAAAACCGGAAGTCGACAGGTTATCCAGCCCCACCCCGACCAGGGTCACGGAAAAGTCGCCAACCTTCAGCACCGTGTCTTGACCGGCCTGGGAGACATGCTGTCGGTAGTCATAGCCCTGCCCCGCGTCTTCAACGCCCATGAACACCAGGGTGTCACTGCCCTGGTAGCCATTGATCGCATCAAATCCGAAAGCGCCGCTGAACAGGAAGGTATTGCTGCCGTCCCCGGTGGAATGCATCACGTCGTTGCCGTTGCCGCCGACGAAGGTCACGTGGCCCTTGTCGCTGCGCAATACGTCATCGCCGCCGTTGCCGAACAGCCAGTCGCCCTGGGCGTCGGCCAACAGCGTATTACCGAGGGCATCGCCGTTGAGCGAATGACTGTAGCGGGTCAGTTCGTTGCCGTTGAGCAGGCCGTTGCCGGTGACGGTCCAGGTGATGTCCCTGGTGCTCCACCATGATCCGGACTCCTGGCTCACCAGCGCGCCGATGTCCCGGGTCATGCTGATGCCGCCATAGGCGTCACGCACGAACAGCGTGCCATCGCCATCGTTGGCGAAGCTGAAGTTCTGCAGTGGCTTGAGCAGTTCGAACGTGTTGTTGCCCTTGCCGCCCAAAAGTATGTTGAAGCCGCCGTCGTCGCGGAAACGGTCGTTGCCGTCCCGGCCTTCGATGAAGTCATTGCCGGCGCCGCCCTTGAGCCAATCGGCGCTGTCGGTGCCGATGATAAACGTGCTGCCCGTGTGCGGCTCGCCACTGCGCCCGAGGTCCTCGACCCAGGTGGCGCCGCGAGACGACGCCGACAGGTTGGAGACGATCAGGGTCGAATCCTTCCCGGTCAGGTCATAGAAGGCAGAGTCGATCACCCGGTTCAGTCCGTCGGCGTAACCCGGCGATCCATGGGCCGACCAGTTCAGCGGGTTGAGAATGCTGAAGGGCACCAGGTTCTGCGCGGTGGAGGCGTACTGGTCATTGAAGTTGACAACGTTGTTGGTCGCTGAATCCTGATGACCATCGTGCTTGCCCAGTGAGCCACTGCTGAAGGTAGTGCCGTCGAGCACCCGAAACACCGGGTCGTTCTCATAACCGATGTTGAGCACATTGTTGCCGGTGGCGCTTTGGGTTGGCGAAGCGAAGGCGATGTAGTTGGCTTCCTTGAAGAAACCGCCCCAGTCATTGCCACTCAACTCCGCCAGGCTGTTGACCCCCAAACCGCCAAGACTATGCCCGCTGACCACAACGTCCCTGGCACTCAGGCCGTGGGCGATGGCGAATGCAGCGACGCTCTTGAGCAGGCTGTCGAAAGCGTTTTTCGCGTAGTTGCTCGCATAATCCACCGGACCGACTGCGGCCAACAGGTTGTTTTTCATGTCGCCGAAGGTGTCGCTGTACCCCAGGCCACCGGTGCCACGGAAGGCGATGCCCAGGCCGATCAGGTTCCCGGCCCCGTCGTATTTACCGAGGATTTCGGCTTCGGCGCTGGTGAAGCCGTCCTTCTCGCCATAGAAGGTACCTTGGGTGCCAACCTTGCCCTGATAGCCCAAGGCCGAGGCACCAATTGGCGCCCAGGCGGTCGCCGGGAGTGGCTGGCCGGTAGGCGTATACGCGTACAGCGCCAGCGCGATCGCGTCGGAGTACAACGCCTTGCCGGCCTCACTGCCGGCATTTTTGTAATCAAACAGTCCCATTTTCTTGCTTCCTTTGCGTCAAATCAGAACTGCCAGTCCAGGGTCAGGCCCACACCATGGTCTTTTTCCCGGGAGCCGAGCAGTCCGTTGTAGTCCAGGTTCAAGCGGGTATCGCGTCCCAGCGCCCAGCCGGCCCGGGCACCGACCACCGCGGCATTGCGGTCCATGGACACGCTTTGCACGCTGAACGCGGTGTTGCCATTGACGAAGGCCAGGTGGTCTTCGGAACGGGTGTTGCCCAGGTTGTGCTGCCAGCCGAGCGTGCCGGACAGTTCCAGTTGTTGCTGATCGGACAGCGCAATGGCTTTGCTCGCCCGCAGGCCAAGGGTCGAGAGCACCGCGTCGCGGTTGTTTTCACCGCCCTTGAGTGCGGCGGCGTCACCTTTTTCGCTGAAGCTGTCGCTGTTCAGGTGCACGTAAGCCAGGTTGACGAACGGCTCCAGTGCCAGCGGTTGCAGGTCCAGGCGATACGCCGCTTCGGTGAACAGTTGCGCGGTGGTCGCATCGCGTTTGGATTTCTGCTTGCCGCTGACGTCACCGAATTGCAGGTCGCGTTTGACGTCGATGCGATGCCAGCTGTAAGCACCGCCGACGCTCAGGCGCAGCGCGTCGATTTCGTGGCCCAGGTAGGCGCCCAAGTGGTAGCTGTCGACCGATGCCGACGAGTGCGTGCCATCGCCCATGCTCAACGAGCTGTCGCTATAACCGGTAACGAAACCCAGTCGTGTGTCTTCAGTGATCAAGCCATCGACGCCGGCCAGCAGCCCGCCGATGGAGCTGTTGGAACTGGCGTTGTCATTCCCGCCATCGCTCTTGCCCCAGGCGCCGAGCACTTTGAGCCAGGCATTGCTGCGGTCATCGGTCGGTGCGCTGGCGTCGAACAGATCACGCTCGCGCAGACGTTCGCCGACCGCATCGCGCAGGTAGCGGCTGTCGTTGATCAGCAGCGTGCCGATCGCCGGATGAATCTCACCGGACAGTTGCTGGAACGCTTGTTGCGCGACAGCGGCGGTCGGCGACAACAGCAGGGTTTCGTAGAGCCGATTGCCTGTGCCCAGTTGCTCGGCGGCAGCGGCCACGGCCCGTTGATTCGGGGTCAGGCCTACACTGGTGAAAGATGTCGCATTGCGCTCCACCGCCAGTTGAATGCTGTCCGTCGTGTAACCGAGGGTGCCACCGATAAACAGGTAGTCCGGCAACACCGCCCCGAAACGCCCTTCGATCCCGCCAGCGGCTTGCAGGATGTTGTACTGATTGCCCAGCAGGGTTTTCGCCTCGCCGGTGGTCAGCAGCGTTGGACTGTTTTCCAGGGTCAGGCTGACCGTTGCGCCTTCGATGGTGGCTGTGCCGCCGGCAATGATCTGGTCGCTGCGGGTGGGCGACACCTCTACGGCGTAGGTCGAGCCGGGCTCGAAGGTCATGTCGCCCGTCACCTGCAAGGTGCCGATGGAGTTGCCGGGCGCCACGGTACCGCCGCTTTTCGCAGTCAGTGCCGCGATACTGCCGTTACCACCGAGGATGCCATTGTCATTGACAGTGACGGCCGATAGCAGCGAACCGTTGACGGCCAATCGGCCCTGATTGACCAGGGTCTGGCCGGTGTAGGTGTTGGCTCCGGTCAGCACCAGCGTGCCGATGCCCTGCTTGGTCAGGCCGCCGTGGCCGGATATGTCGTTGCGCCAGACGTCGAGCCCGCAGTGCACGTCGTTGCACACACGCTCGGTGGGTTTGCCGGCGTCGATGATCGCGCCGATACCCGGCAAGTCCGCGACAAACTGACTGAAGCCGTAGGCGCCGTCGATGCGGAACTCTTCGGGAATGTCCTGCTCGGTGACGAGCATCGCCGGGCCGTCGATGCCTTTGCGCAGGTTGATCATGCCCCAGCCATACAGCGAATCGACGCCGGGTGCGCCGAGGTCGGTGGCGGTGGTACGCAGCACGCTAGCGACTTGTGCGCCGGTCATGTACGGGAAGCGTTCCATCAACACCGCCACCGAGCCGGCAACGTGCGGTGCCGCCATGGAGGTGCCGTTGTAATTGGCGTAGCCGGTAGTCAGGTCAGCGGCATCGGTGCCGCTGATGATCGAACTGTAGATCCGGCTGCCCGGCGCCGACACGCAGAAACTCGCGGTGTAGCCGCAGCGCGACGAGAAGGTGCTGATGTTGTAGGGGGCGGGACTGTTGGTGTCCGGGTTCTTCTGCAAGGCGGCGACGGTCATCCAGTTCGGCGCGATCTCGGGGACGAAATAACCGAGGCCGGCGATGGCGTCCGGGTTGTTGAGGTTGTAGTCGTTACCGGCGGCGAAAATCGTCACGATGCCGCTGCGGGCCGCCGCGATGGCGCCGTCGTAGGCACCGCCGGGTTTGGTCCCCAGCAAGGTCCGGATCTCGTTGAACTGCAGTTGTGCATCCTGCACGGTGAAGTGCGGATACGCCGGGTCCCGACCGCCGAGGTCGAAGCGGTCGGTGATGCCGATGCCCCAGCTATTGTTGATGATCCGCGCGCCGCTGGCGATCAGGGCGTCCCAACCGGCCTTGTACACCGCGCCGTCGTTGCCGCGTACGATACCGTCTTCCGGGCCCGGGTCGCCGTTGTCGGCGCTGATGATCTGTGCACCAAAGGCGACGCCGTGCATCGGTCCGCCATCGCGGCTGCCGGCGGCGATCCCGCCAACGTGGGTGCCGTGGGCACCGAGTTTGCCGTTGGAGCCCACCGAGGGCGAACCGTCATAGAGAAAGGCGTCCCCGACCTTGACCGGAATGTACGGGTCGGTGTACTCGCGGATGCCGCTGGTCACCAGCGTGATGACCTTATTGGCTCCGGAAAACTCCGGGTGCAAGGCGTATACCGGTTGGTCGAAGATCCCCAGCTTCACGCCTTTGCCGGTGTAACCGGCCGCATAGGCATCCTGCGCGTTGATCGCCCCCAGGCCCCAGTCAGCGCTGAACTCTGTGCTGCGCCAGCTTTCGGGATCGCCTGTCCTGCCGTTTTCCACGTAGGGTGCCGCGTGTGCGGTGCCCAGTGTGGCCAACGCGCAGAGCACGGCTAGATTGTTGTACTTGTTATTCATCGAGCTACCTTCCTTAGTTGTGTTGCCAAAATCCTTGTTGTTAGACGCCTTGCCTCAATTCCTCTTGGTTAAAACGCGCCACTACAGGGGCTGCGGTGTGCAGTTCCTCAACAGACAGGCATTTTTTGAGTCCTCTCCATACTGTTTTTAATAGCTACTGCACCCTCGGTCCCTGGCCGAAGGCCTCATCCACCTTGGCCAGGTCCTGCTCGCTCAAGGTCCCGGCGTAGAAATGCAACCGGGTCCAGGCCATTAGATAGTCGTAGCGGGCCTGGGCCAGATCCCGGCGGGTGGTAAACAGTTGTTGCTCGGCATTGAGCGCATCGAGGTTGACCCGCTCACCGCCCAGAATGCTTTGCCTGGTCGAGACCACCAGCGCTTCGGCGGAGACCAGGGCCTTCTGATAGGCACGCAGCTTGCTCACCCCTGTCAGGCAGGCGCTGAACTGCCGTCGCAATTCGATCAGGGTTTCCCGGGTCTTGCCGTCCAGTTCGTACTCGGCCTGTTCCATCCCACGGCTTGCCTGGCGGGTCGATGCAGAAACACCACCGCCGGCGTACAGCGGCACATTGATTTCGATGCCGATGGTGTTGGTGTCGTAGCGCTGGTTGTAGGTGTTGCCGCTTTCCGATTCATTCTGACGCACCGTGGCGTAGGCGCTGACCTTGGGCAGGTGCCCGGCCCGGTTGCGCTCGACCTCGTAGCGCGCCACTTCAAGCGCCTGGCGCTGGGAAGCCAGGTTGGGGTTGTTGGCCACGGCCATCTCATGCCAGGTGTCGTAATTGGCCGGCTGCAGGGTGAAGGTCTGGAAGTTTTGATCCAGTGGTGCAAGGTCGGCAATGTCGATCGCCGGCACACCGATCAGCGCGCCGAGTTCGCGCAGAGATGCATCCTGTTCATTACGTGCTTCGATTTCTTCGGCGGTGGCCAGCTCATAGCGCGATTCGGCTTCGAGAATGTCCGTGCGAGTACCTTCGCCCTGGCGAAACATCTGCTCGTTCTGCTGGAACTGCTGCTCGAAAGCTTTCTTCTTGGCCAGGGCGATATCGATCTGGTCTTGGGCGAACAACGCCTTGGTGTAGTTTTCCAGCACCCGCACCAGCAATCGCTGGCTCTTGCCACGAAAATTTTCGTCGGAAAACAGCGATTGCGCGACGCCCTTGCGATAAGCCGCGTAGGCCTCGTAGTCGAGCAACGGCTGTTGCAAGGTGAGGCTGGAACCGTAACTGCTGTAGTTGCGGTCATCGCTCTGGTTTTGCCCGCGCTCGTTGAGGTAGGTAGCCTTGGAGCTGTTCCTGCCCTTGTTGTAGTTGTAACCCAGTCTTGGCAACAACCCGGCGCGGCCGATGGCACGGTTCTCAAGGCCTGCATCGCGTTCCTTGATGGCGCCGAGGAATACCGGATCATTGTGCAGTGCCTGTTCATAGATCTCGAACGGTCCCATGGCCGCCACGGCCTGGTTGCCCGCGAACAACATCAACGCCGCCCCGAGCATCGAAAGCTTTTTCATACAGCCGAACATCCTTATTCCTCGGTCAACGCGGAGCCTGCCCGGTCGAGCAGCGGTTTGAACAAATAATTGAGGAGCGAACGCTCACCGGTACGCACGAACATTTCCGCCGGCATACCGGGCTTGATCACCAGGCCATTGAGTTTCTCCATGGCCTGGTCACTGACGCTGCTGCGCAGCACGTAGTACGGTGCGCCGGTTTTCTCATCGAGCAACTGGTCGGCGGAGACCAGGCTGACTTCACCTGGTACTCGCGGGGTGCGGCTCTGGTTGAAGGCGGTGAACAGGATATCCACCGGCAGGTGCGGACCGACCTTGTCGATCAGGTTGACCGGCAGGTGCCCTTCCACTTCCAGGCGCGTGTCCTGAGGCACGATCTCCAGCAGGTTGTCGCCCTGGCGCACCACCGCGCCTACCGTGTGTACACCCAGATTGACCGCAATGCCGTCAGCCGTGGCGATGATCTCGCTGTGCTGCAGATCGAACCCGGCGGAGGTCAACTGTTCCTCCAGCGTCACGCTTTTGAGCTGCGCTTCGGCCAGTTGGGTGCGTACTTCTTTCTGGTACTCCTCGATATGCTGTTGCAACTTCAAGCGGGACTCGACAATGCCCTGCTCCACCCGACCGCTTTCGCCGAGGTTTTCGGCCAACTGCTGTTGCACTTGCGACAGTTGCCGCTGGTACTCCATCAACCGATTGCGCGGGATGTAGCCGTTTTCCGCCAGTGGCGTCAGATTGCTTAGCTGTTGTTGCAGGGAATCGGCCTGAGCGCTCAAGTCGGTACGGGCACGGCGCATGCCGGCCAGTTGCGCGCCGGCGCCTTCGATGCTGGCGCGCAACGCGGCCTGCTCGCGGGCGAAGGCATCGCGACGACTGCTGAACAACTGCCGCTGGCCTTCGAGCACCAACGCCAGACGCGGGTCGGGATCATTGCTTAGCTCGGCGGGGAAATTCACCTGCTTGAGGTTGTCCCGCTCGCTTTGCCAACGGGCAAGGCTGGCCCAGGCCATGCGGTACTGCGCTTGCAACGATTGCACGTCCGCGGCGACCTGGGTCTGGTCGAGCCGGAACAACGGCTGGCCCTGTTTCACCCGCTGGCCTTCGCTCACCAGAATCTGGCTGACCACGCCGTTGCTCATCGACTGCACGGCCTTGCGCTTGCCCGAAACCACCACTGTGCCCTGTACTGGTATGCCTTGATCGAGGGGGGCCAGGCTGGCCCAGGTGAAGAAACTGCCAGCGCCGACAATCGCCAGTATCCAACCCAGGCGAGCGAAGTAACGCGCATCGCGTTCAGGCTGTCCAGCCAGGTAGTCGTGCTCCATCGTCGCTTCGTTTTGAGGGTTTACCTGCCTGCGGCTCATACGCCCGAACTCCTTGTCGCGGGCTGAGACTTCCAGCTCATGCTGAGCCCGCCCGGCGCTTGCGCGGTTTTTTCATGTTGTGCTTGCTGAGCCCCCGAGAGTGCCTTGAGCACTTCCTGGCTCGGACCGAACGCCTGCAAGCGGCCTTCGTTGAGCACCAGCAACTTGTCCGCCTGGGCCAGCGCGGAAGAACGATGGGTCACCAGAATCACACTGGTGCCCTGGGCCTTCATTTGCGCAATCGCGCTGGCCAACGCCGCTTCACCCACGGTGTCGAGGTTGGAGTTCGGCTCATCCAGCACCACCAGGCGCGGCTGGCCGTACAGCGCACGGGCCAGGGCCACCCGTTGTTTCTGCCCGCCGGAAAGGCCACTACCGTCTTCGCCGAGCACGGTGTCGTACCCTTGCGGCAGGCGCAGGATCAGTTCATGCACCCCGGCCTGCTGTGCGGCGGCCACGACGCTCTGTGGATCGGCCTCGCGGAAACGCGCGATGTTTTGCGCGATGCTGCCGCTGAACAACTCGATGTCCTGCGGCAGGTAACCGATGTAAGGCCCGAGGTCGTCGCGGTTCCAGCGATGGATGTCCGCACCGTCGAGCCGCACCGTACCACCGAGCGTCGGCCAGACACCCACCAGTACCCGTGCCAGTGTCGATTTACCGGAACCGGAAGCACCGAGCACGCCCATCACCTCACCCGCTGCGAGGCTGAAACTGACCAGGTGCAGGGTCGCCGCCCGTTGCCCCGGAGGCGCCGCGCTAACCTGCTCAAAGGTGATCTGGCCCTTCGGCGCCGGCAGCGCCATGGCCTCGTCGCCCCACGGGAAGGCTTGCAGCAAGGCGTCGAGACGGCGGTAAGCCAGCTTGGCGCCGCTCCATTGTTTCCATACGGCGATCAACTGATCGATAGGACTCAGCACACGGCCCATCAGGATCGAACCGGCAATCATCATTCCCGCAGTCATGTCACCCTTGATCACCAGCAATGCGCCAAGGCCCAGCACCAACGATTGCAGGCTCAGGCGCAGGGTTTTGCTCAAGGAACTGATGACGGCGCCCGTGTCGCTGGCCTGGTTTTGCAGGCCG
>Ga0247818_10002588_pt1 | contig 11668 bp, 9 predicted proteins | sample 13C_Glucose_Day1_FD_192424 | JGI IMG/M metagenome (GOLD analysis project Ga0247818, IMG submission 192424) | Soil microbial communities from agricultural site in Penn Yan, New York, United States - 13C_Glucose_Day1 | ecosystem: Environmental > Terrestrial > Soil > Agricultural land | place: USA...
GCAACGTTTCCCTCCATACTCGCGTCTCAACGGACAGCGGGGGCAACGACGCCCCCGCATCTGGGGGAAGCCGGGGGGCTGCGGCATGGGCCGTGCAGAATCAGCGTGGGGTAGTTCGGGAGGGCCGTCGCGGCGGCTGTTCATGGCGGGTGTGGGCGCCGTGGGGGCCAGTGCCCTGCTGGCGAGCCCAGCGAACGCCCGACAGGCCGGCATGCCACTGGCGGCCACGGACCGCCTGTCGCCCGAGTGGGCGAGTGCCTGGATCCAGACCTGCTACGACCTCACCTGGCGGGAGGGGCCATCGCCCACCCAGGCCGCGCGCTGCTACAACTACCTGGCGCTCGCGATGTACGAGGCATGCGTCGGCGGCATGCCGCGGCATCGTTCGCTCAGCGGTCAGCTGACCGGGCTGGGGCCACTGCCCGCCCCGCGCGGCGATGTCGACTGGCCCGCGGCCCTGTCCGCAGCCGCGCTGAGCGTGTCGGAAGCGATCTACTCCGGCGCCTCCGCGGCCAACCGCGCCACGCTGTCGGCGCTGCACGACGCGCAGGTGGCCCAGCGCCGCTCGTCCGGCGTCAACCGCGGCACGATCGCGGGCTCGCTGCGCCACGGCCAGGCGGTGGGCGCAGCCCTGGCGGCCTGGGCCGCGGGTGACGGGCACGCCGGCACCCTGGGCCGCGCCTACACCCCACCAGTGGGTGAGTCCCTCTGGGAGCCAACGCATCCCAACTACCGGCCAGCCGTAGAGCCGTACTGGTCCGAGGTCCGTCCGATGGTCCTCCGATCCGGCGACGAGGTCCGGCCTGTCGACCACGTGCCGTTCTCCACAGCACCGGGATCGGCGTTCTGGAACCAGGCCAACACCGTCTACGAGACCTCGAAGGCGCTGACCGACGAACAGCGCGCCATCGCCCGCTTCTGGACCGACAACCCGCTGCTGTCGGGGCTGCCGTCCGGGCACTGGATGCTCACGGTGGCCCAGGTGGCCCGGGCGCGTGGGCTTGGCCTGGCGGACGCCCTCGAGGCCTACGCGCGCCTCGGGGTCACCCTGCACGACGCCTTCCTCAACTGCTGGACCTGGAAGTACCGCCTCAACCTGCTGCGGCCGAGCACCTATGTGCGCCGGTACATCGACCCGGAGTGGGCCACGTTCGTCAACAGCCCCCAGTTCCCGGAGTACACCTCCGGCCACTCGGTGGCCTCCAGGGCCGCCTCGACGGTCCTCACCGACCTGCTGGGCACCTTCGCCTACGTCGACGACAGCCACCGCGACCGCAGCCTCCCCGCCCGCTCGTTCGGCTCCTTCCACCATGCCGCCGACGAGGCCGCCCAGTCGCGGCTCTACGGGGGCATCCACTTCCCGATGGGGATCGAGAACGGCAAGGCCCAGGGCGACCAGGTCGGCGCCCTCGTCCTCGCCCGTCTCCGCACCCGTAAGTGACGACCGGCGCGCCGCGGCCAACGCGGCACCGCGGCGCAGCACCCACGAGCCCTCCGCTGCCCTGGCGGAGCCCACAGCCTGAGAATCCTCTGGCTCGATGAAAGGACAACGCATGTCGCTGACCACCAAGATCGCCGCAGTGGCCGTTGCCGCTGCGGTGCCGCTGGCGCTCGCCGCGGCCCCGGCCGAGGCTGGCTCCCGCTGGACCGAGCGCTCAAGCGGCTCGTTCGCCGACACCACCTGGCTCGAGATGGGCGAGCTCCCCGGCGGGGTCGCCGGCAACGCGCACGTGGGCTTCCTGCGCGTCGAGGGAGACAAGAACCCGTGGGTCTACGGTGACATCACCGACTGGACCTGTCCCGAGGGTGTCCTGCCGCCGATGTTCGGCGGTGGCCACGGTGAGGAGTCCCCGGAGACCGAGTGTGTGCTCGAGTCGCAGCGCTCCCTCTACAACGCCGGCCCGGTCACGCTGACCGTCGACCGGAAGCTCAACAAGGCGACGCTCACCGGGCAGCTCGAGGTGGCCGACCACGAGGGCGGGGGCTCCAGCGGCCAGCCGATGGCCAACATCACCTGGACCGGAGTGGGCGGGACGAGCACCAGCACCTACTACGACAAGTACACGGACGACCAGGGCAACCGCTACACCATGCGGCGCACCGAGACGGCCCGCGAGGGCACGCTCTCCGGAACCCTGGGCGCGATGGGCTTCGCCGACGACGCCGATGACCAGTCCTACGGGTACTTCGGCACGTTCAAGACGGCGTCCACCTCCGTCAACCCCTGATCCGGGCAACACGCCACGGGGGCGCGGGTCCGCTGGCTCGCGCCCCCCTGGCTGTGCAAGGGGCAGGATGGGGTGATGACCGATCCTGACTGGACCAGCCCCGACGGCCTCAAGGCGATCAAGGAGTCCGTCGCGGCGACGATCCCCGGCTGGCGGGCGCCGATCGTGTATGCCGTCGGCCTCAGCTCCGCCTCGAGCTCGCCCGAGCCGGACTTCCCCCACGTCAACCGCCCGGGAGGAGGTCACCACCTGCCGGCAGTGGTGCTGGCCAAGGTGGTGGGCCACGACGGGTCGACGGCGACGCTCGAGCTGACCTCAGCCCAGCTCGAGGCGACGGTGGAGTCCCTGGCCCCGGCCGAGGCCTGCACGGTGGTCGACCACCCGAACCTCGCGGCCTGGCGACAGATCCTCGGTGAGCTGCGCTCCAACCCGGCCCGCACGGCATACGCCGTCTTCATCGAGGACCTTGACGACCCGGTGACCTCGGAGGCGGACGGAGCCCTGCGCGCCCGGCTCTGACCGGTGCTCAGCCGGTGCCCTGCCGGGTCCGTGACGTCGCGGTGCGCTTCGCGGCGGGCCGCGCCTCGTCGGCCGCTGCTCGGGCCTCGAGGGCGAGCTCGCGGATCCGGGCGAGGTCTTCTGGGGTGAAGACGCCGTTGACGCCCGAGATCGTCGCCAGCCTCATCCCGTGCTTGAGGCCGAGCTTGTAGATCTCCTTGACCTTCTCCCACTCGATGTTCCGGCCCACCGTGAAGGTCTCGTAGCGGCCCTCGAGTGCGAGCACGATGGTCTCCGCAAGGCACGCGTAGGCCACGCCGGGCGGCAGGCCGATGTTCCGCATCTTCACGTCGCCGGGGAGCTCGATCTCGCCGGACTCGACCACGAGCACGTCGGGCCGCTTCGCGACATCCTCCGGGGAGAGGTCCAGGGGCCGGGCGACGTCCGTGATCACGGCGCCCGGCTTGACCGCCATGATGTCGAGGACCCGCTTGCCTGCCCCCGAGGTGGCCGTGACGATCAGGTCCATGTCGGCGAGGTGGCCGTTCGGCGTGGCAGCGACATGCACCGCGGCCCGGGGGTTGCCCCGCTCGATGTCGTGCTTGAGGGTGAGCAGCTTCGCGGACTCGGGGGAGACCAGCCACAGCTCGTCGCTGGAGAGGGCGAGCAGCCTCGCGCAGACCGACCCGATGGAGCCGGTCGCCCCCACGACCATGGCCTTGCCCCTGATCCGTCCCTGCTCGTCGAGCTCGACGAGGCCCAGCTTCCCCAGCGCCTCGTGGGCCGCCCACAGCGCTCCGGAGGCGCTGTAGCTGTTGCCGGTCGTGACCGGCAGCGGCGCCTGCTTGGCCACCGTGACGCCCGCGTCGCCCACGACCTTGGTGAACGCCCCGAGGCCCATCACCTGCGCCCCGAGCCGCTGAGCGGTCCGTGCGGCCGACAGCAGCCGCGCGTAGGTGAACTCCGGGCTGTGCGCCATCAGCTCCTTGGGGGTCCCTCCGACGGTGATCAGCCAGCCCTCCGCCTCGGCGCCGGTGGGCGAGGTGATCCCGGTGACGTGGCTGTAGGTGAACGGGGGTGCGTAGGCCATCGTCTTCTCGACCACGTCCATCAGGGGTGACGGCGCGACCCTGGCGATGGTCCGCAGGGGCTCGACGTTCTTGAGGTACTGCTGCGACAGGGGGTGGATGACGAAGGCGAACCGGCTCTTGCGCCTGGGTCCGTTCGGGTAGAGCACCCGCGGCTCGAGGCCCGCGGACACGATCAGGTCGAGCAGGTCGTCATTGGTCAGCTCTCCCGAGCTGGCGACGGTGGCGACCATCATCGCCTCGAGCATCGCCGCCGAGACCGTGACGCCGAAGGGTTGGGGGGTGGCGTCGATGACCATGTCGACCCCGCGGCTGGCCAGCTCGGCGAGCTGGCCGTCCGAGATGCTGGAGCTGATGACCGTCTTTCCCGCGAGATCCTCCAGCCCGAACCCGTCCAGCTCCTCGTAGGTGGCCACCACCACGTCGCAGTCGCGGGCAGCCAGACGGGCCAGTGCCCGGCTGATGCGGTAGCCGGGCGCCTTCACCTCGGACTTCAGCCGGGTGGGGAGCAGCCGCAGCGGCCACATCGCCAGCTGCGCTCCCAGCCCCAGGGCGGGGTTGGAGTTGGCCTTGGCCGGAAGGTCGAGCCGCAGCAGGGGGTCGGCGAACTCGAGGTTGTGCGTGAACTCCCGGAGGATGCGCGTGGTTCGGGCGTGGTTCATGCCACCCAGGACCACGGTGCGAGCGTTGTTGAAGAAACCCGGCATCTCCGTCTGCACGTGTCGGATCGCCCACTCCTGCAACACATCGCGCAGCTCGTGGCCGTTGGTCACCGGCACCGCGGTGGTCGCCGTGCGGACTCGTTCGAGCTCCGCGAGGTCGCCGTCGTAGAGCCCGGAGGCCTGGGCCTCGCGGATGCCGGTCACCGCGATGGCGTCGGCCGTCTCCGCCCACTTCCGGACAAGTCCCTGCGCAGCCCCCACGTCGCCCCCGGTCCCCGCCCGCACCAGATGGAAGTCGTGGTCGAGGAAGGTCACGTGCTCGTCGTAGTCCTCCTCAGGGGACTTGAGGCTGACGTTCACGACGAGTGCCGACTTGGCCACCGGCATCTTGGCTCCTTGGGGTGCGCTTCTCTTCGGTTCGTGTCCTGGGTCATGCCTGGGTCAGACCATGGCCGCCGCGTCGATCTCGGGGTGGGCGAGCATGAAGTCGAGCAGTCGCGCGGCGTAGTTCTCGAACGGGGGGCAGGCCACTCCGGTGCCGGCGAGCGCGGCGGTGGTGTTCGCGGTGGAGTAGGTGGTGGGGGAGGCGAAGTAGTCCAGCCCCTCGGCGGGCAGTCCGAGCAGGCGCTCGAGGCCGGGCACCGTGTCGACCAGCCGGTGGGTGATGCCCAGAGGTAACGGGACCCACAGGACGGTCTTGCCCAGGTGCTTCGCAAAGGTGGTGGTCAGCTCTCGCACGGTGGGCGGCCGGGGGTCGGTGAGGGCGAACGTCTGCCCCAGCGACCCATCCAGGAGGGACAGCTCATCCATCGCGTCGACCACGAAGTCGCGCGGGACCAGGCAGACCCTGACGCGGTCGATGGGGCCGACAGCAGGGACCAGGGCCACGGACGGCTGCCGCCTCAGAAAGGTCGCCAGGAAGTAGGGGCCATCGTACTTCTGCGTCTCGCCGGTGCGGGAGTCGCCGACGACGATCCCCGGCCGGTAGACCGTGGCGGGGAGGCCGTCGGCCATCGCCTTGCGGACGAGCATCTCGGCCTCGAACTTCGTCGACTCGTAGTGGTTGCGGAAGGTCTGTCCCTCGTCGAGGGAGTCCTCGGTGAACTCACCGGCATACAGCCCGCTGACATAGCAGGTGCTGACGTACTGCAGCCTGCGGAGGTCCGGGCGGGACTCGCAGAGCTCGAGCACCCGGGCAGTGCCGTCGACGTTGACCCGGCGGGCGACGGCCTCGGGCACGGTCAGGTCGTAGACAGCCGCCAGGTGCCAGACCTCCTCGACGTCGTCGAGGCTGTCGCGCTCGCTGGGGTCCACCCCCAGCCAGGGGGTGGTGATGTCGCCCTCGAGGATCTCGACCCGGTCGAGGGTGTGGGGGTTCTCGGCCTCGATCTGCTCCAGGCGACGCTGCGCCGTCGACAGGTGCTGGCGCTGCACCAGGCAGACCGCCCGAAACCCCTCGCGACGGGCCAGCAGCCGGGGCAGCAGGGCCGAGCCAAGAAAGCCCGGAAAGCCGGTCATCAGCAGTGCAGCCACGCGCATCGCCTTCTCGAGGTGCGTCGAGGCGAACGCATCTGCCCCGACACCTGTGGGGAACACCTTCAAACCTACCCGCGGGCCGCCCCCGTGGAACGGGTCTTTGGGCCCGCCCCTGGTCCAGAGGTTGGTGCGTGCGATCTCCACCGCAGTGACAAAGTCACGAAATGTCACCGTAGACCGTGGGAAAGATCTGTGGCAGATTCAACCGCGCGTACCAAAGGCGGTCCGCGGTCGGCGCTCGCGCCGGTGCCATCTGCTGTGGAGGTCTGGTCGATGCGTCTTTCCCCACGTGCCACCCTGCTGGTGTCTGGCCTTGCCGCATCCGCTCTGCTGAGCGGGTGCGTTGGCGCCAAGAGTGCTGAGGACAGCAGCGATCCCAGCGCCAACGCCGACGCCAAGGACGTCACGCTCGTCATCAACGCCAACGACATCGTCGGCGGCAAGAACTCGGCCGAGGCGACCTGGATCACCGAGAAGGTGATTCCCGGGTTCGTCGCCGCGCAGAAGGCCAAGGGGGTGACCGCCAAGGTCACCTTCAACGGCGCAGGCGTCGAGGACGAGCAGTACAAGACCAAGCTGGAGCTCAACCTCAAGACGGGTAGCGGCTCTGATGTCTTTGCCGCAGACGGGATCTGGCTCGGGGAGCTCGCCAGCGCCGGCTACGTCAAACCCCTCGACGACGTCGTGGGAGCGGCAGCCAAGGGCTGGGACGGCTGGTCACAGATCTCCAAGGCCGTGCAGCAGAACCTCACCTTCAAGGACCAGCTCTACGGCATCCCCAACGGCACCGACGGGCGCGTCCTCTACTTCAACAAGAAGCTGTTCGCGCAGGCCGGACTGCCCGCTGACTGGCAGCCCACCTCCTGGGCGGACATCCTCGCGGCCGGCCAGGCGCTGAAGAAGGTCAAGGGGGTCACCCCGATCCAGATCAACGCCGGCGTGCCGATGGGGGAGGCGACCACCGCACAGGGCTTCCTGCCGCTGCTCGCCGGCACCGGCAAGCCGCTCTACGACGACTCGTCCGCGAAGTGGCAGGGCGAGACGCAGGGCGTCAAGGACGTGCTGGGCTTCTACCAGCAGATCTACGGCTCCGGTCTCGGCGACCCGCGGATGCAGCAGGACAAGGCCGGGCGCGACCAGTCGTTCGCGGAGTTCAGCAAGGGCAAGATCGGCATCCTCGCCGAGGGCGACTACTTCTGGCGCTCCGTGATCTGCCCGAGCAAGGACGACTGCGCGACCACGTCGATGGCTGACCGCGACGACGTCGTCGGCTGGGCCAAGATCCCCGCCAAGCAGCCGGGGGCGGGCGTGAACGGCCAGGACTTCGTCAGCGTCTCCGGCGGCTCCGGCTGGATGCTGAACCCCAAGACGAAGTACCCGCAACAGGCCTGGGAGCTCATGGCGTTCATGGCCTCCAAGGAGATGCAGACCGAGCTGTCCAAGGCGCAGATCCGCGTGTCCGCGCGGGGCGACGTCAACAGCGAGACCCTCAAGAACGACCCGCTGCTGAGCTTCATCTCCTCCGAGATCCTGCCGCTGACCACCTACCGGCCCTCGGACGAGAAGTACAACGAGGTCTCGCTGGCGATCCAGCAGGCAACGGCCGACGTGGTGGGCGGCGCAAGCCCGGACAAGGCCGCCCAGACCTTCAAGGCGTCTCTGGAGAAGGCCGTCGGTGGCGACCACGTCGCAGGCAGCTGACGTCAGGCCGGCCCCGGCGGGAACGCCGGGGCCGGCACCCTCCGGCCAGCGTGCCCCCACGCCGCGCCACGACGGCGACGTCGTCGGGCTGGGTCGGGCCCGGGCGGTGGCGTTCGTCGCGCCGGCGATGGTGCTGGTCGCCGTCTTCCTCGTCTTCCCCGCGGCCTGGACCCTGTACCTCGGCCTCCTCGACTACAGCCTGACCGGTTCGGGCGCCAAGGCGCCGACCTTCGTGGGGCTCGGCAACTACACGGCCGCGCTCTCGGACCCGGCGTTCGCGAAGTCGCTGTACCTCACGCTCCTGTTCGTCGGCGGCTCGGCGGTCCTGGGCCAGAACGTCCTCGGGTTCTTCCTGGCCTGGTACTTCCGCACCGCCAGCCGGGTAGCGCGCACGACACTCAACGTGCTGGTCCTGCTGGCCTGGATCCTGCCGGGCTCCGTCGTCGCGTTCCTGTGGCAGGCCCTGCTCGACCGCCGAAACGGCACGCTCAACGCACTCCTCGGGACGACCGACATGGCGTGGGCGATCGACCACCCCATGGCCGTCATCATCATCTTCAACATCTGGCGGGGCACGGCCTTCTCGATGCTGCTCTACACCGCGGCACTGGGTACCGTCCCGAGGTCGCACCTCGAGGTCGCCCGGATGGCGGGCGCCGGGTCCTGGCAGCAGCTTCGGGACGTCGTGCTGCCCACGGTGAAGCGGCACATCCTGACCAACACGCTGCTCATCACGCTCTGGACCTTCAACGACTTCTCGCCCTATCTCCTCACCGGGGGCGGGCCGAACAACGAGTCCGAGATCCTGCCGGTCTACATCTACAAGGAGGCCATCATCGGCGGCCACCTCGGCTACGGCTCGGCGATCTCCCTGCTGCTCCTGATCGCCAACCTCGTCATCGCGGTGCTCTACATCCGGCTGCTGCGCACCCGCGACAGCGAGGCGGCATGACCACGGTGCAGGCCCCGTCCACCAGGTCGGCCGGCGCGGTGCTGGGACTGGTGGCCGGACGGACCGCGGCGTATGCCGGGGTGTGCGTCCTCGTCGTGTTCTTCGCCCTTCCGCTCCTCTGGCTGGTGCTCACGCCGTTCTCGCCGACGCCGTCCTACCGCGCGACGCTCTCGGGGTTCACCCTCGACAACTTCGACAACCTGCTGTCCAACCCCCAGACCTGGCCGTCGATCCGCAACTCGCTCTACCTCGCGACCGGGTCGTCGGTGCTCGTCATCACCCTTGCCGCCCTCGCGGCATACGCCCTCAGCCGGGTGAGGATCCCGGGCCGCGACCAGCTCCTCTACGCCCTGCTGCTGCTGAGCTCGATCGTCACCGGCACGGCGGCGATGGTGCCGATCTTCCTCATGCTGTTCCAGCTCGGGCTCATCGACCGGCAGGTCGGGGTCGTCCTCGTGCTGAGCGGCGGCCTCCTGCCCGCGGCGGTGTTCATGCTCAAGGACTTCGTCGACTCGATCCCGCGGTCCTACGAGGAGTCGGCGCGCGTCTTCGGCGCCTCGCCCAGCCAGATCCTGCGCCACATCGTGCTGCCGGTGATCCGACCGGGCATGGCCACGGTGGGGGTGTGGGCGCTCGTGCAGGTGTGGGGCAACTTCCTCGTGCCCTACGTGCTGCTGTCGAACCCGTCGAAGCAGCCCGCCGCGGTGGTCATGTACACGTTCTACGACGCAGGGGGCCAGCCGAACTTCGCGCTCATCTCGACGTTCGCGCTCGTCTACTCGATCCCGGTGGTGGTGCTCTACCTCTTCGTGAACCGCCGCTACGGCTTCGCCTTCCAGGGAGGAATCAAAGGCTGATGGCATCTGTCACGCTGACCGAGCTGGCCAAGCAGTACCCCAACGGGGTGCGCGGGGTCGACGGCGTCGACCTCGAGATCGGCGACGGCGAGTTCTTCGCCCTCCTCGGCCCGTCAGGCTGCGGCAAGACGACCCTGCTGCGCACCCTGGCCGGGCTCGAGACGGCCACCGAGGGCCGGATCGACATCGGCGACCGCGACGTCACGACCGTGCCGCCGGGGGAGCGCGACGTCGCCATGGTGTTCCAGGACTACGCCCTGTTCCCGCACATGACGGTGAGCGACAACGTCGCCTACCCGCTGCGGATCCAGAAGGTCGGCAAGGACGAGCGGTCGCGTCGCGCCCTGGAGACGGCACGGGGGCTCAGCCTCGGCGCACTCATGGAGCGCCGCCCCGCCCAGCTCTCCGGTGGGCAGCAGCAGCGGGTCGCCCTGGCCCGCGCCATCGCCTGCCACCCGCAGGTGTTCCTCTTCGACGAGCCGCTGTCCAACCTCGACGCGCGCCTGCGCCTCGAGGCCCGCACCTTCCTCAAGCAGCTGCAGAGGTCCCTGGGCGTGACGACGGTCTTCGTCACCCACGACCAGGCTGAGGCCCTCGCCATGGCCGACCGGATGGCCGTGATGGACTCCGGCCGCATCCGGCAGGTCGGCACCCCCCGGGAGGTCTTCCAGCGCCCGGCCAACACGTTCGTCGCCAACTTCATCGGTGCCACCCCCATGAACCTCCTCGACGCCCAGGTGGTCCGCGGCCAGCTCGACTTCGGAGGGTTCACGCTGCCGGTGCCGGAGAGCGCGACGGGCGTGGCCGAGGGGGACAAGGTGGTCTACGGGGTGCGCCCCGAGTACATGGGGTGTGCCGCGGGGCCGGTTGACGGTGCCGTGCGCGGCGAGGTGAGGGCGGTGGAGAACCTCGGCGTGAACGTCCTCGTCACCGTCGACGCTGGGGAGCAGTCCCTGCGCGCCGTGGTGCCGGAGGCGGACGAGCCCGACCTGGGCGACACGGCATACCTCAGCCCCGCCCCTGGGCGTGTGCTGCTCTACCGGGCCGACGGCGACGGTGAGCTGATCAGCGCGTGACCCGTTTCGCCGGTCGCTGGACGCCCGAGCACCGGGCCGAGTCCGTCTGGCACTACGTGGGGTTCGACGTGGCGCAGGGCTGCCCGGGCCTGCGCATCACGCTCGACTACGACCGCTCGCACGGGTCGTCGGGCGTCCTGGACCTCGGGCTCATCGACCCGCAGGGCTGGCGCGGCTGGTCGGGTGGCGCGCGCAGCGTGGTCGAGATCGGCACCGACGGGAGCACGCCCGGCTACCTCGACCGGGGGCTGCCGGCCGGGGAGTGGCGGGTGGTGCTCGGGCTGCACCGGCTTCCCGACTCCGGGCTCGAGTGGCGGGTCGAGGTCGAGACCACGGCCGTCGCGCCACAGGCGCCGGCCCTCGTGCGGGTGCCGGCGCGGCCTCCGCGGCGCACACTGCCCGCGGTCGATGGACTGCAGTGGCTGGCGGGCGACTGCCACGCCCACACCGTCCACTCCGACGGGTCGCTGTCCATCGACGCGCTCGCGGCCCTGGCCGTGGGGGCCGGGCTCGACTTCCTGTGGGTCACCGACCACAACACCACCAGCCACCACCCGCTCCTGGCCGATGCCGGCCGCCGCTACGGTGTCGAACTGCTTCCGGGGCAGGAGGTGACCACGGCCGACGGCCATGCGAACGCCTTCGGCGACATCGGCTGGGTCGACTTCCGGCGCCCGGCGGCCGAGTGGCTGGCCGACAGCGAGGCTCGCGGCGGGCTGCTGTCGGTCAACCACCCCGTGTCGGGTGACTGTGCCTGGCGGCACCTGCTGCCAGACCCCGCGCCGCTGGCCGAGGTCTGGCACTGGCCGTGGCCCGATCTCGCCGACGGGGGGCCGCTCGCGTGGTGGGCTGCAGCCGGGAACCCCACACCGATCGGCGGCAGCGACTGGCACCGCCCTGCGCCGGGTGCCGCGCCCGGATCGCCCACGACGTGGGTGGCGTGCGCTGACGGCGACGTGCTGGGCGGCATGGCCGCGGGCCGTACCGCCGTCTCCGCCGGTCGCGACGCGCCGGTGCTGCTGCGCGTGGGCGACGAGTGCGTGGCCGTCGTGGCCAGTGAAGCAGTCGAG
>Ga0247818_10002589_pt1 | contig 11667 bp, 5 predicted proteins | sample 13C_Glucose_Day1_FD_192424 | JGI IMG/M metagenome (GOLD analysis project Ga0247818, IMG submission 192424) | Soil microbial communities from agricultural site in Penn Yan, New York, United States - 13C_Glucose_Day1 | ecosystem: Environmental > Terrestrial > Soil > Agricultural land | place: USA...
GGTCAGGCGCGCGGTGGATGCCGCACCGTACTCGTCGACCACACTGGCGAGGAAATACTCGGTGGCCACCTCACCCTCGGCGAGCGCCTGAGTCGTCCCGCGATCATTGTCGAGGTGATACTGCCACCGGCCGGTGCCCGCATCGAGCGTCAACTCGCCGTATTGGCCGTGCACGGTGTCGACCTGCCAGTGCAGCTGGGCGTCCTGATCCGCGTCGCGGGCCTCAAGTCGGCCGCTGACGAGTGTCTGCCCGTCTTCCCGGTGGCTGCCGGTGAGTACCGAGGCCTCAGTGATTTCCGGGCGGTCGTTGGTGCCTTCCAGCTCGATGCGAATCAGCAGATCGACGGGCGCCTGATGGCCCGAACTGGCGCGCACCAGAAACTCCTCGATGACATGCTGACCTTCGTTCAGCCCCTGAAACGCAGGACTGGTGATGTTCGGGGTGTAACGCCAGGAGCCATCGGGTTCGACCTCTAACCTGCCATAGACACTTTCCGGCGCCAGCGCCTGCCATTGAACGGCCACGCCCCCTTCACCACCGCTTGCACTGAGATGGCCACTGACTTGTTGTTCAGTGTCCTCGATCACGCTGCCGGCAAGATCGCCGGTCGCCAGCAATGGCGTCGAACTGTCGATGTTGCTCGCGCTGTTGATGCTTTCGTCTTGAGCGTGCAGCGCGCGCGGAGCACTGGCGCCGCCACCAACGGGCGCCAACTCGGCAGCCTGCAGCGCCGGTGGGTCCAGGTCTCCTGCCACAAAAGCCGCTGCGCGGGCCGCATCGCCGAAGTCCGGCCTCGAAATATAGCCGGATTCAGCAGCGAAACCACTCGGGCCGGATGCCGGTGCCGCAATGACAGGCACCAGGCCGGGTACGGGCAATGCCTGCTCGGCGATGGAGTCCATCAGGGCACGAGCAGGCGATTGCTCGGAGGCGCCGACGGCATGGGGCTGCTCGCCAGGCAGTGTTTCCCCTTGCTTGTCCTCGGTCCAGCCCAGAGGGCTTTTTACGTCAGAGGTATCCTGCTTGCCCAGTGGCTGTTCATGCGCACGCAAGCGTCTGGCGGCTTCTTCCGGGCTCATTCCCGGGCGCACACCTGAAGTCGAACCGTCTTCATAATTGGCCATGATCTGTTCCCTGTGCTCCTGCGCCTAGCGTTCGTGGAATGCCATGTCGGCACCGAGAAAAACGGGCTTGGCAAGGTACTGGAACACCGTCTTGCGGCCAGTGACGATATCCGCCTCGCCGGTCATGCCGGGGATCAATTGGCGGTTCGCGTCGTTCCCGACATAGGCCTTGTCCAGCTGGATATCCACCTTGTAAAAGGTCGCGCCGGTCTGCTCCTGGCGAAACACCGATGGGGAGATGCGCTTGACCTTGCCCGACACTGAACCGAAGCGGCTGAAGTCGAAGGCATCGACCTTGACCAGCGTGGTTTGCCCGATACGCACGAACCCGATATCCCGTGGCGAGACCAGGACTTCCATCACCACGCCGCCTTCGCTGGGCACCAACTCCGCCACCGTGCCGCCGGGTGCAATCACCGCACCGGCGCGGGTATCAGGCAGTTGCTTGATAAAGCCGGCGACTGGCGCCACCACGTCGGTACGCCCATGGCGGTCTTTCAGGGCAACCATCTCCGCATCCAGCTCATGAATCTTCTCGATCAGTTCGCTGCGCTTGGCCCCCGCTTTCTGGTCAATCTCGTCCAGCACCTGCTGTAGCGCCGCTTGGGCCACGGCGATGGACTTTTGCAGTTCGGTGATGCGCGAATGCAGCTGCGCAAGGTTGCGTTCGACCTCCGCCGCATGCTCTTGGGCCTCGGCCATGCGCACCGCAGAAATCGCTCCCCTGGCGAAGCCATCCTGGTAACGGGCCTGGACGCCAAGGGTCAGGTTCAATTGGTTGCGCATCGCCGGCAATTCGCCCTGGGCGCCGCTCAGTGCCGCCCTCTGCTGCTCTAAGACGGTACGCTTGGAATCGGCCAGTGAGGAGTTGAGCGCCAGCTCATTGAGGTAACGCTTGATCGCTTCCGCCACCAGAACCGGCTGATCGGCGAAGGGAGAAAAATTCGGCCGACGTCCCTCGATGACAGCCCCCCACAGTTCGAGATCGATCTGCAGGGCGGAGCGGCGCACGCTAACCTGATCGAGATCCTTCTGCACATCCGTCGTGGCAAACCGGGCGATGACTTGCCCCGCCTTGACAGGCTCGTTCGCCTCGACCAGCAGCTCAGTGAGGATGCCGCCCTCCTTCGACTGCACGAGCTGAATCCGCGACACCGGCTGAACCTCCCCACGCGCCTTGGCCAGCTCATCAACCTGTGCAAGCAGCGTCCAGAGCAGGAACAGCACCACCAGGGCAACAATCGCCAACAGCAGTCGGCGCAATTGCCGCGAACTACGGCCATCGTTGAGCAGGTTGGCAATATTGGCACTGGCGCGATCGTCGGCCCCGGTGATGGTAATGATTTTTGGAAGTGGGTCGATCTTAAGCATGAACCGGTCCTTTTAAGCTGTCCTGCGCCGCAGGTATCTGGCTTTGAGGGGCGACTGGCCCGACATGAATCAATTTGCCCTGATCGAGAATCACGATCAGGTCCGCGGTTTCGATCAGGTCCGCACGGTGCGTAGCAATCACCACGGTGCTGATGCCGCGCAGGCTGTCGAGCAAGCGCTTGAACATGCCGTCCAGCACCGGATCGCCGTCGCGCAACGGGTCATCCAGCAACAGCAGGGGTGGATCGTCCAGCACGGCTTCGACCATGCCCACCACATGACGTATACGCAGGGCATCGGGGTCTTCGCGCCAGGGATCGAGCTGCAGGCTCAGCGCCGCCTCTTCGCTCGTGCAGCCGAGCAAACTCCACCAGGTTTCGCCCGCGACACGGGCAAAACAGGCAATGATTCGCTCGTCGCTGGCAGACGGATGGGACAACCGGAGGAAGTCACGCACCGGCAACGGCAGGTTCTGCAGGGTCTGCGCATGAAAACCGACCCAGACACGGTAATCCGCCGGGTCGAACTGACGGATATCCCGCCCGTCGAGCACCACGCGACCACTTTGTGGCATGCGCACGCCGGACAGACACTGCAATAGCGTGCTCTTACCAGCGCCATTGGGCCCGACCACCACCACACGCTGGCCCGGCTGCAGCTCGAAGCTGATGCCGTTGAGCGCAGGCTCCTGTTCGGCGGTATAGCGATAGTACAAATGGTCCACGGCGATACGAGGCGACAGCGGTTCGACCGGTGAATACATCTGCGGGTGCTGTGCCTCGCCAGCGGACTGCATCAGCCGCTCCAGTTGCAGGCGTGATTCTTTGATCTGGCTGATGCGCAGGCTAAGGGAAAAGAATTGCTGGGCCGGGGTGGTGACGTGCCAGACCAGCATCATCGTGGCGATCAACCCGCCCGCCGTCATGCCCTGAGACAGGACCAGAGCGATGCCGGCGGCCATGGTGCCCAGCACCGTGAACATCCCCAAAGCCTGGCCGATGCTCTGCACCAGCGCCTGGGCCAGGGCCAGATCACGATTGGCCTTTGCGGCCTGGCTGGACATGTCGCGCATACGCCGCAACCAGTGGTGATTGCCACTAATGCCCTGTAGGGAGCGAAGCCGCTGGATACCGCTGGAATACTCCTCCAGCAGCCGGTTGCCAACGCGGCTTGCGTGAACGGACTTACGCTGTACATAAGGCTGTACCAACCAGGCCGCGAGCCAGAACAGCAGCAGTCCAATGATCGGCACGAAAACAATCCAGCCGCCAAGCAGCGCGATCACCACGATGAACACCAGCACGAACGGATAATCAACCAGCGCCACACCGCCCGCACCGCTGAGGTACTGACGCACGCCTTCCAGGGAGCGCATGCGGTTGAGGTTGTTGTTCAGGCCCAGCCGCGACGAATACTCCAAGGGCAGACCGAGGGTTTTGCGAAACGCCGCAGTGCCAATGCTTGTGCCGGCCCATGCGCCCATGCGCGCTAGCAGTGTCGCGCGCCCGAGGCGCAGCCCCCAACCGCAGATGATGGCGACGATCGCCCCCAACCCCAGCGTGGTCAGCGTGCCAGTGGCGCCACTGGGAATTACCGAGTTGTAGACCGTCATGGTGAACAGCGACACCGACAACGCCAGGAGGTTGGTGACCAGACTGATCAGCCCGATCCCGAGCAATTCGCTTTGAGCCTTCGCCATCAGTCGCGCAAACCAGTCGGGCTGAGGGGCATCGATGGGCAAGAACCCGGCTTTGCGCTGGATCATCAGCAACTCGGTGTCATTCGACGGCTGCCAGCCCTCGACCGGGCTCACGCCGTCATGCCACCAGTCTTTATTGTCAAGACGACCGAGATAGAGCATGCACTGCTCACCGGTGATTGCCAGGGTGCCGACCGGCAGGCTTTCCATCAGGTTGTCGCGTTTGCCACGGGGCAAGTAATCGGAACGGAACCCGATGTCCGCCAACAGCGTGCGCAGGTCTTCTACGGTAAAACCGGCGCCCTGGGCCGGAAGGCTGGGCACCAGATTGCGCGGCGCACCGAACCAGTCCAGCGCCACCAAAAGTGCGGGCAGGCAGCGAGCAATCGCCGAGGCACCGAGACGCGCCTCGCCGAGCAGCGTGGCGATGCGCTGCATCCGTGCACGCTCACTCCAGAACACCTGCAGTTTGTTGGCCCTGTCTGACAGGATGGAACTGATATTTTCAGCCTGCATGCGGGTGACTCCTGCCAATGCGGATGCTGCGGTCGCACGCACCAATCATGATCGGCTTGTTGCTGGCGACCAGCACCGTGGGGCGACCCGCCATGTTTTGCAGTAACGCGGCAAGGCGTTTTTGCCCGTCCAGATCCAGACCGCTGCCAGCATGATCCAGCAACAAAATCTTGGGCTCACGCACCAGCGCCCGAATCAGTGCGATGCGCTGGTAAACCCCTTCGTCGAACTGTTCGGCGCCCAAGGCTCCGATTTCCGTCAACGCGCCACTGCGCAGACGGCCGAGAAATGGCAACAGGCCTAGTGCCTCCGCATAATCGCGCGCCCGCTCGTTGTACCGCGGGTCGAACAGGGTCAGGTTGTTGAGAATCGAACCCGCCACCAACGCAGGATGACGTGGCACCAGGCTTACGCTGTGGCGCAGGCTGACGGCCGAATATTCGAGTACCGAATGACCGTCCAGGCGCACCTCCAATCCCTGTTGGCGCCCGGTACCCGCCACCATGGCCAGCAGTTTTGACGCCAATGCCGCATCGGCGGCATCCAGGTGGACCAACTCGCCGGAGGCGATGTTGATGGTTAAGTCGGGGTTGTTTTCCCTGAGCAGCTCAATACACCCTTCAGTGACGATGAGCGATGCCCCGGTCTCGTCGCGCTTCTGTGGATACAGCACCGCATCGCCGACCGGCAGTTCAAGCAGGTGCTGGACTTTCGCCTGCGCTTCCCGTGCCTGCGCCAGGCGCGCCAGATAGCCTAATCCGAGCATTGCCGGGCCGATGGAACGTCCGGCGAGCAACGTACAGGCGGTCAGTCCGCCAGTGCTCAGTTCGCCCTTCATCACGTCAATCGCGCCAAAAATCACGATCAGAACCGTGGACAACTGGCCCAACAGCGCAGCATTCTCACGTACCCAGGCGACGAGCATTTCCAGACGGGCCGACGCTTCCATGTAGCGTGCATTCATCACCGCGTAGTTGCGGCTGAGACCGGGCTCGGCGCCGCGGGATTTGACCTCGGACAGCCCGGCGAAGGACGCCCACAACAAGTTACGACGACGGCTATCGGCGGCTTCGACGTTGCCCAGGGTTCGCTCAGTGGCGGCCTTGACCAGCAGCGTCATGCCCAGGGCAACGGCAAACAATGCCAACGGAATGACTGCCAGCCAGCCACCGATGTAAGCGACCAGGCCGATATAAACGGCAATAAACGGCACCTCATACAGCGCCACCGCGGCATTGCCGGACCACTGATCCCGCACTTGCGCCACCGAACGTATACCGTCGATGACGTTGGCGGTGCCCATGCCTTCTACGACATTGATATCAGCCTTCAGCAGACGGTCGAAAATACGCGTGGTTGTTTCGCTTTCGTATTGCGCGGCGATGTGCGCAAACAGCGCAGTGCGGCCGTAACGCAGAATAACTTCAAGGATGATGGCGATACCGACACCGAGCACCAGGAACACCGCCGTGCCGTAGGACTGGCTTGGCAGGATGCGGTCGTAGATCTGCAGCAATGCCAACGGCAATGCCAGGGCCAGCAGATGAATAACCAAAGAGACGGCTGCAACGTCCAGTCGATGAAAGCGCGGGCGATCGTCGACTACCGGTACGGAGGGTTTCGCGGTTGAGCTGTTCAACGGGACTTACTCGAGACGGGGTCTTTCGGTAAAGCAGGCGGGAGCAATTTATTTTGCCGCGCGAGCACGACGGGGAAAGGCGCGCCCGTCGCTTCTGCCAAGTGGATGCAGTAACGCATGTCACCCACACAGATGCTCTGAAATGAGCTGAACCGTATCAGTCGGACGCTGAAAAACGCTGAAAACTTCTGAACAATGCGCTTTTGACGTTACGAAGGGCGTGTTGGCGTGTATTTAACGGGTCATTGCGCCTGTTCCATTTGCCTGCAAGGCCTCGCTCAGACATTTCTGCGCCCGCTCAAAATCGTAACGTTTCACCGCGCTCTCCAATGGCTGGAAACTGTCTGCAAACGCACCGCGCAGGACGCCCGCCTGTGTCGCGAAATAAGGCACGGCCTGCGCATCGAAGTCACCCAGCAGGGCATCGAGATGTCGGCAAATCGTCTGCAACTCGACAACGTCGACCGCTATGGGCTCGGCCGCGACCACACAGGGCAACTTCTCGCGTAATTGCCCCAGCAGTGCTTCCAGGGGTTCGGTCAAGTCTTGCAGACAGACCTGCAGCTCAACGAGTGGCCTGTTTGCACGCAGTGCCTGCTCCAATGCATCTGCCGCCTGCGCGATGGTGTCAGCACCGATGGTCGCTGACATCCCTTTGCAGCTATGGGCCAACAGCTCGGCCTTTTCCAGCTTTCCCATCGCCAGCGCTGCGCGCAACTGCGAGAGCAAAGGTCTCTGGCCGGCCAGGTAGCTGTGCAACAAATCCAGATACAGGGTGTGCTTGCCCAGCACCCGGCGTAGCCCGGCCGCCACGTCAACGTCCACGCCAGCGAGACTCAAGTCTCCACCGGGGGTGATATCGGCCGTTTGAATGCCTGCAGCTTCACGCGTTGCGCCGGTAGGCTTGATCCAGCGCAGCAGCGTACGGAACAGTGTGTCCGGGTCGATAGGTTTGACGACAAAATCCACCATGCCTGCCTCCCTGCAGCGTTCGCGATCGGCCAGCATGGCATTGGCGGTCATGGCGACGATGGGCAGATCCCGCTTGCCTGGCAAGGCACGAATGGCTCGCGTCGCGCTCACGCCATCGAGTACCGGCATGTGCATGTCCATCAGCACCAAGTCGTAGTCGCACGTTTGCACCCGGTCGACGGCAATTTCTCCATTGCCAGCAATATCGACCAGCAATCCGGCATCGCTCAGCAGTTCGCTCGCCAACTGCTGGTTCAGTGCGTTGTCTTCGACCAACAGTACACGCGCCCCGAAAATGGCCGCCATGATGCACGCCTCGGGAATCTCCGGCGCAAAGCTTTGATGGGCGCTGTTATCGTCATCCCTCGCCAGCATCCGGCTACTGTTCGGGGTGTGGCATTGCAGTTTTTGGGGCGCAACTGGCACGATCCCGACCCGAGCGGTAAACCAGAAGGTCGAGCCCTGGCCAACAACGCTTTCCACGCCGACCGTGCCGCCCATCAATTCGGCCAGCTTCTTGGCAATCGCCAGGCCAAGGCCGGTGCCGCCGTATTGGCGGGTCGTCGAAGTATCGGCTTGCTGAAAGCTTTGGAACAGGCGCCCCATTTGCTCTTCAGACAGACCGATGCCGGTGTCCTTGACCGCAAAATACAGCAGCGCATCGGACTCGCTGCGCTCCTGTAAACGAACCACGATTGAGATCTCACCCTGTTCGGTGAACTTGACCGCGTTGCCGGCAAAATTGACCAGGACTTGCCCCATGCGTAGCGGATCGCCCATCAGCGTGGTCGGGACGTCGCTGGCCACATCGAGGATGAGTTCCAGGTTGCGCTGCGCGGCCCGCGTACCGACCAGGTTCACCACGTTGTCGAGCAGCTCCTCAAGGGTGAACTCGGTCTGTTCGACATTGAGCATGCCGGCTTCGATCTTGGAAAAATCGAGCACGTCGTTGATGATGCCCAGCAAATGCTTGCCAGACTGCTGGATCTTGTCGATGTAATCGCGCTGGCGCGGGTTCAATTCGGTTTTCAGCGTCAGGTAGCTCATGCCGATGATCACGTTCATCGGCGTGCGAATCTCATGGCTCATATTGGCCAAGAAGTCGCTTTTGTGTTGGTCGGCGACCTGAAGTTGACGATTCTTTTCCTGGATTTCGGCGATCAGGCTGGCTTTCACCTTCATGCTGGCGGCTTGCTGCGCGAGCACATCCGTCAAGGCAGCAGTGCGTTCATCGACCTTTTGCTCCAATTGTGCGTAATACGCTTGCAGCTGTTCGAGCATTATTTTCAATGCGTACAACAGGCTGGAGCGGTCGCTGGCTTTGGTGTGCAGTGTCACTGTCAAATCACCGGCTGCCACCTTGCGCGCAATATCCGCTGCATAGGACGGCTCACCACCAATCTGCCGCACAATCATGCGGGTAATCAGCCAACCGATCAGGATGACCAGCGCAATGCCGCCTATCACCAGGCCCACCATTGTCTGGCCGATCCGCCCCACGATTACATCGGCTTCGGCGATCCCGTGACTGGCGGTATCCTCGTTGATCTTGATCATCGTCTCCAAGGTTGTCTGCAATACCGTGTAGTACGGCATAACCTCAACCTGCAGCACCGCGAGCCCCTCCAGATTCCTGTTCGCCACCCCCAATGCCAGCGCTTTCTGCGCCGCCTGGATATAGAGCGGCCATTGCTGGTCGAACACGCTCAAGTTTTGTTTCTCGCCATCAACCAGTAACGTCTGGCGATACGCATTCATGAGGTCGACGATGTGGCGCTCCGACGCCTGGTTTTTCGGTGTCAGGGACGCCATCACTTTCAGGTCGGTTTCCGTGCAAGCCCTGTAAATCCGGGCCATATTCTCCTTCAGTTCACTATTGGCATACCCCAGATCGCGGATCGGCACCAGACGGTCGGCGTACATGCTGGCCATCATGTCGGCAACCTTGTAGATATTCATGTAGGCGAGTACGCCAATCATCAATGCCATTGCGGAAACTGCAAGGAACGTGAAGATCAGTTTTGCCCCCAGCTTTAACTTCATGAACCACTGCATACTTTCTCTCCGGCCACATAGCGTGAAACTCATCACACTGTGCTCTATGTCCGGCAGAACCGGCGGTTGCACGTACTGGTACTTGTCCCCCGAAGACGGCTGGCCATGGGGTTAACTTGCGCAATTGAGCGCTGCCGAGTCGATCATAACCAAGACTCCGCAATAAGTCGGTCGAGCTTCCCCCAATCAGCCATACCCAATATCCTTGTGGTATTGAGGCCGCGTATTAGGGCATGCCCCATCCAGCATCCGCTCTGAATTGGAATGTATTGCGCCCAGCCGAGCAATGAAAAACGATGATTTCCTTGAAAGGGTCTGGTGCAGTGAGCAGCTATACGCGAACAGAGAGTAAGGCCGCCCGATAAAGGCAGTGGATTTGCTCCCGTCGAGTTGCTATTTGTTATGCAGTGAAGCCCAAGAAGAATGCGATAGAAGAAACGGCATGTAGCGACGAAGCTGAGCCGCACTCATCTGCGGCACACCTGTCAGGTATATAGGGTACCAACGCGGGATATAGGCTTTGCCTGCAAACTCGATCTGCTTCGTCCACGGAATCAACTTGGCTGTTTGCTTCCTTTGAGCGTGACAGCTCTGCGTCTCCCTGTCGGGCACTTCTAACTGACCCGGATGCTCAGTATTCAATGTCGAGCAAACAGCGTCTGCCTCTCTCTTAACCTTGAAGAAACCATGCTTACTAGCTGAACCGCTTTCTACAAGATCAACGACCCTGTATCGCTTGCTGCCATCGCCCAGTGTGGTGGTCTCATCACTCTGAATCTTGCGTGCATGGTTGCTTTCCGTGATTGCACATGCGGTGGGTTTTTAGAGTAAAGCGGCTGAAAAACGACGGATCAGCTACAAACTATTAAAAAACAATGGTGATCACATGAGTTGTCTTGTTTGTGCAGGTGTCGCAGAACGCATTCAGTGTCATGGCGCATGGGCGAAGAGAGATTGTCCGGCCGCCCGTGATCGCTATGGCATTGCAGATGCACTCGTGTTGGCGATGATCGAGGAGGGACAGATTTTCGATGTGAGCAAAACAAGGATTTGGCTTACCATCAAGCCTGTCTGAACGCGGCCCTGCGGGTCTGTGAAACAAGCGAGGGCCGGCGCTTAAAGGGTGCCTTTCATAAGTTTTCAGCGTTATTCATTGTTCAGCGAAGTGCAGGTCAACCTATTTCAGAGCGGTTTTGTCGAGGAGATGCCTTACTACGGCAGCTCTTGGCTATGCCGACGCAGAACGGTAAGAACAGCACGAGAATGGTGATGTTACCTGGCAAGTTGTGGCCCGCCGCACCGCCTGCCTTACGTCTGATAAACGCCGTCTTGGTGGCCTGCTTGGTCAGTGCATTTATCTATTTGAATTTTTAGTACCTGTTGCTGGCTCGTAGGGATGAACGAATTGCCTCTCAGGTCACTAGGCCCAGCCAACTTGAGAAACGCCACAACAGAGTTTTCAGATGCTCAGTGACACCCAATTCTGGAAGCTGTTACGCCAAGAGTTGCTCCCTCTCAAGCGTCTGGGCCTCAGGCAGCGCGCCAAGTGTCTAGCATCGGTTGTTTCTGTCGGGAGCCAAGATGTCATGACTTACTCCGAGCGCCCGATGCATTTCATTTCCTGCCTGCCCCGGTCAACCTCGACGTTATTGCCGTCTGTGCTGTTTCGGCTGGATAGAAAAGACGGGGCGTCAACCGAAATGGCTGGTAGCAGAAGCCGTGAAAAAACCGGCCTAAATCTACGCAGCAGCGTTTTCCTGACACTTTCTAGCAAGCTGTAGGCTGATAGCCCTCTTCGAGCTTTTGAAAACTGACTTGTCGTGGACGAAGTAGCGCTTCCCGCAGAGATCCGCAGGTCAGAAAACCAGATTCTTACGCGGTTGCAACGGAATCCGGCCGCTTTGGCCGACGTGCTAACTAAGTGAAACCTTGATCCATTGTCCATCAGCGCATGACGAACCGAGTCAAAAACATGACAGAAGAACTTATGCCAAGTCCGCCATCTCTTTCTAGCCCTTCCGTCGCGCCCCGTTTTGGACTCGGCAAGAAAATCGGGATTGTGTTCCTGGCGCTGCTGCTGCTCGGGCTTGGCAATATCCTGGTCGTGCACGCCATGTTCGCGGAATTCACCGGTTTTGACGAAACGATGCGGGTTGCGGGCAAAATGCGTTACCTCGGTCACCGGATGGCGCTCAACACCAGCAGCTTTTTGAACGGATGGTCTCCCGGCAAGGAGGCTGCGATCTCAGACATCAAGAGCTATGAGGATGCGGTCAGAACGCTGATGCAC
>Ga0247818_10002595_pt1 | contig 11659 bp, 8 predicted proteins | sample 13C_Glucose_Day1_FD_192424 | JGI IMG/M metagenome (GOLD analysis project Ga0247818, IMG submission 192424) | Soil microbial communities from agricultural site in Penn Yan, New York, United States - 13C_Glucose_Day1 | ecosystem: Environmental > Terrestrial > Soil > Agricultural land | place: USA...
CAGCGCAGGGATCGGGCGCTGCGAGGTGTCGACGCAGACGGTCCGCCTAGCATGGGTCGGTGCCCGAGCTACCCGCCTCCGTCCGCCTCGCGCTGTGGACCACCGCAGCCTGGGCGGACGGAGGCGACCCCAGGCGCGCCCTGGCGGCGGCGCTGCCGGACGTCGACCACGTGGCCGGCGACCTCGGCCGCCTGGACCTGTGGCGCGACCTCGGCGAAGGTGCACTCCTGGTGGCCCTCCCGGCGCCCGGTGACCTGGCCGGCGTCCCCGGCGCCCCTGCGGAGGCACAGGGGGCTGCGGCCGAGGCCGGCGAGTGCGTGTTCGTCCCCGGCGTGGGCGGCATGCTCGTGCCCACCGTGGCCGTCTTCGGCCCGACCTCGGGCTCGCGCCTGGACACGGGGACGCGGGTGGACTGGCGCGCCTTCGACGCGGACCCCGTGCCGCGACACCGGGTGGAGGCTCTCGAGCCATCGCAGCTCGAGCGCCACCTGCGCCAGGAGCTCCTCGACGCCACCGAGGCCCTGGAGAAGGTCGGTGGCCAGCCGTTCGCAGGGGCGGCCGCGCGGGAGTTCGCCGATGCCGCCCTGGGGGCCGAGTGGGGGCTGCCGACAGCGCTGCCGGCCCGGGCGCAGAAGGTGATCGTCCTTGCGGGGACCCTCGGACAGGTGGTGGACATCGCACTGGCGGGCCCCGACGACGCCCTGGACGCCACGACGTCCTCCACCCGCCGGTACCTCCTGCAGCGCCTGCAGCGCGCTGCAGACCGCGCCCTGGCGGACGCGGCGAACGCGGCCTGTGCCGTGCTGGCCGGCTGGCGCCCGGCATGAGAGCGTGAGTCATGGCTGAGAGCAAGGACGCCGCGACGTCGCAGCGAAGCACCGCCGCAGCGGAGGTCATCACCGCCTGGCACGCGGCGGTCAACAACCGGGATGTCGACGCCGCGGTGGCGCTGTGCGCCCCGGCGGTCGCCGTCGCGGGACCGCGTGGAACGGCCCACGGGCACGACGTCATGCGCGCCTGGCTGACGCGATCCGGCATACGGCTGGAGCCCCAGCACCCGCTGCAGGAGGTGGACGGACGGGTGTTCGTCCACGAGCGGGCCCAGTGGACCACGACGGCCGACGCGCCGGTCCAGGCGCCCACCGACCACCCGGTCGAGACCTGGGTGGTCTTCACCGCGACCGACGGCCTCGTGACCTCCGTCAGCCGCTACGAGACCGAGGACGACGCGCTGCGCGCCGTCTCCTCCGGTGAGCGCCTGCCGGGCGACTGAACACGGGCTGCGGCGCCGGCAGCGGTCGTCAGCCGAGCATGCGGCGGCGCAGCACGTCGAGGTACACCTGCATCGTGCGGTCACCAATGCTGGCCCAGGAGAAGGAGTCCACCGCGCGCTTGCGCCCGGCCAGGCCCATGCGGTCCGCCCGGGCCCGGTCGCTCACCGCCTCGGTCAGCGTCGCCGTCAGGTCGGCGACGAAGCGGTCGGGGTCGACGGGGATGCCGGTGCCGTCCTGCACCTGCTCGATGGGCACGAGCCAGCCCGTCTCACCGTGCACGACCACCTCGGGGATGCCCCCGGTGGCCGTCGCCACGACCGGCAGCTCGCAGGCCATCGCCTCGAGGTTGACGATGCCGAGGGGCTCGTACACCGACGGGCAGGCGAAGACGGTGGACACGCTCAGCAGGGCGATCACCTCGCCGCGCGGCAGCATCTCCGGGATCCAGACGACGCCGTCCCGCTTCGCTCGCAGGGAGTCCATCAGGCCCTCGACCTCCGCGAGGATCTCGGGGGTGTCCGGTGCCCCGGCGCACAGCACGAGCTGGACCTCCGGCGGCAGCTCGGCGGCGGCACGTAGAAGGTACGGCAGGCCCTTCTGGCGGGTGATGCGACCGACGAAGATGACCGAGGGCCGGTCGGGGTCGACGCCGTGCTTGCGCGCGATGTCGGGGTCGGGGTCGTGCTGCCACAGCTGGGAGTCGATGCCGTTGTGCACCACGTGGACGCGGTCAGGGTCCACGGAGGGGTAGCTGCGCAGCACGTCCTCACGCATCCCGGCACTCACCGCGATCACCGCGTCGGCCCCCTCGAAGGCCGTGCGCTCGACGAAGGACGACACCCGGTACCCGCCGCCGAGCTGCTCGGCCTTCCAGGGACGCATGGGCTCGAGGCTGTGTGCGGTCACGACGTGCGGCATGCCACCAAGGAGTGAGGCGAGATGTCCGCCGAAGTTGGCGTACCACGTGTGGGAGTGGACGACGTCCGCGCCGATGCACTCGCCCGCCATCCGCAAGTCCACCCCCATGGTCTGGACGGCGGCGTTGGCGTCCGCCAGGTCCGGGAGATCGGGGTACCCGTACGTGCCCGACTCGTCCCGCGGAATACCGAAGCACCGCACGCGTGTGTCGACATCCCCCCTGTCCCGCAGGGCCCGAACGAGCTCGGCGACGTGGACGCCCGCCCCGCCGTAGATCTGGGGCGGGTACTCCTTGCTGAGGATGTCGACTCTCACAGCCCGGACCCTAGTCCCGAGATGGGGTCGCCGCGAGGGGCGGATTTCCCTACTGTCGTCCCATGCCATACAGATCGGGTGGACCCAAGGTCTTGGCCATCGTCCTCGCCGGCGGGGAGGGCAAGCGGCTCATGCCGCTCACCGCGGACCGGGCCAAGCCCGCGGTTCCCTTCGGGGGCATCTACCGGCTCATCGACTTCGCCCTGAGCAACGTCGTCAACTCGGGGTACCTCAAGGTCGTCGTGCTGACCCAGTACAAGTCACACAGCCTCGACCGGCACGTCACCAAGACGTGGCGGATGTCCAACATGCTGGGGAACTACGTCACCCCCGTGCCGGCCCAGCAACGGATCGACAAGAACTGGTACCTCGGCAGCGCCAACGCGATCTACCAGAGCCTCAACCTCATCCACGACGAGAACCCCGACATCGTCGTCGTCGTCGGCGCCGACCACGTCTACCGCATGGACTTCTCCCAGATGGTCCAGCAGCACCTCGAGACCGCAGCGGGCGTCACCGTCGCTGCCATCCGGCAGCCGCGCAGCCTGGCCGACCAGTTCGGGGTCATCGAGGTCGCCGCCGAGGACCGGCGCAGGATCGACGCGTTCAAGGAGAAGCCGAAGGACGCCGTGGGCCTGCCGGACTCCCCCGACGAGGTGCTCGCCTCCATGGGCAACTACGTGTTCGACGCCGACGTCCTCATCGACGCCGTCACCCGGGACAGCATCCGCGAGGGCAGCAACCACGACATGGGCGGCGACATCGTCCCCGCGTTCGTCAACGAGGGCGCCGGGTACGTCTACGACTTCAAGGACAACGTCATCCCCGGGGCCACCGAGCGAGACCAGGCGTACTGGCGCGACGTCGGGACGATGGACTCCTACTGGGAGGCGAACATGGACCTCGTCTCCATCCACCCGGTGTTCAACCTCTACAACTACGAGTGGCCGATCTACACCGACTACGGGCCGTACCCGCCGGCGAAGCTGGTCCACGGCGCCCAGGGCAAGTTCGGAGAGGCCCACAACTCCGCCGTGTCCCCCGGCGTCGTCATCAGCGGTGCGACGGTGACCAACTCTGTGCTCTCCCCGCGGGTCCACGTGCACAGCGCCACGACGATCGTCGACAGCGTCCTGCTCGACGGCGTCGAGGTCGCGCGCCACGCCGACATCCGGCGAGCCATCATCGACAAGAACGTCTACGTCCCGGAGGGTGCCACCATCGGCGTGGACCGTGAGCACGACCTCGCCCGGGGCTTCCAGGTGACCGAGTCCGGCCTGACTGTCGTCGCCAAGGGCCAGGAGGTCAAGCCCTGACCGCGCTGGGACCCATCCGCATCGGCGTGCAGCTCCAGCCCCAGCACGCGGAGTACGCCGACATCCGCCGGGCCTGCGCCGCGGCCGAGGAGGCCGGGGTGGACGTGGTGTTCACCTGGGACCACTTCTACCCGCTGTACGGCGGTCACGACGGGCGGCACTTCGAGTGCTGGACCACGCTCGCGGCCTGGGCCGAGGCGACCGAGCGGGTGGAGATCGGCGCCCTCGTCACCTGCAACTCCTACCGGAACCCCGACCTGCTCGCCGACATGGCGCGCACCGTCGACCACATCAGCGGCGGCCGGCTGATCCTGGGCATCGGCTCCGGCTGGTTCGAGCGCGACTACGACGAGTACGGCTACGAGTTCGGGACGGCCGGCAGCCGCCTGAACGCCCTGGCCCGTGACCTGCCGCGCATCAGGGGGCGCTGGGAGCGGCTCAACCCGCCGCCGACCCGGCAGATCCCCGTCCTCGTCGGCGGGGGCGGCGAGCGCAAGACGCTGCGGATCGTGGCCGAGCACGCGGACATCTGGCACGGGTTCGGAGGCGCCGACACCATCGCCCACAAGCACCGGGTGCTCGACGCGTGGTGCGACCGGCTGGGCCGGGACCCCGGCGAGATCGAGCGTTCGGCCGGGGTCTCCGCGCGCCCGGGGCGCTTCCCGGAGGATGCGCGCGACTACCCCGCCTCGGCGGAGGCACTGCACGCGGTGGGCACCCGGCTCTTCACCGTGGGGCTCAGCGGGCCCGCCTACGACCTCGGGCCGATCCGGGACCTGGTCGCATGGCGAGACTCCCGCAGGGACGGCTGACGCTGCTCGATATCGTGACGCGGTGGACGAACCCACCCCATCGGGGGCACCGACCCTGCTCGTCACCATCAGTGGAGACGACCGTCCAGGCGTCAGCAGCGCGCTGTTCGACGCGATCGCGGACGTGGGGTCCCAGGTTCTCGACCTCGAGCAGGTGGTGGTGCGCGGGCACCTGACCCTGGCGATGCTGCTCGCCCCCGGCCCCGGCGACGACACGCGGCTCGAGCGAGCCGTGACCGACGTCGCCGGCCAGCTCGGGCTGGCGGCGCGCTTCGAGTCCGGCACGGGCGACAACGCGCCGCGACGGACCGGCCGGGTGGCCGTCGTGCTGCTCGGGGCGCCGCTGCTGGCGAGTGCCGTGGCAGCCGTGACAGCCCGCATCGCCGCTCACGGGGCGAACATCGACCGCATCCGCCGCCTGTCCCGCTACCCCGTGACCACCGTGGAGTTCGACGTCTCCGGAGCCGACGTCATCGTCCTGCGGCGCGAGCTCGCCCTGGAGTCGCACGTCCACGGCGTCGACATCGCCGTCGCCCCCGCGGGGCTCGCCCGGCGTGGCCGACGTCTCGTCGTCATGGACGTCGACTCCACCCTCATCCAGGACGAGGTCATCGAGCTGCTGGCCGCCCACGCAGGCCGCGAGGACGAGGTGGCCGCCGTGACCGAGGCCGCCATGCGCGGCGAGCTCGACTTCGCGGAGAGCCTGCGCGAGCGGGTGGCCGCGCTCCGTGGTCTGCCCGAGAGCGTGCTGGAGGAGGTGCGGGCCTCCGTGCAGTTCACCCCGGGGGCGCGAACACTCGTGCGCACCCTGAAACGCCTCGGCTTCACGGTCGCCATCGTGTCGGGCGGCTTCATCGAGATCGTCGCGGACCTCGCCCGGGAGCTCGACATCGACCATGCCCACGCCAACCGGCTCGAGATCGTCGACGGGCACCTCACCGGCCGGGTCGTCGGCGACATCGTCGACCGTGCGGGCAAGGCGGCCGCCCTGCGGCGCTTCGCCGAGGAGGCGCAGCTGCCGCTGTCGCGCACCGTCGCCATCGGCGACGGCGCCAACGACCTCGACATGCTCGAGGTCGCCGGGCTCGGCATCGCGTTCAACGCCAAGCCGGTCGTGCGCGAGCAGGCCGACGCGGCCGTGAACGTGCCCTACCTCGACGCCGTGCTCTACCTGCTCGGCATCACTCGCGAGGAGATCGAGGAGGCCGACGCCGCCGACGGCACGCCGACACCCGCTCCGCCGATCCCCTCGCGCTGACTCCTAGGCTGTCGCAATGGCACGTTCCTCCAGCGGGAGACCCACCCTCTTCATCATCGGCGGCGCCGAGGACAGGGTTGGGAAGGCTGTCGTGCTGCGCCGCTTCGTCCGGCTCGCCGGGGGCCGACGGTCGCGCATCGTCATCATCCCCACCGCGTCCTCGTTCCAGGACGAGGTGGTCGAGGCCTACACCGAGGTGTTCACGCGGCTCGGCGCCCAGCACCTCTCGGTGGTCAACCCCGAGGACCGGCAAGAGGCCCACGACCCGCAGGCGGTCGGGCTCATCGACCAGGCCACGGGGATCTTCATGAGCGGCGGGAGCCAGCTCAAGCTCAGCCAGCGCCTCCCCGGCACACCCCTCGGCGAGGCCATCCACCGGGCACACGACCGCGGCGCCGTGGTGGGCGGCACATCGGCAGGGGCATCGATCATGAGCCAGTTCATGATCTCCATGGGCGACGAGGGCATCACGCCCCGCCAGCGGAACAGCCAGCTCAGCGCGGGACTCGGGCTCATCGAGGGCGTCATCATCGACCAGCACTTCGGACAGCGGGCCAGGTACGGCCGGCTCCTGTCGATGGTCGCCGGCTCGCCCCACCTCATCGGCATCGGTATCGACGAGGACACCGCCATCGAGGTGGTCGACCGGAGCACCTTCACCGTCCACGGCCGCGGCGCGGTGTTCGTCCTCGACTGCCGGGCCGCCGCCTCGGACGCCCCGGAGGCGCGGCGGGGGGCTCCGATGATGGTCTCGGGGGCGGTGGTGCATTCCCTCCCCGCGGGCGCTACGTTCGACCTTCGCGACGTGCGGCTCATCGACTTCGTGGAGAAGCACCCGGACGTCGCCGTGGCCCTGGCAAGCGACAGGGCCTGACGCCCCACTGCAGCACCCGGCAAGGAGACCCCATGGCAACAGACCGTCCGACCCCGACAGGCCCGGCCGCCCCAGAGCTGAGCATCGTCGAGTCGCGCGTCTACCGGGGTGGCAACGTCTGGTCCTACACCCCCGCGATCCACCTCGTCGTGGACCTGGGGGTGCTCGAGGGATACCCGACGGACACGCTCGAGGGGTTCACCGAGCGCCTGGTCGAGCTCCTCCCCGGGCTGGAGGGCCACACCTGCTCGCGCGGCGTGAAGGGCGGCTTCGTCGCTCGCCTGCGGGAGGGAACCTGGCTCGGGCACGTCACCGAGCACGTGGCGCTCCAGCTGCAGCAGGAGGCCGGCCATGACGTCCGGCGCGGCAAGACCCGGGCCGTCAAGGGCGTTCCCGGCCGCTACAACGTCATCTACGGCTACGCCGACGAGTCGGTCGGCCTGGCCGCGGGCACCCTTGCCGTGCGGCTCGTGAACCACCTGGTGCAGGCCGAGGAGGGCTTCGACTTCCCGGAGGAGCTCGACCTGTTCCTGCGCCGGGCCCAGCGCACCGCCTTCGGCCCCTCGACCGCCGCCATCCTCGAGGAGGCGGTGAGCCGGGACATCCCCTACATCCGGCTCAACACGGCATCCCTCGTCCAGCTCGGCCAGGGCGTCCACGCCCAGCGGATCCGGGCCACGATGACGTCGAAGACCGGCGCTCTCGCGGTCGACCTCGCCGGCGACAAGGACATGACGACCCGGCTCCTCGCCTCGGCCGGCCTCCCCGTGCCCAAGCAGGAGACCGTGCGCACTGCGGATGCCGCCGTGGCCGCGGCCCGCCGCATCGGCTACCCCGTCGTCGTCAAGCCGCTCGACGGCAACCACGGGCGCGGCGTGTGCCTCGACCTGCAGACAGAGGATGAGGTGCGAGCCGGCTTCGCCACGGCCGAGGGCGAGTCGCGGCGCGGCTACGTCATCGTCGAGTCCTTCGTCACGGGTCGCGACTACCGGTGCCTCATCGTCGGCGGCAAGATGCAGGCGATCGCTGAGCGCGTTCCCGCCCACGTGGTCGGTGACGCCACGCACACTGTCGCAGAGCTCGTCGAGATCACCAACGCCGACCCGCGCCGCGGTGTCGGCCACGAGAAGGTGCTGACCCGCATCAAGCTCGACGCGGCCGCCACGGCGCTCGTCCAGGAGCAGGGTTTCGCTTTGGACGACGTGCCCCCGGAGGGCCAGATGGTCAAGCTCGCGCTGACCGGCAACATGTCCACCGGTGGGATCTCCGTCGACCGCACGTTCGACGCGCACCCGGACAACATCGAGATCGCCGAGGAGGCGGCCCGCATGATCGGGCTCGACGTCGCCGGCATCGACTTCATCTGCCCGGACATCGCCTCACCGGTGCGCGAGACCGGGGGCGCGATCTGCGAGGTGAACGCGGCGCCGGGCTTCCGGATGCACACGCACCCCACGGTGGGTGAGCCGCAGTTCATCGCCAAGCCGGTCGTGGACCTGCTCTTCCCCCCGGGCTCCCCCTCGCGGGTGCCCATCGTCGCCGTCACCGGGACCAACGGCAAGACGACCACGTCACGGATGATCGCCCACATCTTCAAGGGGATCGGCCGCAAGGTCGGCATGACCTCGACCGACGGCATCGTCATCGACGAGCGCCTCGTCATCAAGTCCGACGCGTCCGGGCCGCGATCGGCCCGGATGGTCCTGCAGAACCCCCGGGTGGACTTCGCCGTCATGGAGGTCGCCCGCGGCGGCATCCTGCGTGAGGGCCTGGGCTACGACCGCAACGACGTCGCCGTGGTCACCAACATCGCCCCCGACCACCTCGGCATGCGCGGGATCGACACCCTCGAGCAGCTCGCCGACGTCAAGGCTGTCGTCGTGGAGGCAGTGCCGCGCGACGGTTTCGCGGTCCTCAACGCCGACGACGACCTGGTGCGCAGGATGCGCCGCCGGTGCTCCGGCGGCATCGTCTGGTTCTCCCTGCAGCCGCCCGGGACCAAGGTGCGCGAGTTCGTGGACGACTACTGCCGCCGGGGCGGCCGCGCCGTCGTGCTCGAGCCGACCGACAAGGGCGACATGATCGTCATCAAGCACGGCCGTCGCTCGATGCAGCTCGCCTGGACCCACCTGCTCCCCTCCACCTTCGGGGGAACGGCGAAGTTCAACGTCGCCAACGCCATGGCGGCTGCCGGTGCGGCCTTCGCCGCGGGGGCGGGCCTGCACGAGATCCGCCAGGGCCTGAGGACGTTCGCGACGTCCTACTACCTCTCCCCCGGCCGCATGAACCAGGTCAACGTCAACAACATCGACGTCTTCGTCGACTACTGCCACAACGCCCCCGGCATGCGCGTCCTCGGCGACTTCGTCGAGAGCTACTCCGCCCAGAAGTCCGGTCAGAGCGACCTCGGCAAGATCTCGCGGCTCGGAGTCATCGCGACCGCCGGTGACCGCCGCGACGACGACATGCGCGAGCTCGGTGCCATCGCCGCCGCGCACTTCGACGTCCTCGTCGTCCGCGAGGACGAGCGGCTGCGCGGACGACGGCGCGGCGAGTGCGCCGAGCTCGTCGCCGAGGGCGCCCGCTCGCGCCTCGGTGAGGAGGGGGTGCGCTGCCGCCAGGTCGAGGTCGTGCTCGACGAGGTGGAGGCGCTCCACAACGTCATGGCGCGGGCGAACCCGGGAGACGTCGTGGTGCTCTGCGTGGACAAGCACGCGCAGGTCCTCGCGGAGCTCGAGCAGCTGACCCAGAGCGCGCAGGCCGGGGCCCACACGGGCGGGCAGGTTGTCAGCGACCCCGACCTCGACCCCGCCGAGCTGCAGACCGAGGCGCAGGTGTCCGGCGACGAGGCGGGCGCCAGCGCCGACGAGGAGCTCGAGACCGCCCACTCCAGCTGAGCGGGCCTGCCGGAGCGAGTCCACGACTGCGCCGTGTGCCGCGTGGCGGGGCCCGCCACGCGGCATACCTGCCGGCCCTCAGCGGGCCCGGAACTCCTCGGCGTAGCGGTGCAGGGCACCCTGGTAGCTCAAGGTGTCCTCGTCACCGGCGTGGTGGATGAGGCTGTCGACGAGGTCCGCAACGGCCTCGCCGGCCCTCCCGCAGTCCACGGCTGAGAGGGCACGGAAGGCGGCGATGGCGACGCTGTGGGGTCGCTCCCCCGCGAGCTCGGACAGCAGCTCGTAGGACTCCTCGGCCGACCCGACCACGCGCAGGCTCGAGGCGAGCTGAATGCGCGCGCGGTGGCGGTGCGGCTCCCGCAGCCCCGCGGCGAGGGCCTTGCGGTACACCTCGATGGCCTCACGCTCCTGACCCGCGGCGTCGAGGGCGCCGGCGTACTCGAAGGCCAGCCGGGCGTCGCCCGGGTGCTCGCTGTGCAGCTCGGCGGCCGCCCTGATACGCGCCTGCTCGTCCTCGAGGTCCCAGAGCTCGGCGATGGCCGCCTCGAACTCGTGCTCCCCGCGCGCCGCGACAACCTTGCGCCGGATGTCTGCCGCGGTGTCGGGTGTGGCACCCTGCTCGGCGAGCCAGTCGGCGACCTGCTGTCGCTCGGAATGGCACATCAGCGCCAGCACGTCGCCGTCGGCGGCCTCGGGCACGAGGGCCTGCAGCCCGGCGAGCTCGGTCTCGTACGACTCGATCTCCGCCACGCCGGCACGAGCCAGCCCGATGCGCAGGTGGTGCTCGAGGTCGGCCATGGTGCGCCCCCGCAGGTAGTGCGCCTTGTGCGCGGCGACGATGCGGTCGGCACGGAGGCCGGCCAGCTCGCCGATCGACTCCAGCAGCTCGTCGGTCCGGTCCCCGGCCAGCCCCAGGCCGAGGTGGACCTGGCCGCCCGGCACCCTCAGGCCGTGGGCGACGTCCATGAGCGCCTCGAGCCCGGCCTCGTTGTGCGCGAGGTCGACGATGATCGTCACGGCACCGCCGTCCGGCGTGCGCAGCGTGTAGGTGTTCATGCGGCCGGGGTTGAGCCGCATGTCGGGCGCAAACGTCTTCAGGCCCTCCACGACCGCCTCCCGCGGGAGGCCGAGACCCAGGGCGGCGGCGGCCCCGGCGAGGGCGTTGGCGATGTTGTGCTGCGACAGGCCCGACAGCGTCGCGGGGACGTCGAGGATGCCCACGAGTCGGTCCGCCTCGCCGCTCTCGTTCAGCACCGTGATGTCGCCGTCCAGGACCGTGATGGCCCGGCCCCCTGCGTCGAGCGCCTCGCGGATGGCGGGCGAGTCCGGGCGCAGCGCGAAGACCCATGGCTTGGCCTTGGTGTTGCCGCGCATGGCCCAGACGCGCGGGTCCTCGCCGTTGAGGACGGTCCACCCGCCCGGCCTCGTGGCCTTGGTGACGATCGCCTTCACCTCTGCGAGCTGGTCGACGGTGTCGATGCCCTGCAGCCCGAGGTGGTCGGCGGAGACGTTCGTGACGACGCTGACGTCGTTGGACGCCACGCCCATGCCCTTGAGCAGCATTCCACCGCGGGCCGTCTCGAGGATGCCGAGCTGGAGGCCGGGGGTGGCCAGCACGGCCCTGGCGCCGGCTGGCCCGGAGTAGTCGCCCCGCTCGACGAGCTCGCCCTGCACGACGACGCCGTCCGTGGAGGACCACGCCGTCTTCAGGCCGGCGGTCATCCCGATGTGCCCGAGCAGGCGCGTCGTGGTCGTCTTGCCGTTCGTCCCCGTGATCGAGGCCACCGGGACGGTCGGCACCGTCACCGCCGGCTTGGGGCCGGGGGCGCTCCGGGTGATCTCCTCGGCCTGCTCGGCCACGACGTCGGTGCCGCCCAGCCAGGCCTCCAGTGTCGGCCCCAGTGCCGCGCCGAGGGCCTCACCGCGCCCCCGCCTGCGCCACACGAAGGCGACGACCACGTGGTCCGGGGAGGAGCCAGGACGGCTGCGCACGCC
>Ga0247818_10002596_pt1 | contig 11653 bp, 9 predicted proteins | sample 13C_Glucose_Day1_FD_192424 | JGI IMG/M metagenome (GOLD analysis project Ga0247818, IMG submission 192424) | Soil microbial communities from agricultural site in Penn Yan, New York, United States - 13C_Glucose_Day1 | ecosystem: Environmental > Terrestrial > Soil > Agricultural land | place: USA...
ACCCTGCACGCGACGCTGTCGCCATCCATGGACATCATGGTGTCGTCGAACTTCGAACGCCTGCTGTTCGACCTGCACGGTCGCAATGGCGCGGCCATTGCCGGCCTGATGGATTCGTTCAAGCAGGGTGGCGGCTTCAGCGTCGAACAGGAACGCTGGACCGAAGCCCGCAAGCTGTTTGACTCTCTGGCCGTGGATGATGCGCAGACCTGCGAAACCATCGCCGAGGTCTACGAGCAAACCGGCGAGGTGTTGGACCCGCACACGGCCATCGGCGTCAGGGCGGCACGGGAATGCCGTCGTAGCCTGGATATTCCTATGGTGGTCCTGGGCACGGCGCATCCGGTCAAGTTCCCCGACGCGGTGGAAAAAGCCGGTGTAGGAAAAGCGCTACAACTGCCTGCACATCTTTCTGATTTGTTTGAGCGTGATGAGCGTTGCACCGTGTTGCCAAACGACCTGAAGGCCGTGCAGGCCTTTGTCAGTCAGCATGGCAACCGCGGCAAGCCTTTGTAACAGGCTGATACTGTCACATTTTGAAGCCCGTCTACTGACGGGCTTTTTTGTTCCAGCATGCATACTTGTCATGTTTCGCCCATGAAGGAGAGGCGAGTGAATCACGAAGGACGGGGTAATGCTGGTTTCAAAAGGGTTCAAATCTGCCGCGCGCTGGCTGTTGTTAATGGCTGTTCTCGGGGCAGGGCAATGGGCGGTGGCGGCACAGTCGGGCAAGCCCCGTGCGTCAGATACCGGTACCTTGATCAAACTGGATGCACGGGAGCGGCAATGGCTTGCCGAGCATCCACGAGTGGTTGTCGCGTCTAAGCAGTATCCACGTTACCTGTTCAGGGACGCGGAGGGTCGGTGGAGTGGCTTCAACTACGATGTTCTTCAGCGCATCAGCGCCATGACGGGTCTGCAATTTGTCTATGACGAGTCGTTTTCCACCGGCCAGTTGCTGGCCAGGCTGGAAAACGGTGCGGCTGACATGAGCACGATCCTGTCAATGAATGATGAGCGTAAGGCACTCCTGGACTTCAGTCACGCCTTTGGCGGCGCAGCCTGGGTATTCGTCGGTCGTGCGCAGGCGCCTGTGGTGGAGTCGCTGGAACAACTGAAAAAAAGGGTGCTGGTGCTACCCAGCCAACATGCCCTGGAGCCCATCATTCGCCGTGACTTTCCGTCCATCGAGGTGCGTACGGTGAAAACCTACGCCGAGGCGAGGGCATGGGTCGAAAGCGGCGAGGCCTACGCCACTATCGAAAACGAAATCACCGCCCGGCTCTACCCGCCGGGCCAGCTCCAGGTCGGCCATGCAGTGGAAGGCACCTGGGCCGGTGATTATCTGGCGGTACGCAAGGGGCAGCCGCAGTTGTTGAGCATTCTCAACAAGGCGCTGGAAGCGTTCCCGCCCGCCGAGTTACGCGCGATACGGCATAAATGGTTCGAGAGCCTGGCTCCTGCGCCACGACCCTCGACCTGGCAGCGGCTGAACCGGGAAAGTGGTTGGGGGCTGTTGCTGGTCAGTGTGCTCGCTGTGCTGTTGCTGCTGTGGAGCCGGCGGCGTGCGGTACTGGCGCGCCAGCGTCCGAGCGCCGAGAAAAAACTGCGCGATAAACTCGCCTTTCAGAATGCATTGATAGATGCCATGCCCGACCCGATGTTCGTCCGGGATCTGCAGGGGCGCCTGGTCATGTGCAACAAAAGTTATGAGGATGTTTTATCGACCCGCTTCGATCTGATTCAGGGGCGTCAGTTGACCGAAGTCGACGTCATGCCCAGGCACACCGCTGAACTGCTGCATAGCGAACTCATGGCTCAGTTGGCTGCACGCAGGGCGCGCTTCTGCGAGCGTCAATTGATGTTCAAGGATGGCATGAGGAACATCTATCAATGGTCGGTGCCGTTTTACAGCGCGGACGGGCAGTTGCGGGGATTGTTGGGAGGCTGGGCCGACATTGGTCAAAGGAGCCGACAGAGCTGATGCCGGCGTTTTTTCTCTGTCATGTTTGCCGTGCATGCTCTGTGGATGTGACGTACAGGTTCGCCTGCGCCCAGTATCCAGAACTTTCTTCTCGCGCCGGTGGTCATTTACTTTAGACACACCCCAGGCATGTTGTTTTCGAACTATTGAGTGGTGATCGGGATGGAAAGTATCAGCCTGTTGCTCGGCGAGGCGCTGAGCCCTTATCAAGTCATATTGACCCCGTCAGGTATCCATGGCGAATGCAGGGTCAGCCTGAAGAATCCACTCGGCGCCATCGTGGTGGAGCGGGAATTCAATCAGGCGCAGTTGAGTGACAAGCGTCTTTTGACCGATGTGGTCGATGGATTGCACCGCGACGTGCTGATTGCTGAAGGACGCCTGGAGCCCTGTGTTATCGCGGCGTTGCGTAATGCAGCCCAAGACAAGCTGCTGGCCAGCCGCAACTGAATCGATGCTTGCGGGAACCTTCCTGCGCGCAGGTCAGTCAGACCTTGTAACAGCAGGATCAAGCATTGTGCTCCGATGCTTGGCGCCTGCTGCTACTGGTCTTTAAGGCCAAGTTTGACCCCGGGTCGTCTCCCCACTTCTCGGGGTTTCTTTTGCCTGCGATTTGTCATGGCTGGAGCTTGTTGTCGAAAAACTCCGCCAGATCAGATGGCGCCGTCTTTGCGCAACTGGGCGATCTGCGACGCGTCATAGCCAAGTTCCTGAAGCACCAGTGCATTGTGCTCACCCAGTTGTGGCCCGACCCATTCGCATTCACCGGGAGTCTCTGAGAGTTTCGGTACGATTCCCGGCATCTTGAAGTCTTTGCCATCCGGCAGCTTGGCCTGCAGGAACATCTCCCGCGCCAGGTACTGCGGATCACTGAACATGTCTTCGGCGCTGAATATCCGGCTGGCGGGCACGTCAGCCTGGTTGAGCAGCGCCAGCACCTGGTCCAGCGGCAATGAATTGACCCAGCGATCGATGACCCCATAGATCTCGTCGCGACGGCTGTCGCGGCCATCGTTGCTGGCAAGTTGAGGATCGTCGGCCAGGTCCTCCCGACCGATGATCAGCATGAAGCGTTTGAAGATCGCATCGCCATTGGCGCCGATCTGCACGTGCTTGCCATCTGCGCTGGTGTGGATAGAAGAGGGGGTGATGCCCGGCATGATGTTACCGGTGCGTTCGCGGATGAAACCGAACACATCGAACTCCGGGACCATGCTTTCCATCATGGCGAAAATCGCTTCGTACAGCGCCACGTCCACCACTTGCCCCTGTCCACCGTTGACCTCGCGATGACGCAGGGCCATCAAGGCACCAATCACGCCCCAGAGCGCGGCAATCGAATCGCCGATGGAAATTCCGGTGCGCACCGGCGGCCGGTCTTCGAACCCGGTGATGTAGCGCAGGCCACCCATGGATTCACCCACCGCACCGAAACCGGGCTGATCTTTCATCGGGCCAGTCTGGCCGAAGCCCGATAGTCGCACCATCACCAGCTTCGGATTGAGTGCATGCAGCACGTCCCAGCCCAGGCCAAGTTTTTCCAGGACGCCAGGGCGAAAGTTCTCGATCAGGATGTCCGCTTCGCCAAGCAGTTTTTTCAGAATGGCCAGGCCGTCAGGATGCTTGAGGTTGAGCGTCAGGGACTTCTTGTTGCGTGCCTGAACGAACCACCACAAAGAGGTGCCTTCATAGAGTTTGCGCCATTTACGCAGCGGGTCGCCGCCGTCCGGGGACTCGATCTTGATCACTTCGGCACCGAACTCGGCGCAGATTCGTGAGGCAAAGGGGCCGGCAATCAAGGTGCCCAATTCGATGACTTTCAGACCGCAAAGCGGTTTGGAGGTGAGCGGCATACGAAATCCTGTAGGACAAAGGCTTAGCGAATACTGCGTTTTAACATAGCCGACTGTCAGACGCTCCCGCTTGATCGCCTTCGATTCGTGGAATGCCCGTCGCATCGGTTAGACTTGCCGCCTTTCCTCGTATCAAGAAGCCCGTTCATGGCCCAGCCGTCCACGACCTACAAGTTTGAACTGAACCTCACCGACCTTGACCGCAGCGTCTATGAGAGCGTCAAACAGACCATCGCCCGCCACCCTTCGGAAACCGAAGAGCGCATGACCGTGCGCCTGCTGGCCTACGCCCTCTGGTACAACGAGCAGTTGTCGTTCGGCCGCGGTCTGTCAGAAGTGGACGAGCCGGCCCTGTGGGAAAAAAGCCTGGATGACCGCGTGCTGCACTGGATCGAAGTCGGCCAGCCTGACGCCGAGCGCCTGACCTGGTGTTCGCGTCGCACTGAACGCACCAGCCTGCTGGCCTATGGCAGCCTGCGCGTCTGGGAAGGCAAAGTGGTTCCGGCAGTAAAGAATCTGAAAAACGTCAACATTGCCGCTGTGCCTCAGGAGGTCCTGGAGACCCTGGCCAAAGACATGCCGCGCGTGATCAAGTGGGATGTGATGATCAGCGAAGGGACGATTTTCGTCACCGACGACCGTGGTCAGCACGAAGTCCAGTTGCAGTGGCTGGCCGGTGAGCGCGGCTGATTTTTCGCCGTTGCACAGCGTCATCCGGTTTTATCCTACGTATTGAAGAGAAGCACCTGTCACCCCATGCGCATTGAACCTCGCCAGCTGCCCGACACCCTGCCATTTCTCGGTGATATTCCGCCGTTGTTGACCCGCCTGTACGCAGCGCGGGGCGTGCAATCGGAGGCTGAGCTGGACAAGAGCCTGGCGCGGCTGATTCCGTTCCAGCAGCTCAAGGGCATCGATGCCGCCGTGGACTTGTTGGTGACGGCACTCGAGCAGCGCCAACGGATTCTGATTGTCGGCGACTTTGACGCCGATGGCGCAACGGCCAGTACCGTGGGTACGTTGGGCCTGCGTCTGCTGGGTGCGGCGCATGTCGATTACCTGGTGCCCAATCGCTTCGATTACGGCTATGGCCTGACCCCGGAAATCGTCGAGGTTGCGCTGACCCGCGATCCGCAATTGCTGATCACCGTGGACAACGGCATCTCCAGCGTCGAAGGCGTGGCGGCGGCGAAAAAAGCCGGGCTCAAGGTGCTCGTCACCGATCACCACTTGCCCGGTGATGAACTGCCGCTGGCCGATGCCATCGTCAACCCGAACCAGCCCGGTTGCGCTTTCCCGAGCAAGGCTCTGGCCGGCGTCGGGGTGATTTTCTATGTACTGATGGCCCTGCGTGCGCGGTTGCGCGAGTTGGGTTGGTACGTGAGCAAACCACAGCCGAATATCGGTGAACTGCTGGATCTGGTGGCGCTGGGCAGCGTCGCCGACGTGGTGCCGCTGGATGCCAACAACCGGATCCTGGTGCATCAGGGCCTGGAGCGGATTCGCGCCGGGCGCGCCCGGCCGGGTATCAAGGCGATTCTTGAAGTGGCCAAGCGTGATCACGCGCGAATCACCTCCACCGACCTGGGTTTCATTGTCGGCCCGCGCCTGAACGCGGCGGGGCGTCTGGATGACATGAGCCTGGGCATCGAGTGTCTGCTGACCGACGATGCGGCGACCGCCGGTGAAATGGCGGCACAGCTGGACGGCATGAACCAGGACCGCAAATCCATCGAGCAGGGCATGCAGCGTGAAGCGCTGGCGCAGCTCAAGGATTTGCCGGTGGAATCGATGCCGTTCGGTTTGTGCCTGTTCGATCCCGAGTGGCACCAGGGTGTCATCGGCATCCTCGCCTCGCGTATGAAAGAACGGTATTTCCGTCCGACCATCGCCTTTGCCGATGCTGGTGATGGCCTGCTCAAGGGGTCGGGGCGCTCGGTCCAGGGGTTTCATATTCGCGACGCCCTGAGCGTGGTTGCGGCACAACATCCAGATCTGATCACCAAGTACGGTGGCCATGCGATGGCCGCCGGGCTGACGCTGGCGCAAGAGAATTTTCCGTTGTTCGCCGAGGCCTTTGACGCCGAGGTGCGCCGGCAACTGCGCGAAGAAGACCTGACCGGGCGCCTGCTGTCTGACGGCACCCTGGCGGTGGAGGAGTTTCACCTGGAACTGGCCCGCGCCCTGCGCCACGCCGGCCCGTGGGGGCAGCACTTCCCCGAGCCGCTGTTTCACGGGGTGTTTCAGTTGGTCGAGCAGCGTGTCGTCGGCGAGCGCCATCTCAAAGTCGTGCTGCGCAGCGAATGCGGTTCGGTGAAGCTCGATGGCATCGCTTTCGGTATCGACCGCGATATATGGCCGAATCCGACGATCAAGTGGGTGGAACTGGCCTACAAGCTCGACCTGAATGAGTTTCGTGGCAATGAGACGGTGCAGTTGATGATTGCCCACATCGAACCTCGATAGGCCGCTGCACACCTTTTGTGGCGAGGGGGCTTGCCCCCGCTCGGCTGCGCAGCAGCCGCAAAGTGATTCGACACGGTCGACCTTGCGTAAATCGACAGCAGGTTTGGGGCCGCTTCGCAGCCCAGCGGGGGCAAGCCCCCTCGCCACAAGATCTGAGCTTGAAGAGTTGTTTCAATTCTTGAACCCTCCCACAACCCCGGTTGTCGACTAGGCTCTAATCACTGCTTGATTGGCCTTGTGACGTCTTGTCGAATTTTTTGCCCGCGGGGGCGGGTGTTGTACCTCTTTCCTGTCACTCGTCGACTATTCAAACAGAACCTGGAGCCTGCCCACTGATACGAGAGGTGCCCCATGAGTCTGCTGCTTGAACCCTATACCCTTCGCCAATTGACCCTGCTTAACCGCATCGCGGTATCACCGATGTGCCAGTATTCCAGTGTCGACGGCCTGGCCAATGACTGGCACCTGGTCCATCTCGGCAGCCGTGCGGTCGGCGGGGCCGGGCTGGTATTTACCGAAGCCACGGCGGTCACCGCCGACGGGCGCATTACCGCCCAGGACCTCGGCCTGTGGAATGATGAACAGATCGAACCCTTGCAACGCATCACCCGCTTCATCGCCGCTCAGGGCGCTGTAGCCGGCATTCAACTGGCCCATGCCGGGCGCAAGGCCAGCACCTATCGGCCGTGGCTGGGCAAGCATGGCAGTGTGAAGCCGGATGAGGGCGGCTGGACTCCAGTCGGACCTTCCCCGATAGCGTTCGACCCGCAGCACACCCAGCCGCGCAAACTGGATGAAGGCGAGATCGCCGAGGTGGTTCAAGCCTTTGTCGATTCCGCCAGGCGCGCCCTTACAGCAGGTTTCAAAGTGGTCGAAGTCCACGCTGCCCATGGGTACCTGCTGCATCAGTTTCTTTCACCGTTGAGTAATCAGCGGCGTGACCAATACGGTGGCTCGTTCGAAAATCGCATTCGGCTGGTGCTGGAGGTGACCGCAGCGGTGCGTGCGGTGTGGCCTGAGGAGTTGCCGGTGTTCGTTCGTGTCTCGGCCACCGACTGGGTAGAGGATGGCTGGAACCCGGATGAAACCGTGGAACTGGCCCGTCGTCTGAAAGATCTCGGCGTGGACCTGATCGACGTCTCGTCGGGCGGGACGGCGGCAAATGCCGAAATCCCCATAGGGCCCGGTTACCAGACCCGCTTCGCCGAGCGTGTGCGCAAGGAGTCAGGCATCGCCACCGGCACGGTCGGCATGATCACCGAGCCGGCCCAGGCCGAGCATATTTTGCGCACCTGCCAGGCGGATATCATCTTCCTGGCTCGAGAGTTGTTACGCGACCCATATTGGGCATTGCACGCGGACGATGATCTGGGTGGGCGCAAGGCCGTCTGGCCGGCGCAATATCAGCGGGCGACCCATCGTGAGCAGCCTATTCACGAGTCAGACCTGCGCGACTGAAGTTGGTAAATCGAAAAAGCCCCTGAATCGTGAGGTTCAGGGGCTTTCGTTTATTCCAATGATCAATCAGGCCGCTTCGATCTTGCTGCGGTTCTGTTCGACCTTGTTCAGGTAGTCCTTGAGCTTGTCCTGCTCCGCTGCCGTGGTGAATAACCCGAGCTTGCTACGGCGCCACAGGATGTCGTGGGCGCTGCTTGCCCACTCTTCACTGCACAGGTAATCGATTTCGCGGGTGTAGAGACCGCCGCCGATGTGCTCGCCCAGGTCGCCGAGGTCTTGTACGCCTTCGAGCATGCGCCAGGTGCGGCTGCCGTAGGTGGTGGCCCAGCGGCGGGCGATTTCCGTCGGGACCCAGTCGAACCGGTCACGGATGCGCGAGCTCAAGGCCTGCGGGGTGGTCATGTCTTCACCGCCCGGCAGTGTGGCAGTGGCGGTCCAGCTCGGCTGCATGTGCTTGAAGTACGGAGCCAGTTGCGCCAGCGCCGACTCGGCCAGCTTGCGGTAGGTGGTCAGCTTGCCACCGAATACCGACAGCAACGGCGCTTCTTCGTCAGAACCCGACAGCGCCAGGGTGTAATCGCGGGTGACCGCTGACGGGTTGTCGGACTCGTCATTGCACAGCGGCCGCACGCCGGAATAGCTGTGCAGGATGTCTTCGCGACCGATCTGTTTTTTGAAGTGGGCATTGACCACGTTCAACAGGTATTCGGTTTCGCTGTCAGTGATGGCCACCTTCGCCGGATCGCCGGTGTACTCGCGGTCGGTGGTACCGATCAGGGTGAAATGATTCAGGTACGGAATAGTGAACACAATGCGCTGATCTTCGTTTTGCAGGATGTGCGCGTGTTCGCCTTCATAGAGTTTCGGCACGATCAGATGGCTGCCCTGGATCAGGCGGATGCCGTACGGCGATTCCATTTTCAGGTCGTCGCGGATGAATTTTGCGACCCAGGGGCCGGCGGCGTTGACCAGCGCCTTGGCGCGGATGGAAAACAGGCTGCCGTCGGCGCGCTCCAGGTGCAGGTGCCACAGGCCCTTGGCGCGCCGAGCGCTGACGCAGCGGGTCTGGGTGTGAACGTGGGCGCCTTTTTCCCGGGCCGCCATGGCGTTCAGGACCACCAGGCGCGCGTCGTCCACCCAGCAATCGGAGTATTCGAAACCTTTGGTGATTTCGCTTTTCAACGCGCTGTCCGGGCCGAACTTCAGGCTTTTCGAGCCTTCCAGTTGTTCCCGTTTGCCCAGGTTGTCGTAAAGGAACAGGCCGGCGCGGATCATCCAGGCCGGACGCAGGTGTGGCCGGTGGGGCAGCACGAAGCGCATCTGCTTGACGATGTGCGGCGCCTTGGTCAGCAGCACTTCACGTTCGGCCAGGGCTTCGCGTACCAGGCGGAATTCGTAATGTTCCAGGTAGCGCAGGCCGCCGTGGATCAGTTTGCTGCTGGCCGACGAAGTGTGACTGGCCAGATCATCCTTTTCGCAAAGGAACACCGAAAGCCCGCGGCCCGCCGCATCCGCTGCGATGCCCACGCCATTGATCCCGCCACCGATCACGGCAATATCGTAGACCTCGGCGAGTGGGGGCGTAGGCAGGGTAGAAGTGGGCATCGGCAAGGCCTCGGGCTTTTTGATTTTCTGTATTTGAATTCGAACATGGATGTTCATATTCGAAAATATTAGCCGATAAAGACGCGCGCAACCAGTCCGTTTCGATTGAGAATACTCATCGAAGGAGGCTTAAAGGAAAATTTACGAACATTTTGATGCGCGTTAAGGTGCAAGAGTGATTCTGTATGCACGATCGCCTTCGCAAGCAAGCCCGCTCCCACAGTGTTCAATTGTGTTCACAGGTTTTGTGATCGACACAACACCTAAGGTGGGAGCGGGCTTGCCCGCGAAGGCGGCGCAACAGGCGCCGAAGATCTGGGGGGGGCTTAAACGACTTCCAGGCGAATCTTGTGTTGCGTCAACAACTGCGCCAATGCCGGCGAAGGCTGCTGATCGGTGACCAGGCAATCAACCAGGCTGATCGGGCCCAGGCGAATCATGGCGTTGCGCCCGAACTTGCTGGAGTCCGCCGCCAGGATCACCTGTCGGGCGTTGGCAATGATCGCCTGGGACACCCGCACTTCCTGATAGTCGAAGTCCAGCAGGCTGCCGTCTTCGTCGATGCCGCTGATGCCGACCAGGGCGAAGTCGACCTTGAACTGGTTGATGAAATCGACACTGGCCTGGCCGACCACGCCACCATCGCGGCGCACGTTGCCCCCGGTCAGCAGCACATCGAAGTCGTCCTTGGCGCTGAGCATCGAGGCCACGTGCAGGTTGTTGGTGATGATCTTCAGGTGGCTGTGGTTGAGCAGGGCCCGGGCAATCGACTCGGTCGTGGTGCCGATGTTGATGAACAGCGAGGCATGGTCGGGAATCTGCGCGGCAATGGCTTCGCCAATACGCTGCTTTTCATCGCGCATCTGATCGGCGCGCATGGCGTATGCGGTGTTCTCGACACTGGAGTCGTAGGCGGCGCCACCGTGGTAGCGACGCAACAAATTGGCTTCCGCGAGCTGATTGATATCGCGGCGGATGGTCTGCGGTGTAACAACGAACAGCGTGGCCATTTCCTCGATGCTGACATAGCCGCGCTCGCGGACCAGTTCGAGGATTTGCTGCTGACGGGGAGGCAGATTCATGGGGCTTCCTTTGGGCTGCCGGGCAAAATTTGCCCATGATGCCGCAGGAATCCGCTCCCTACCAGTTACAAGCCTTTACAAGTTCTCAGGCGGACTTATTCAGCACCTTCGTGGGGCTCCCAGTCGCGGGTCCGGCTGACCGCTTTTTTCCAGCCTGCGTAGAGTTTTTCCTTCGCGGCCTCCTCAAGGGTCGGCTCGAACTGGCGCTCGATGACTGCCTTGCCACGCAGTTCTTCCAGGCTGCCCCAGAAGCCACAGGCCAAGCCTGCCAGGTAGGCGGCGCCGAGTGCCGTGGTTTCACGCATTTGCGGACGCTCGACCTGGGTGCCGAGAATGTCGGCCTGGAACTGCATGAGGAAATTGTTCGCTACCGCGCCGCCGTCCACGCGCAGGGCCTTGAGGCGTTCGCCGGAGTCTTGCTGCATGGCGTCCAGCACGTCGCGGGTCTGGTAGGCAATCGACTCCAGCGCGGCACGAATGATGTGGTCCACGCGCACGCCACGGGTCAGGCCGAACAATGCGCCACGGGCATACGGATCCCAGTACGGCGCGCCCAGCCCGGTAAACGCCGGCACCAGGTACACGCCGTTGCTGTCCTTGACCTTGTTGGCAAAGTATTCGGTGTCGTGGGCGTCGTTGATGATCTTCAGTTCATCGCGCAGCCACTGCACCGTGGAGCCGCCATTGAATACGGCGCCTTCCAGGGCATAAGCCACCTCGCCACGCGGGCCGCAAGCGATGGTGGTGAGCATGCCGTGACTGGACTTCACGGCTTTGTCGCCGGTATTCATCAGCAGGAAGCAGCCGGTGCCGTAGGTGTTTTTCGCCTGGCCAGGCTCAACGCACATCTGGCCGAACAGGGCGGCTTGCTGGTCACCGGCGATACCGCCGATGGCGATGCCGCTTTTGGTGTGGCCATAGATTTGCGACGAGGGCTTCACCTGCGGCAGCATTTCCCGCGGTATATCCAGCAGCTCCAGCATCTTCGCGTCCCACTCCAGGGTGTGGATGTTGAAGAGCATGGTGCGCGAGGCGTTGGTGTAATCGGTGACATGCACCTTGCCGCCGCTGAATTTCCAGATCAGCCAGCTGTCGACGGTGCCGAACAGCAGTTCACCGTTGCGCGCGCGTTCGCGGCTGCCTTCGACATTGTCGAGGATCCACTTGAGCTTGGTGCCGGAGAAGTACGGGTCGGTGACAAGGCC
>Ga0247818_10002600_pt1 | contig 11646 bp, 9 predicted proteins | sample 13C_Glucose_Day1_FD_192424 | JGI IMG/M metagenome (GOLD analysis project Ga0247818, IMG submission 192424) | Soil microbial communities from agricultural site in Penn Yan, New York, United States - 13C_Glucose_Day1 | ecosystem: Environmental > Terrestrial > Soil > Agricultural land | place: USA...
GCCGGGACCCCGCCGTCGCGAGCCCGCCTCGTCGACGGCGACGGTGCGCTGCTGCGGGTCGTGCCGACCTCGGGGCCGCACGCCGCGGTGAGCACGACGTTGCCTGCCGCCACCGCCGCCACCGCCGGCTCCGCAGCCCGGTTCGTCGTCCTCGCCGAGCCCGCCGAGTGGTCGAAGCAGGCGCTGGTGACCTTCGACGGACGAGAGCTGCCGCCCGTGGCCGGCGCAGCCCAGCCGACGTATGCCGTGCCCGCCACCTCGGGGGTCCTCGAGATCGATCTCGCTGCGGCACAGCCGTGGTGGCGCCTCGGGCAGGGTCTGCTGCTCGGATTCGTGGTCTTCATGGCCGTGCCCTTCGGAAACCGGCGCTCGAGGAGGCGCACATGACCAACGTGTCCGGCATGGTCCGGGCGGGGTCGGTGGCGCTCGTGGCCGCTGGCCTCGCGCTCGGCGCCACCCGCGTCAGCGGCTCGCTGCAGCTGGCGACCCCGGGTCAGCAGGCGGGCCTGCCCGAGTCGTCCAACGTCCTGCTCGACGAGGCCTCCCTCGTGTGCCCGGGACAGCAGCGGCTCGGCGCCACCGGGCTGCGTGACGTCACGGGCACCGTCACGGTCGCCGCCGCGACCCCCGACCAGGGCGTCGTCGCTGGGGCGCCGGTCGGCGGCTCCGGCACGGTGCAGCTGCTCGCCGGCCCGTCGTCCACCGGACTGGCCCAGACGTCCGACCGGGGAGAGGTGGCCTCGGCCGGTGTCTCGGCCCCCGAGGTCGTCATCGCGAAGGCCAGGGGCGCCTTCGCCCCCGGGCTCGTGGCCACGCAGGTGTGGCGCCACAGCGGCGACGACGACCGCGGCCTCGCCGTGACACCGTGCCAGCTTCCGTCGTCCGACGTCTGGCTCGTCGGCGGCGGTGGAGGACCCTCTCGCACCGAGCGCGTCATCGTGAGCAACCCCGGCGCCAACGCCGTGTCGGTCTCGCTCGAGGCCTTCGGGCGCGGAGGCCCCGTCGACGCGGCCGGCGAACGCAGCATCTCGATCCCGCCGCTGTCGCGCGAGGTCGTGTCGCTCGACGCCGTCGCCCCCGACGAGGCCGGGCCGGTCGTCCACGTCACCGCCACCGGCGGGGTCGTGTCGGCCGTGCTCGACGAGCAGTGGATCCTCGGGGCGACCGGCCGCGGCATCGACGACTCGACCCGGGCAGCGTCACCGAGCACCGACCTCGTCGTGCCCGGCGTCGAGACCGGCGGCGGGATCTGGCTGCGCCTCGCCAACCCCGGCGACACCGAGGCCCTGGCCCAGGTGCGCCTGCTCACCGACAAGGGCGCGGTCCAGCCCGAGGGCCTCAGGGCCGTCCGCGTCCCGGCCGGCTCGACGCTCGACGTGGCCGTCCCGTCCAACACGGCCGCCACGGGCCTGGGTGTCCGGTCCGACCATCCGCTCGTGGCGGCGGCCTGGACCGAGCGACGGTCGACCACCGGCGACCAGATGGGTGACTTCGCCTGGACGCCCGCGACGCCACCTCTTCGGGGCGTCGCCGGAGTCCAGCTCCCCGGGCTCGACGGCACGACGAAACGCCTTCTCCTGACGGCGGGCTCGTCTCCCGCCACGGCACAGGTGCGCCTCGGCACCGGTGAGGGCGCGCAGGTGTCCACGGTGGACGTGCCGGCCGAGACGACCGTGGCGGTCGACGCGAAGGACGCCGACGGCGTGTGGGTCGTGCCGACGAAGGGCCTCCTGCGCGGCGTCGTCTCCGTGTCAGGCGTCGACGGGGGAGTGCCGTTCTTCTCGGTCGCCTCGCTCAGCGACGCGCCGGTGCGGGCCCTGTCGGTGCCGGTGCGTCAGGTGCGCAACTAGCGCGGACGGGCACCCCGGGTGACGGGGCGTCACGGCGATGCTGCGCCTGACGCCCGGTGACGGACCGGTGGGGCACCAGCGGTCCGTCACTCCCCGAAGCCGGGGTCGAGCTCCTCGGGCGACACCCCGAGCAGGCCGGCGACCTGCTCCGTCACGATGTCGGCGACGAGCGCCGCGACGTCACGACGGTCGGTGACCCGCGTCTCGACGGGGCGGCGGTAGACGACGATCCGCGCCGTACGCGCGCTCGTCGCCGGGTAGAGGCGACCGAGCGGCACCTCCCGGTGGTCCCACGGGGCAGGTCCGCGAGGCACGTCCTCGACGGCGAACTCCACTGCGGGAAAGGCACGTCCGCACGTCGCCTCGAGCCGGGCCGCGGCGTCGAGGACGAAGTCGTCGAACTCGTCCCGGCGCGAGGTCATGGCGGGCACGGGCGGCCAGGCCAGTGGTCCACGTCGGCCGCGGCCGTGCCGGTCACGCCGACGTCGACGCCCGGGGGTGTGGGGCGAGGCGGTGTCCACGAGCCCACTCTAGATCGACCGGCGCCGGGACGCGTGACGCCACCCGTCGGCATACGCCCTCGGTGATCTCGTGATCCGACGGCGTGGTGATTCGTCCTCTTCCGGAGGGCGGACTAGAGTCCCGGATCGTGGGTCTGACACGTGGTTGCTCGAAGACGGGATGCGCCCGTCCCGCCGTCGCGACCCTGACCTACGCCTACGCCGACCGCGCGGTCGTGGTGGGTCCGCTCGCGACGTACGCCGAGCCGCACACCTACGACCTGTGCCTCGAGCACGCCGAGCGCATGACGGCTCCCCGTGGCTGGGAGGTCGTGCGCGTGGGCGGCGACTTCCCCGAGCCGGCCCTGGCCGCCGACGACCTCCTGGCGCTGGCCGACGCCGTGCGCGAGGCCGGCCGGCCGCGCACGAGCCGCCCGGGGGAGGCCCGCACGACCTCTCGGGGCCAGGCCGACGCGGAGGCGGACTCCGGCGCCGTCGAGTCCGGCCGCCGCGGACACCTGCGCATCCTCAAGGACTCCTGACCACTAGGGTGTTCGGCGTGCCCCACCTCGCAGACTTCGTCAAGGCCTACGACGTACGTGGAATCGTGCCCGACCAGCTCTCGCCCGACGTGGCCCACGCCATCGGTGCCGCGTTCGCCGAGGTCGTCGCCGTGCCTGACGGCGCGAGCGGCGTCGTCATCGGCCACGACATGCGGCCGAGCTCGCCCGAGCTCTCCGCGGCCTTCGCCGCCGGTGTGACCTCGCGCGGCGTGGACGTCACCGTGATCGGGCTCTGCTCGACCGACGGTCTCTACTACGCCAGTGGCGCCCTCGACCTGCCCGGCGCCATGTTCACCGCGAGCCACAACCCGGCCCAGTACAACGGCATCAAGCTGTGCCGCTCGGCGGCGCGCCCGGTCGGCCAGGACTCCGGTCTCGCCGAGATCCGCGACCTCGCCCAGTGGCTGCTCGACGGCGGCACCGGACTGGCCCACCCGGCCGGCGGTCCCGGGTCGGTGACGACCCGCGACCTGCTCGGTGACTACGCCGCCTTCCTGCGCGGCCTCGTCGACCTGTCCGGCTCACGCCCCCTCAAGGTCGTCGTCGACGCCGGCAACGGCATGGGCGGTCACACGGTCCCGGCCGTGCTCGGCACGGGCGCCGACCTGCCCGAGCTGCCGCTCGAGATCGTCCCGCTCTACTTCGAGCTCGACGGCACCTTCCCGAACCACGAGGCCAACCCCCTCGACCCGGCCAACCTCGTCGACCTCCAGGCCGCCGTGCGCGAGCACGGCGCCGACATCGGCCTCGCCTTCGACGGTGACGCCGACCGCTGCTTCGTCGTCGACGCCGACGGTGAGCCCGTCTCACCGAGTGCCGTCACCGGCCTCGTCGCGGTCCGCGAGATCCTTCGGGCCCGCGAGGGCGGCGACACCGAGGTGTCGATCGTGCACAACGTCATCTCCAGCGCCGCGGTGCGCGAGATCGTCGTCGAGCACGACGCGACGCCGGTGCGCACGCGCGTCGGTCACTCGTTCATCAAGGCCGAGATGGCCCGCGCCGGTGCCGTCTTCGGTGGCGAGCACTCGGCCCACTACTACTTCCGTGACTTCTGGTACGCCGACACCGGGATGCTCGCCGCCATGCACGTGCTCGCCGCCCTCGGTGAGCAGGACGGCCCGCTGTCGGAGCTCTGCGACGAGTACGAGCGCTACGTCGCCTCCGGCGAGATCAACTCGACCGTGACCGACCAGGCCGCCGTCGTCGAGCAGGTGCGAGCCTGGGCCCAGGTGCGTGGGGCGGGCACCGACGAGCTCGACGGGCTCACCGTCACGAGCCCCGAGGGCGACGCCCCGATGTGGTGGTTCAACGTGCGCGCCTCCAACACCGAGCCGCTCCTGAGGCTCAACGTCGAGGCCGCCGACCGTGAGACGATGCAGGACGTGCGCGACGAGCTGCTCGCCCTCATCCGGTCGGGCGCCGACACCCCCGACGCACCCGACGCTCCCGAGGAGACCGGGTCCACCACCGTCCAGGACGCAGGAGACGCTTCGTGAGCCAGAGCCAGCAGACCATCGAGCCGTGGCTGCGCGGCATCATCCGGTGCCCGCAGTGCAAGGGTGAGCTCACCGACGCGGTGAACGTCGTCGGTGACGCCGAGGTCGCCGAGCTCCGCTGCGACGCCTGCCACCTCGCGTACCCCGTCGAGGGCGGCGTCCCCGTCCTCCTCGTCGACCTCGCCCGACGCACCGACGGCTGAGGCCCGTGGGCGCCGTGTTCGACGAAGCCCGCCTCGACGACGAGGGTGCCCTCGCCTCCCTCGACTCCAGCGACACCCTGCGCGCCCTGGCCGGCGCCGGCGCCCAGGTGCGCCGCACCGTCGCCGCGTCGGCCGAGGCCGGTCTCGACCGGTTGCGTGACGTCGAGCCCCGCGGCGTCGTCGTCGCGGCCGCCGGCGGGTCGGTCGCCGTGGCCGACCTCTTCGAGGCCGTCTCGCGCGGCGCGTCGGCGCTGCCGGTCCAGAGCTGCTCGTCGGGGTCGCTGCCCGGCTGGGTGGGGGCCCTCGACGTCGTCATCGCGGTGTCGCAGTCCGGTCGTGCGGCCGGCACCCTCGCCCTCGCAGCCGAGGCGGCCCGGCGCGGTGCGTTCCTCGTGACGGTCGGTGCGGGCGAGTCGCCGCTGGCCGAGGTCTGCGCGCGTGCCCACGGCGTGCACGTCCCGATCGCCGTCGGCGGCTCGTCCTCCCGCACGTCGGTGTGGGCCCAGGCCACGCCGGCCCTGCTCGCCGCCGACGCCATGGGCATCGCGTCCGTCAGCCAGGAGACGCTCGCCGAGCTCGCCGACCTCCTCGACCGCACGGCCACCGACGCGCGGCCCTCGTCGGAGTCGTTCGTCAACCCCGCCAAGGTGCTCGCGACCGAGCTGGCCGAGTCGACGCCCATCGTCCTCGGTGAGGGCCCCTTCGGCGACGTCACCGCACGCCGGGCCGCCGCGATGTTCGGTCGCACGGGTCGGGTGCCCGTCGCGCACGGCGCCCTGCCCGACGCGGCCAGCCAGATCGTCGCGTGCTTCGACGGTCCGTTGGCACCCGGCCAGTCCGGCGGCGGTGGGAGCGACGACATCTTCGCCGACCCGTTCCTCGACGGCCCGAGAAGGCCGCCGCTGCGGCTCATCATGCTGCGCGACACCTCGCCCGGGGACGGCCACGGCCTCGCCGACACCGTCGTGTCCGTCGCCGAGGACGCCGGGGTCCGGGTGTCGCTCGTCGACGCCCCCGCAGCCGACCCGCTGCTGCGCCTCGCCCACCACGTCGCCCTGACCGACTTCGCCGCGACCTACCTCGCTCTGGGCTTCGGCTTCGACCCCGCGACCTCGCCCCACGTCCGCCTGCTGCGTGGGGCCCGGGACACCTGAGCGCCCGAGACGACCGGCTGCGTATGCCGTGGGTGGGCCGCACGGGACCGGATGCCGTCCCGGCTCGGCCGGGTGTGCCACGTAGGCTGCCACGGTGACGGAGCACTACGACCTGGCCATCATCGGCAGCGGATCGGGCAACTCGCTCGTGACGCCCGACTTCGACGACAAGCGCGTCGCGATCATCGAGGGCGGGACGTTCGGCGGCACCTGCCTCAACGTCGGCTGCATCCCGACGAAGATGTTCGTCTACGCCGCGGACATGGCCCGAGACGTGCGCGACGCCGGCCGCTACGGCGTCGACGCCACCCTGCAGGGCGTGCGCTGGGCCGACGTGCGCGACCGGGTCTTCGGGCGCATCGACCCCATCTCCGACGGTGGCCGGCGCTACCGCGTCGAGGGTCCCAACACGACGGCGTACCTCGGGCACGCGCGCTTCACGGGTGACCGGACGCTCACCGTCGACCTCGGCGAGGGACGCGAGGAGACCCTGACGGCCGACCAGGTCGTCGTGGCCGCCGGCGCCCACCCGGTCGTCCCCGAGGTCGTCACCGAGTCGGGCGTGCCGTTCCACACCTCCGACACGATCATGCGCATCGACGCGCTGCCCGAGCGGCTAGCCATCATCGGCGGCGGCTTCATCGCGGCCGAGATGGCGCACGTCTTCGCCTCGTTCGGCGTGCACGTGACCGTCGTCGCGCGCTCCTCGCTGCTGCTGCGTCACCTCGACACCGAGATCGCGCAGCGCTTCACCGATCTCGCCCGCGAGCAGTGGGACGTGCGCACCGGCACGAGCGTCGTCGGTCTCGACCGGGGCGACGGAGGAGCCGGGGTCCGCCTGCACCTCGACAGCACCGCCGTCGTCGACGCGGACCTCCTGCTCGTCGCGACCGGTCGCCGTCCCAACAGCGCGGGGCTCGGAGCCGACGCCGGTGGCCTGAGCCTGCTCGACGACGGTCGCGTCGAGGTCGACGCCTGGGGTCGCACCAGCGCACCCGGGGTCTGGGCTCTCGGCGACATCAGTGCGCCCCACCAGCTCAAGCACCTGGCCAACGCCGAGGCGCGGACCATCGCGCACAACCTCGTGCACCCCGACGACCTGCGCCGGCTGCCGCACGACAACGTGCCGTCGGGGGTCTTCAGCCACCCCCAGATCGCCACCGTCGGCCTGACCGAGCAGGAGTGCGTGGACCAGGGGCTGGCCCACACGGCATACGTGCAGGCCTACGGCGACACGGCGTACGGCTGGGCGATGGAGGACACGACGGGCGTGTGCAAGCTCGTGGCCGACCCCGACACCGGACTCCTCCTGGGCGCCCATCTCATGGGCGCCCAGGCCACCTCGCTCATCCAGCCCCTCGTGCAGGGCATGGCGTTCGGCACCGCGGTCCACGACCTGGCCCGCGGGCAGTACTGGATCCACCCGGCCCTGGCGGAGGTCGTCGAGAACGCGCTGCTCGGGCTGAAGCTCGACGCACCGGCCTGAGCGCGTTCCCAGCCGGCTCCCAGACCACCCTAGGATGACGCCATGGCAGGCGGACTCGTAGCCCTACTCGACGACATCGCGGCACTCGTGAAGCTCGCGGCGGCGTCCGTCGACGACGTGGGTGCGGCGGCCGCCAAGGCCAGCGTCAAGGCCACCGGCGTCGTCGTCGACGACACGGCCGTCACCCCGCGCTACGTGCAGGGGCTGGCACCCGAGCGCGAGCTGCCGATCATCAAGCGGATCGCCCTCGGCTCACTGCGCAACAAGCTGCTCATCATCCTCCCGGTCATCATGGTGCTCAGCCAGTTCCTGCCGTGGCTGCTGACCCCGATCCTCATGGTGGGCGGCGCCTACCTCGCCTACGAGGGCGCCGAGAAGGTCTGGGAGATCGTCGCCGGACACGAGGAGGAGGAGGCCGAGGTCGACGAGGTCGACGAGAAGGCCGTCGTCTCCGGCGCGATCCGCACCGACTTCATCCTGTCGGCCGAGATCATGGTCATCGCCCTCAACGAGGTCGACACCGAGCCGTTCGTCTCGCGGCTCATCATCCTCGTCATCGTGGCGCTGCTCATCACGGCGCTCGTCTACGGCGTCGTCGGCCTCATCGTCAAGATGGACGACGTCGGACTGCACCTCGCCGAGCGCGAGTCGGGCGCCTCGCAGCGCATCGGTCGCGGCCTCGTCAAGGCGATGCCGAAGCTGCTCTCGGTCCTGTCGACGGTCGGCATCGCCGCGATGCTGTGGGTCGGCGGCCACATCCTCCTCGTCGGCGTCGACGAGCTCGGCTGGCACGCCCTCTACGACGTCGTCCACCACCTCGAGGAGGGCGTGTCCGGGGTCGCCGGCATCGGCGGCTTCCTGGCGTGGGTCGTCAACACGCTCGCCTCAGCCCTCATCGGCCTCGTGGTCGGCGCGGTCGTCGTCGCGGTGCTCCACGTCCTCCCGCGCCGCAAGAAGCACGACGAGGCCGCGACCACGCACTGACGCGCGTGCGGGGTCCAGCGACCCCGGTGGCATCCGACGCCGGATGGAGAGCGCAGCCTGCCGGGCTGCTCGTCGTGCCGCCTGACCTGCGCGATCCTCACCCGACCGCCCCGCACACCTCGAAGCCGACGTCACACCGGGCGCGGTGGGTGGCCGACCCCAAGGTGTGCGGGTGTCAGAGAGCGTGGAGGGGGACGACGCTCAGGGCTCGACAGGTGATTCGAGCCCTGTCGGGCGCGCCGCTAGACTGGGCGACTGCCGGCGTGGGTGATGACCCGCCAGATGAGCCCAGAGGGGCGCGCCGGGTCTGCACACCGACGATCAAAGGAAACGATCACTCATGTCCTTCGACTACAAGGTTGCCGACCTGAGCCTCGCCGAGGCCGGCCGACACCAGCTCAGACTCGCCGAGCACGAGATGCCCGGCCTCATGGCGATCCGCGAGGAGTACGCCGAGGCCCAGCCCCTCAAGGGCGCCCGCATCGCCGGCTCGCTCCACATGACCGTCCAGACGGCCGTGCTCATCGAGACGCTCACCTCGCTCGGTGCCGAGGTCCGCTGGGCCTCCTGCAACATCTACTCGACGCAGGACGAGGCCGCCGCGGCCGTCGTCGTCGGCCCGCACGGCTCGGCCGACGACCTCCAGGGTGTGCCCGTCTTCGCCTGGAAGGGCGAGACGCTCCCCGAGTACTGGTGGTGCACCGACCAGATCCTCACCTGGCCCGGCGGCGAGGGCCCGAACATGATCCTCGACGACGGCGGCGACGCCACGATGCTCGTGCACAAGGGCCGCGAGTGGGAGCAGGCCGGCCAGGTGCCGCCGACCACCGAGGAGGACTCCGAGGAGTTCGGCGTCTTCAAGGAGCTCGTGCGCCAGACGCTCGCCACCGACCCGCAGAAGTGGACCACGGTCGCCGCCGGCATCAAGGGCGTCACCGAGGAGACCACGACCGGTGTCCACCGCCTCTACCAGCTGGCCGAGGCCGGCGAGCTGCTCTTCCCGGCCATCAACGTCAACGACGCGGTGACCAAGAGCAAGTTCGACAACACCTACGGCTGCCGCCACTCGCTCATCGACGGCCTCAACCGCGCCACCGACGTCCTCATCGGGGGCAAGGTCGCCGTGGTCGCCGGCTTCGGCGACGTGGGCAAGGGCTGCGCCGAGTCCCTCCGTGGCCAGGGCGCGCGCGTCATCGTCACCGAGATCGACCCGATCTGCGCCCTGCAGGCCGCGATGGAGGGCTTCCAGGTCGCCCGCCTCGAGGACGTCGTCGAGTCCGCCGACATCTTCATCACGACGACCGGCTGCTACGACGTCATCACGGCCGAGCACATGACGAAGATGAAGAACAAGGCGATCGTGGCCAACATCGGCCACTTCGACAACGAGATCGACATGGCGGGCCTCGCTCGCGTCGCCGGCATCCAGAAGACGGAGATCAAGCCGCAGGTCCACGAGTGGACCTTCACGTCCGGCAGCTCGATCATCGTGCTGTCCGAGGGTCGCCTGATGAACCTCGGCAACGCGACCGGCCACCCGAGCTTCGTCATGAGCAACAGCTTCAGCAACCAGACGATCGCCCAGATCGAGCTCTTCACCAAGACCGGCGACTACGCCAAGCAGGTCTACACCCTGCCGAAGCACCTGGACGAGAAGGTCGCGCGCCTGCACCTCGACGCCCTCGGCGTCCGGCTCACCGAGCTGACCAAGGGCCAGGCCGAGTACCTCGGCGTCGACATCGCCGGCCCGTACAAGCCGGAGCACTACCGCTACTGAGCCCACCCGCACCGCCGCTCCTCATCGGGACGGCACGCAACGGCGTACGTATGCCGCCCACCTCACGGAGGTGGGCGGCATACGTCCGTCCGGGGCGGAGGTGTTCGCCGTCAGAGCGGCGCGCGGAGCAGGACGTACTCGGAGCCGCGCTGGACGACGGTCCACGTGGCCTGCTGGGTCAGTGCCTCGACGACCGGCTGTCCCTTCGTCAGCAGCGCGTAGGTGCACCCGGTCCGGCGCACGTAGTCCTGCCAGCCAGGGGCGGCCCGCTCGAAGTCGATGTGCTCCTTGACGTGCCCGGTGGCGTACACCTCGACGCGACCGTCGATGGTGGGGCGCACGTTCGGGTGACGCCAGATGAGCCAGCCCCCGGCGCCGTAGTCGTTGCAGACGACCGTGCCCTGCGGCAGCGCGCCTAGGGGGGTGTCGAGGTCGTTGGCGCCCCAGGTCGGGACGGCCGCCCTGCTCGGGAGGACGAGCGCCGCGACGAGCAGGCCGAGCGCCGTCAGCCCGACCGTCAGGCCCACCTCGCGCCGCGTCACCGGCTCCCGGTCGGGTGGGAGCAGGCCCTGGATGGTCGCTGCTGCGACGGGCGCGATGACGGCGGCACCGACGGCCACGGTGCGGCTGTAGAGCAGGGCCAGCCCGATCGCCAGGCCGACGAGCAGGATGTCGGTCCAGCGGGCGCGGTACCGCGAGCGCGCCCACACGAGCACGACGGTGCCGGCGAGGGCGAGGAACGCGAGGAAGCCGGGCTGGTGGAGCGACGGCGGCATCCACTCCTCGATGTACTGGGTCGTCTCGTTGACGGCGAAGGGCGACAGGAGCAGCTCCGGCCCGGTCGGCGTCACGGCGGCCGCGGCCACCGAGGCGAGGGGAACGAGCGCGAGCCGCAGCCACTGCCGACGGGTCACGGCACGGTCGAGGGCGATCCCGGCCAGCGCCACGACGCCGATGACGACGCCGAAGAACCACATGCCGTGCGTGCAGGCCCAGACCCACGTGACCGGCACGAGCCACCACCTGGGGCGGCCGTCGGCGGCCGAGCGCAGCCACGCGGCGGTGAACGCCACCGCGAAGGCGAAGGAGAGCAGGTGGGGCCGCAGCGACAGGCTCTGGCTCATCGCGACGAGGGCCACGGACGTCACGGCGGCCGAGGCGAGCAGCGAGGCCCGCGGCCGGGTCGCGCGCCACAGCGTGAGGCCGATGGCGGCACCGCCGAGCGGGAGCAGCCAGGCGACGCCCGGCAGCCCGAGCAGCTGCTGGACGACGCTCATGAGCAGCTCGGGCAGCCACTCGTGCAGCCGCCACGGCTGGGTCGACATCGTGCTCCACGGGTCGGGCCCGTTGAAGGTCCACGTCTCGCGGAGCCGGTCGCCGGCGGCCAGGTGCCAGAAGGTGTCGGGATCCCCGACCGGACGCGCGATCTGGATGACGGCGACGAGGATCACGAGCCCCGGCAGGGCCTGGCGCACGCCGAGGGGAAGGGGGCCACGTCGACCGCGGGGTGCCGGCTCCTGACCGCTCTCGGGGGTGCCGCCGGAGGTGCCGTCGGGCGTGCCGCCGGAGGTGCGGTCGGGCGTGCCGCCGGAGGTGCGGTCGGGCGTGCCGCCGGAGGTGCGGTCGGGCGTGC
>Ga0247818_10002601_pt1 | contig 11645 bp, 13 predicted proteins | sample 13C_Glucose_Day1_FD_192424 | JGI IMG/M metagenome (GOLD analysis project Ga0247818, IMG submission 192424) | Soil microbial communities from agricultural site in Penn Yan, New York, United States - 13C_Glucose_Day1 | ecosystem: Environmental > Terrestrial > Soil > Agricultural land | place...
GGACTTGACCATCACTCCGGAATCCAAGGGTTGGCGTTTGATTTCGTTGCGTTCACCGCTGTACGTGCGGGGCAAGTTCATCAAGCCCGATGCTGGGGTCAAAGCAGTGCCGTTGATTTTGCGTGGCGCGGGAATGGTCGCGCTGGGTGTGATTGCCGCACCGGCGGCGGGCTTGCTGGCGTTGGTGGCGCCGAGCGGCGGAGAGCAGAATCAGTGTGCGCCGTTGCTGGAGCAGATGAAGGAAGGAAAGGCACCGAAAACAGTGAAGGGTTGAAGGCCTGCGGCTGTCCGCACAAGGGGTGTTTAAGGGGCACGATGCGCAGTAATGGGCCGCAGGTTCTTCAATGCAGAGTCAGTCGCTGGAGTCAGTTTCAGTTTCAGTTTCAGTTTCAGGAGTAATGGCGTGGAACAAATGGGTCCGCGCCTTGCTACCGAGTTTAGCGAACACCTGGTTTCTAATTGAGGCGTACTTGTCCTCAATCAAACGAGTGCTCCACAAGGACGTTTCGATATCTCCGAGGATGAGCGTTTCACGGATCGGTTGCTCAAGGAAGGTTATGTCTACCTTTTTAGAGGTTTCGAGTGATAATTGAAGCGAAACGATTTTTTTGTTTTCGCAGACAATCGTCAATAGAGTACTCACGTTGAACGACGGGAACTCTTCGAGTGCAGGTGGTTTTTCTGTTTGAATCCTGCTCAGGAACGCATTGCTGGCGGGCGACTCGCTGGGGAGTTGCGTGACGATCGATAATGCAGTTTTAAGTTGCTGTAGCTGTTTTTCGCTTAGTTCTTCGGATAGAGCGTTGGTCGCAATTTTTAGCACGCTGGATGGCGATTTTGGACGGCGGCTATTTTTGAATTTCCCAGATTCCCAGAACAGCCTTCCTAACGAGGTCGTATAAGAAGAGAGCCAGCGCTCGGCGGTCCCGTTAGCTATTAAACTTGCCAGTAAGGATGCGTGCAGAATATTTTCTTTGAATTGCTCTGGGTGTAGACCGAGGAATAGGGTTATGTGCCCGTCGACTATATAGATGTCGGGTGATAATGGTTTCATGTGATTCTGCGCTAATGAAGTTGGATTTGGTTGGCGCTGAGGTCGTAATAAAAAACCTCGGCGCCATTTTTAACTGGGCTTTATTGGAAGCCTGGGATGCCGTCAAGGAATTCGTCAGCGGCGTTCCCCAACTTTTCAAGAACCTTGTTTCGGACCCTGCCGTACAGTTGAGTGTTGAGATAAACGGGGGTGGCCATTGATTTTACAGCGGTGGATTTAGTGGTCGATTTCCACCAGAGAATACCCCGGGAGCTTTCCTTTACATCTACACTTATGTAGCTGAGAATCATCATGGGAGAGCCTTCCCGGGTTTGCCAGACCGGAGAAATGTCAAAGTTGGCGTCATAGCCTGTTTGCGCATTTCGCTCATAGATTTTGATCAGCCCGTCGTCCCCTTTAACGCCTTCCACGGCTTTGCCGGCCAGTTGCGCCAAGCGTGGTGCATTTGCGCCAACCAGGTTTTGAAGGATGTCAAAGGCTACACCGTCCATTGTCAGGCCTGTTCTTTGTATTACCTTGTTCTGATTGTTGATTTTGCTGTATGTCCAGCCGAGGGTACGCAGGCCCTGTACATAATAGTCGTACCACTGCTCCAGTTCTTTTTTGATGTCATACTTCTGTGAGGCGGCGTTTTGCATCAGCAGTTTACAGTTGTCGACGTCATCGCGGTTTTGAGCAGATACTCCTGCCACGTAAATATTCATCATGTCCGGGCCGACAGTGCCGCTTTCCTTGGATGGATCAATCGGCAGACTGTCAGGTGCTGAGGAAAATGCTCGAGGTTTTACTGTTTTTGGTAGTGCTGGTAACGAATCGATGAATTCAAGCTGGTCTTCAAGATACATGGGTATAGTCCTTTATGGAATTATGCAGACGTCTTGTCTGTGTTTTAAATATAAGGATTTCGTATTTTAAATCTACTGTGCGATTGTAACTTGATGCTCGTGTGTGTGGGGGATGTGCAAGATGATCTGCTGGTCAATAAAAAAGGCCTGATAGCAAATTAATTGCGACAAGGCCTGGTTGCTATCAGAGATCTTTGAGTATGTCCGCCATGTCATCCGCATGCTCTTCTTCCTGAGCCAGAATATCCTCAAAGATGCGTCTGGTAGTCGGGTCTTTTTCGCCAATGTACTGAATAATCTCGCGATAACTGTCGATGGCAATTCGCTCGGCCACCAGATCCTCGTAGACCATTTCCTTGAGCGAGTTACCCGCCACGTACTGAGCATGGGAGTTTTTCGTTAGTGTGTCAGGGTTGAACTCCGGTTCACCTCCCAGTTGCACGATTCGCTCGGCAAGTCGGTCGGCGTGTTCACCTTCCTGTTTGGCATGTTCGAGGAATTCTTCAGCAGCGACGTGAGCTTTTAGGCCACTGGCCATGAAGTAGTGGCGTTTGTAACGCAGCACGCAGACCAGTTCGGTGGCCAGCGACTCATTGAGCAGGCGTAGTACTTCCTCAAGGTTGGCACTGTAGTCCTCGGTCACGGCGCCGTTTTCGACGTTCTTGCGCGCACGTTCGCGAAGGGTGGTTACGTCAGACAAATGCATGTCACTCATCTCGTTCTCCTGGAGGCTAACCCGGTTTGCGTCACGCCTCTGAGGACGTGAGCGCTACTTAAGGTGTGAGTGATGACTCCGGCGAAAAGTTTTATGAGATTTTTGGCAACAGATCGACCGCCCCGGGTTCAGCCTGCAGCCTTGCAAAACGGCCCGAAATTCATCGACATCGCGGATGTCGTGGAGGGCGTCGTGCAGTTGCAGCAAGGCATTTGACATAGACTTGTCATCTTCGCTGGCGATGCTTGGCTGATGTCTTGCATCGCGCCTTGCGTCACCCACCGATCACAAGGATGTTCGCCCATGTCGCAAGGTTCTGCTGCGCGCTATCCGCTGGTGCTGGTCCCGGGAATGCTTGGGTTTGTCCGTCTGCTGCTCTATCCGTACTGGTACGGGATCGTCGAGGCGCTGCGCCGTAATGGTGCGGTGGTGTTTGCGGTGCAGATCTCACCGCTCAATTCCACCGAGGTGCGTGGCGAGCAATTGCTAACACGCATCGACGAAATCCTCCGGGAAACCGGAGCCGCCAGGGTCAATCTGATCGGCCACAGCCAAGGCTCGCTGACTGCCCGCTATGCCGCGGCCAAGCGCCCGGATCTGGTCGCATCGGTCACTTCGGTGGCGGGGCCGAATCATGGCTCGGAGCTGGCGGACTATCTGCACAAACACTACCCCCATGACAGCGTCAAAGGCCGGCTGATGAGTTTCCTGCTACGGCTGATCGCCTCGTTGATGGGCCTGCTGGAAACCGGCTATCGCGGGCCGAAGCTGCCGGTGGACATACATGCCTCCCATCACTCCCTCACCACCGAAGGCGTGGCGCTGTTCAACCAGCGTTATCCACAGGGATTGCCTGATACCTGGGGCGGGCAAGGGCCGGAGGAGGTCAATGGCGTACGCTATTACTCGTGGTCCGGCACCTTGCAGCCGGGCAAGACCGACAAGGGGCGCAACCTGTTTGACGGTACCAACCGCAGTTGCCGGTTGTTCGCCAAAACCTTCGTCCGTGAAGCCGGGCATTGTGATGGTATGGTCGGGCGCTACAGCTCGCACCTTGGGACGGTGATTGGCGACGAGTATCCGCTGGATCACTTCGATATCGTCAATCAATCGTTGGGACTGGTGGGCAAGGGGGCGGACCCGATCAGGTTGTTTGTCGAGCATGCGGCACGATTGCAGGCAGCCGGTGTTTAACAGGAAGACCGCGATGCGTCAGGTCAGGCTAACGCTGACCTTGCGGCCTAATACAGTGGTCCAGCGCTCAGAAAGAATCACCCCGCCCAGGGTCAACATCCCCCCCACCAAGTGATACATCGCCAGCTGCTCATGCAGCACCACCGCCGCAATCAGCGCGGTAATCAACGGCAGCAAATTGAAAAACAAGGTGGTCCGGCTCGGCCCCAGGCGTATCACGGCCTGCATCCAGGCCAGCGGGGCAACCATCGAAGCCAGCAGGCAGGCGTACAGCACCAGCGGAGTGTTCTGCAGGGTCAAGCCGGCCTTCTCTGAGAAAAGGAACAGCGGAAACAACACCACCACCGCTACCAGCACCTGCAAATACAGGAGTACCAGCGGCGGCAGTTTCAGCTGCCACTTCTTCAGCAACGTGCTGTAGACCGCATAGGCCAGGGTGGCGATCAGCATCATTGCGTCGCCGAGGTTTACCCCGTGCTCCAGTAGCGTGTCGAGGCTGCCCGAGGACACCACCACCAGCACACCGGCGAACGACAACACGGCACCCGCCAGCGCGCCGATGGTCAGGCGCTGACCGAGGCTGATGATTGCCATGGCCAATGACATAAGTGGCATCAGCGACAGGATAATGCCCATGTTCGTGGCCGAAGTGAGGCTTGCGGCGAAGTAGGCCAGGCTCTGGTAGACGGCCATGCCGAGAACGCCGAGGACAAAGACCTTGCCCAGGTTCGGGCGGATCGCCGGCCAATGGTTCAGCACTGGCTTGAGCATGAAGGGGGTGAACAGCAGGCCGGCGAGCAGCCAGCGGTAGAAGCCGATCTCGGCGGGGAAGATCGCCCCGGCTGACATCTTGGTGATCACGGTGTTGCCGGCCCAAATGAAAATGGCCAGCAGGGGATAAGCGTATTGCATGGGAAAAACCAGAACGTTAATGAGGGGCAATTATCCGCTTGTCTGGATACAAGCCTATACTTCTATCCAGACAACCCGCCCCTGATTTCGGACAGCATGAACAGTAAGCACATCGACCTGCTGGATTTCAGCGAATTGCCGACCCCGGTATATTTCCGCTATGCCGATTTCGAAACCCACGAATACGCCTCGGCACACCGCCACCCCTGGGGGACCCTGGAGTATTCGGCCAACGGCGTGTTGCACATGGAAATCGGCAGCAGCCGGTTCATGTCGCCACCGCAATATGCAGTGTGGGTACCACCCGAAACCGAGCACAGTTTCTACAGTAACCAGCCAATCAACTATCGCGCCGTGTGTCTGGCGCCGACACTTTGTCGCGATCTGCCAAAACAGGCCTGCACCCTGGCCATCAGTGACATCCTCAAGGCAATCCTCAAGGACTTCGCGGCCCGCGACGTGAAAATCCCCGACTGCGATGCGGACCAGCGCCTGGCTCAGGTACTGGTGGATCAACTGCAACAAGCGCCGGTGCACGAGTGTTATTTACCTTACGCCAGCAGCTCCGGATTGCTCGGGGTTCTGCAAGCCTTGCAGGCCGAACCGGGCGATAACCGCCCCCTGGCGGAGTGGGCCGCAAGCATTCATGTCAGCGAACGTACGTTGGCGCGCCAGTTTGTCCGTGAGTTGGGCATGAGTTTTGGTGAGTGGCGCCAGCGCTTGCGCTTTCTGGCGGCCATCGAAGCACTTGATAGTCATCGCAGCATTCAGGAAGTGGCTTTCGACATGGGCTACAGCAGTGGCTCGGCGTTTATTGCGATGTTTCAGCGCCAGGCCGGCTGCACGCCGGAGCAATATCGGCGCAGCCAACTGGAGAACAGGAAGGCGTAACCGGGGTTGTCTACACTCCTAACCATGCTGCCCCCCTTGCTGCTACGACCAGGAGAAAACTCCATGAAGATCTTGCGTGTCCCGTTGTTGATGATTGGTTTGCTACTGTGCTCCCAGGTTTTCGCCACCACGCCCCAGCAGGAGAAAATGACCACCTGCAACGCCGAAGCTTCTGCAAAAAGCCTTAAAGGCGATGAACGCAAAGCCTTCATGAGCACTTGCCTGAAGGTGGCACCAGCGGTTGAGGAAGCCGGTACTGCCCTGACCCCTCAGCAAGAGAAGATGAAGTCCTGCAATGCCGACGCCACCAGAAAAGTCCTCAAGGGCGATGAGCGCAAGGCGTTCATGAGTAGTTGCCTCAAGAAATAAAGCCAGGCGCGAAGATGCGGGGGACGGTCAGGGGGCGAGTGCATTTACTTGAACCCCGACAAAGGTCGACCCACACAATCCCTAGTGCTCACAAGGGATCGCTGGCAGACTGCCAATCCTTTTTACGCCGTTTGTTTTGAGGCTGTATGCCAACGTTTTCTCAGCGACAAATCTTGCTGGTCATCAGCTGGGTCATCATTTTTGGCGGGCTTCTACTGGTCCTGCCCCTGCGGTTGCTGCCCAGCTTGCTGGCCGGGTTGCTGGTTTTCGAACTGGTCAACATGCTCACCCCGCAATTGCAGCGGCTGATCGAGGGTCGGCGTGCGCGCTGGCTCGCGGTGGCGTTACTGGGAACCTTGATTGTCAGTGTGCTGACGCTGATCTTTGCCGGCGCCTTCAGCTTTCTGCTGCACGAGGCGGAAAACCCGGGTGCTTCGCTCGACAAGTTCATGGGGGTGGTTGATCGCGCGCGCGGACAGTTACCGCCGTTCATCGACGCTTATCTGCCGGCCAGCGCCGCCGAATTCCGCGTGGCGATTGGCGAGTGGGTGAGCAAGCACCTCAGCGATCTGCAATTGGTCGGCAAGGATGCAGCGCACATGTTCGTGACGTTGCTGATCGGCATGGTGCTGGGTGCGATCATTGCCTTGCAGCGAGTGCCTGACCTGACCAAACGCAAGCCGTTGGCCGCTGCACTGTTCGATCGGCTGCACCTGCTGGTTCAGGCGTTTCGCAACATCGTGTTTGCCCAGATCAAGATCTCCCTGCTCAACACCTTCTTCACCGGTATCTTCCTGGCGGTCGTGCTGCCGATGTTCGGCATCAAGCTGCCGTTGACCAAGACCCTGATCGTGCTGACCTTCCTGCTCGGCCTGTTGCCGGTGATTGGCAACCTGATGTCGAACACCCTGATCACCATCGTCGGGATGTCCCTGTCGATCTGGGTCGCCATGGCCGCGCTGGGTTACCTGATTTTTATCCACAAGCTTGAATATTTCCTCAATGCACGCATTGTCGGCGGGCAGATCAGTGCCAAGTCGTGGGAGTTGCTGTTGGCGATGCTGGTGTTCGAGGCCGCGTTCGGCCTGCCGGGGGTGGTGGCGGGGCCGATTTACTACGCTTATCTGAAGAGTGAGTTGAAGCAGGTGGGAATGGTTTGATCTGCTGTTGATCTGATTGTGGCGAGGGGGCTTGCCCCCGTTCGGTTGCGCAGCAACCGCAGTCAGTTGAATCAACACATCTGACGGTATGCGGTGTCTGGTTTCGGGGCTGCTGCGCAGCCCGACGGGGGCAAGCCCTCTCATCACAGGGTTGCAGATCAGTCCATGGAGCCGTAGCGTTTTGCAGCCTCGATCGCCAGACCACTGCCGATACTGCCAAAGATGTTCCCTTCCACATGCCGCGCATTCGGCAGCATCGCCGAGACACTGTTGCGCAAGGCCGGAATCCCGCTCGAACCACCGGTGAAGAACACCGTGTCCACTTGATCGACCCGCACGTTGGCGTCATTGAGCAATTGCGTCACGCTGTTGCGCACCCGCTCCAGCAGGTTGTCGATGGCCGATTCGAACAGGGCGCGGCTCAGCTCCACGCTCAGGCCCGCCTCTATGCGATCCAGCGGCACATGGCGGTGCTCAGCGTGGGTCAGCTGGATCTTGGTTTCTTCCACTTCCATCGCCAGCCAGTGCCCGGCGCGCTGCTCGATCAGCTTGAACAGGCGATCGATGCCGCCGGTGTCTTCGATGTCATAGCGCATGCTGCCCAGGGCCAGCTGGGATTTCTGCGAGTACACCGAGTTGATGGTGTGCCAGGTCGCCAGGTTCATGTGGTGGCTGGTCGGCATGTAGGCACCACTTTTCATCCGGCTGCCGTAGCCGAACAGCGGCATCAGGCCGGCCAGCGAGAGCTGTTTGTCGAAGTCGGTTCCGCCGATGTGCACGCCGCCGGTGGCGAGGATGTCCTCGTGGCGGTTATCCACAGCCCGGCGCTCCGGCGACAGGCGTACCAGCGAGAAGTCGGAAGTACCACCGCCGATGTCCACAATCAGGACAAGCTCTTCTTTTTCGATGGTCGACTCGTAGTCGAACGCGGCGGCAATCGGTTCGAACTGGAAAGACACTTCCTTGAAGCCGATCTTGCGGGCCACATCCACCAGGGTGTCTTCGGCTTCCTTGTCGGCCATCGGGTCATCGTCAACGAAAAACACCGGACGGCCCAGCACCACTTCTTCGAATTCCCGACCGGCGGCGGCTTCGGCGCGGTTCTTGAGCTGGCCGATGAACAGGCCGAGCAGGTCCTTGAATGGCATGGCCGTACCCAGGACGCTGGTGTCGTGCTTGATCAGCTTCGAGCCCAGCAGGCTCTTGAGCGAGCGCATCAGGCGGCCTTCGTAGCCCTCCAGGTACTCGTGCAGCGCCAGCCGGCCGTACACCGGGCGGCGTTCCTCAATGTTGAAGAAGACCACCGAAGGCAGGGTGATCTTGTCGTCCTCCAGCGCGATCAGCGTTTCCATGCCGGGGCGCAGCCAGCCGACGGTGGAGTTGGACGTGCCAAAGTCGATACCCACGGCACGGGCTGGAGATGCGTTGTTCATGTCTTTCAGGTTCCGGTTAAAAAACGGCCGCGCAGTGTATGTCAGAGTGCGACAGATTCGAAGGCCGACTATCTGCTAAATCTCGCAGCGCTATGTCTTGAAAGACGCGTCGACACCCCCAAACTACCCTGCATCAACCGGACAGCCGCGCGACTGCTCGCAAGAAGCACCGCCTGCTGCCGATAAACTTCTTCTGCGCCGGCCGGTCACAACATTGAGATCGGGCAGACCAAAGGCTGCAAACAAGCGCATGCTGTGGCCTGTGGCGCGATTTTTAACGGATGGTGATTCCCGCGATGGATTTCAAAGACTATTACAAGATTCTCGGTGTGGAACCGACAGCGGACGACAAGGCGATCAAGGCCGCCTATCGCAAGCTGGCGCGCAAATACCACCCGGATGTCAGCAAGGAAAAGGACGCCGAAGCCAAGTTCAAGGATGCCTCGGAAGCCTATGAAGCACTGAAAAGTGCCGACAAGCGTGCTGAGTACGATGACTTGCGCCGCTATGGCCAGCATGGTCAGCCGTTCCAGGGACCACCGGGCTGGCAGAGCCGTGGCGGTTTCGGTGGCGGTGGTCAGGATACGGGCGATTTCTCGGACTTTTTCAGTTCGATCTTCGGCAACCGTGGCCCTGGTTTTGGTGGTGGTGAACAGTCACGTCGCAGCACTGGACGTCGAGGGCAAGACGTGGAAATGGAACTTGGGGTTTTTCTCGAAGAAACACTGTCGACCGAATCGAAGAAAGTCACCTTCCAGGTGCCGCAGTACAACGCGGCCGGCCAGCATGTGAGCAACACCAGCAAAAGCCTGAACGTGAAGATTCCGGCCGGCGTGACCGATGGCGAACGCATCCGCCTCAAAGGGCAGGGCGCCCCGGGTGTCGGTGGCGGCGCCAATGGCGACCTGTACCTGACGATCCGTTTTGCGCCGCATCCGAAATACGATGTCGAAGGCGAAAACCTGATCATCACCCTGCCGCTGGCACCGTGGGAGCTGGCCCTGGGCGCTGAAGTCGCGGTGCCGACCCTGACTGGCAAGATCAACCTCAAGGTCCCGGCCGGCAGCCAGAATGGCCAGCGCATGCGCGCCAAGGGCCATGGCCTGATGAACAAGGCTGGCGAGCGCGGTTATCTGTTTGTGCAGTTGAAGGCGGTTATGCCGAAGAAATCGGACGACGACATCAAGGCCCTGTGGCAGGAACTGGCGAAAAAAGCCGCATTCGATCCGAGAGAGAACTTTTGACCCTATAGAACAAGGAGTCACTGACCATGAGCAGCCCCCTGATCGTTCAACTGGACCTGGCCGAATTCTGCGAGGCGACCGAGCTGTCGGACGTCTATGTGATCGAAATCGTCGAGCACGGCATCCTCGAACCTCAGGGCACCCTGCCCAAGGACTGGCGCTTCACCGATTACGAACTGACCCTGGCCAAACGCGCCGCCAAGCTGCGGCGCGATCTGGAACTGGAATGGGAAGGGGTTGCGCTGGCGCTGGATCTGCTTGAGGAGGTCCAGCAGTTGCGGGCGGAGAACCGGATGCTCAAGCAGCGGCTGGGGCGGTTGGTGGTGGACTAAGGCAGCGTGAAACGACGCCATGCTTGGGGTACGCCTGGAGTTTGAAGTCTTAAATGCTCAATGCCCCCTTCTGGCATTGTTTCCGAAAGTGACCATTTCGACACTGCGATGTGACCAAGAGCCATCAGGGTTTCGACTCATACTGTATTGACGGACTATGTTTTGAGAAATCCTTCTCGTCGGAGGAAGAGGCGGTACGTCTGGGTCTGTTGCTCTGATTCCATCGATAGTAAATTCTGCAGGTCGAGTTCTCACTCTTCCGGGTTGATCCGAATTCGACGGCGCCACTATTGCACCCCTGACCGTGCGTGGTTGCATATACGAAGACGGGTTTAACGACGCATGCTCTCTCAGTGCGGCAGCCTCATCATACGAGGGCAGTGCCGATTCTACATACGGAGGCGGCGGATCCATTGCATCGCCAGCGGATGGAGAATGAGTCCCAGATGATCCCCTCCTTGGAGCAGGAACATAGACATTCGCGTCAGTTGTTATCAGGGGACGTGCAGCAGGGGGACGGGGAGGTGGAGATGTAGATCTACGTCTGACGACATTAAAAAAATTTCTGATACGCCCCGTCGGATCCGAAAAATTCACCGGATCCCCCAAACAATACATATACGCATTCAACCCTCCCTTCCCAAAAGGACTCAAATCGTCCGGACTATGAAAACGCATCAACACCGGGCTGTAAGCCCTGTAGCCATTGCCCAGTAAATACCAGCCAATGTTCGATTCGCGCAGTTCGCCGTTGAAGCCCAGGCGTGTGGCAACCTCCTGTCCCGCGGACCGCTCGCCGTAGGCGGAATAGGCAATAGGGTTTGGCCTGCCTCCGGCGATTTCGGCGATCACGGAATTACTGGCGTCGGTGGCAAGCATCAGGGTACGTGGCTGGGGAGAGGTGTTGCTGCTATCAACATTTGATGGGGGCATGACGGCGTCCTCCTTGTCGGTTTCTCGACTGGTTCGAACCTGCAGCATTACTCAGCTCCCAGCCGCTTGTGTACTAGCAGATCTGATAGTCCCGATACGCGCGGCAGCGGGCAAATAAGAGTCGGGCTCCCAAGCCAGCGTCACACATAACACGCTAATGGCCCAACATTGATCTCAACAGTTCCCTGCCATTAAACTAACTCTTTCGTATTGTTTGATCTAAATCATTCGTTCAGTAAGCTATACAGCCCTTTCTTATATGACGAGCACTAACTGCTATAAGCGAATCTTAGACGCCTCCTTATTTTCTAATTAACTTCTGGATCTCATTTTGCGTCATCTTCAAAGTGCTAGTTTGCGTGAAAGTCCCGTTAGTCGTACTTTCTATTCTGTATGTGCGCACACCACCTCCGGGTACCTGTCTTGATGATGGAACGGGAGGAAAAATAGAATCAGACGCAGGAGCAGGACGAGGAGGAATAGGGGGAGGCGTGTGTACCTCGGCTCGTACTTGAAGTTGCGTTACTGGTTGGGGCTTTGGAGGCGTGACATAGACGTTGGCC
>Ga0247818_10002602_pt1 | contig 11644 bp, 7 predicted proteins | sample 13C_Glucose_Day1_FD_192424 | JGI IMG/M metagenome (GOLD analysis project Ga0247818, IMG submission 192424) | Soil microbial communities from agricultural site in Penn Yan, New York, United States - 13C_Glucose_Day1 | ecosystem: Environmental > Terrestrial > Soil > Agricultural land | place: USA...
GCACTGCGATACGCCCCCGGTCCAACCCCATACACCTGCTTGAACTGTCGGCTCAGATGGCTCTGGTCGGCAAACCCCAGTTGCATCGCAACTTCCAGCGGCAAACAACCACTTTGCAGCAAGGCCCGCGCCCGGGCGATGCGTTGTTGCATCAGCCAGGTGTGTGGCGGCATACCGGTGGCCCGACGGAACACCCGGGCGAAATGGAATGGCGAGAGGTTGACCGCCGCCGCCAGCGCCTCCAGGGAGGGTGGTTCTGCCAGTTGTGCGTGCAGCAGTTCCTTGGCCAATGTCACCGCCCGGTGTTCTTTCCCGGGTTTTCCAGCGTTCGGAACCGCCGCATGACGCTGCAACAGCGACAGCATCAGTTCGCGCCAGACCGTTTGTTGCTGCAATGCGGTGGCGGGGCTTTCCAGTAAACGGTGAAGCTGGCAGAAACCGTTCACCAGATCCCGATCGCGATACAGCGTGGCGCCGAACGCCGGCAAGTGATGGGTCGGCAGTTCGAGTTCGGCCAGTAGCGAAGTTATCTGCCCGCTGTCTGGATAAAACGCCCGGTACAGCCAGCCATCCTCGGTGCCTTTGTGGCCGGTGTGCAGTTCATCGGGGTTGATCAGCACCAGCGTGCCGCTACCCGCCAGGTGTTCGGCGCCGCGATAGCGATAACGCTGGGCGCCGGCCATGATCATGCCGATCACATAGCCGTCATGCACATGGGGGGCAAAGCGATGATCGATGTAGCGGGCGGACAACAACTCGACCCCGGCCAGTGGCGGGGTTTGCCAGAAGTGGATTGACTCGCCTTGTTCAGCATCCATGATTCAAGTGCGCCCTGCGGCGGCCAGCCACTCGGGGATGCGCCGTTCCAGGTAGTAACCCGGTTGCCTGAGCGTGCCGTCGACGAAGCCGACATGCCCGCCCTTGGCTTGCAGTTCGAATTGCGTGCAAGCGGACAACTCGTCGACTTGCGGCAGGCTGTGGGGAAAAACGAAGGGGTCGTCGGCGGCCTGAATCATCAAGGTCGGCGTACGAATTTCACCAAGGAAATAGCGGCTGGAGGCGCGGCGATAGTAATCCTCGGCATCGGCGAAACCGTGCAGTGGTGCGGTGACGCGTCCGTCGAAATCCCAGAACGTGCGCATGTTTTCCAGGGATCCGAGGGCCGCCAGGGCTGCCAGGCCGTCCTCGCGTCCGTCGTGCTGGAACTGTCGCTGTTTGTTCTTGATGTAGGCGACCATCTCACGCATGAAATGCGCCTGGTAAACCTTGGAAAAGCCTTGGCCGATACGGTCGGCGCACTGGTCCAGGCGGAACGGCACCGACACCGCCACGGCGCCCATCAAATTACTGTCGCTACCGGTTTCGCCCAAATGCTTGAGCAGGACATTACCACCCAGGGAGTAACCCACCGCATACAGTGGCGCCAGAGGCCGTTTGGCCCGCAAGTGTTTGATGGCTTCGGCCAGGTCTTCACTGGCACCGGAATGGTAACTGCGCGGCAGCAAATTGGGTTCGCCCGAACAACCGCGCCAGTTCAGCGCGACGCTGGCCCAACCTCGGTCGTCCAGGGCCTTTTGCATGCCAGCGACATAAGGCGAATTCGAGGAGCCGGTGAGCCCGTGCAACACCAGTACCAAGGGTGCGTTGGCGCTGTGTGGGCCATGCCAGTCGAGGTCGAGGAAGTCGCCGTCTTCAAGCCACAGGCGTTCGCGTTCGCGGTCGATGTGCACGGTTTTACGCCACAGCGGCCCCCACAAGGTTTGCAAGTGCGGATTGCCGATGCCGAAGGCAGGGGTAAAGGACGGCGGTGGGGCCAGGGCGGGGTGCGGTTGCACAGTCATTCTCGGTGGAGGTGTTCATGAGTCTGCCCGAAGACGCGGCGGGGCAGCGCCGCGACCGCGTCATCATGGCTGTCTAACTTGCCACAATCTCGCCAGGCATGCGACACATGGCATTGGTTGCGCTTTCGCTCGGAGCTGGCAGTGGTTGTTGATCTGTCTTCGGCCCCAGGATGACAACGCGCCATTGGTCGGCGTGGTGATGCCGGTTGAGCGCGCTTTTGATTGATGCGAGGTTCAGCTTCAAGGCCGCTTGCGTGGAAAAATCGAGGTCCAGCGGCAGATCGTGGGCACTGATGATTTGCAATCGCTTCAGGATCTGCGCGTTGGTAGCACTGTTCAACGGTGAGCTACCGGCCAGTTGCTGTTGGATGTCGTCAAGTTCCTGTTGGGTCGGCCCTTGGGCGAGGAAGTCGCTGAACATTGTTTTGATATGGGCCAGCACGGCATCGGCCTGCTCTGGTGGGGCCTGCAATTGAACGGTCAGCCACCCTTGTGCCTGAAGAGCTGAAAGGCCGGCTTCAACGTGGTAGGTCAGGCCTCGGCGCTCACGAAGTTCATTCATCAGTCGGTTGGTGAAAATACTGCTGGCCATGTAAAGCGCGACATAGTCCGGACTGCTTCGCAGGACACTTGGCTGGGTAAGATGCAGGTAAGCCTGGGTCGATGGTCGCTCAATGCGCAGCAGATCTGGAGCGCCTGGGCTTGTCACTGGCTGGATCGCGGCAATGGCCGGTCCCAGGGGCAAGGCCGCTGATATCTGCGCACCGATGCGCTGGGCTTCTTCCTCGGTGAGGTCGCCGACCAGTGTGATCTGGGCATTGCCCGCGGCATAAGCCTGGCGATGAAAGTCTTGCGCCTGGGTGCGGGTGATGGAGGCAAGCCCGGCCCGGGTTCCATAGAGGGACTGAGCATAACCGTGGCCGGGAAACATCTGGCCGAGATTGGCTTCTCGGGCTTGAGCGGCATGGGACTGATCTTCAAGGTCCAGAAAGTACTGAAATTGGGATTTCACCTCAGGCAGGGATTCTTCCGGCAACAGCGGCTTGCCGAGTACTTGGGCGAACAGCTCCAGGGCTGGAGTGCGCCGTGATTCGTCACTCAGGCTACGCAGGGAAAACCAGGTCCGGTCCTGGTTGATACCCAAATTCATCCTTGCACCCAGATTATCGAACGTCGCCTGTATGGCGTTGACGTCCTTGCCAGCCACTGCCTCATTCAAAAGGCTATAAGTGACTGCGGCCAGGCCGGGTTGAAGCGGTGTGTGGGCGCTGCCGGCGGCAAAGCTCACAAGGGCATCGAACATCGGCAGGCCAGGGGTGCGGATGAACAGGATCTTCGTTCCGCCGAGGGTTTTGTAACCCTTGATCGGCAGTGTGCGGTGGGTCGTCGGGGTCTGGGGTTCATTGAGCGATTGCAGCGCTGGTTTCCGGGGCGCCGTGGTTGCGGCGGCAGGGGCCTGGGCACTCAACAGCATGCCGGCCAGGATCAATCCATTGATGAGGCCTTGGAACTTATCCATTGTTTTTCTCCGGCAGGATTTTCGCGGTACTCAGGCGCTCACGCGTCAGGTAAGTCTTTGCGACTTGTTGAATATCCAGGGGAGTGACCTTGGTCAGCTCATCCGTATCCTGATCCGCCAGCCGCCAGTCCAGACCGATGGTTTCCAACAGGCCCAAGGTGTTGGCCTGCCCTTCCAGATCATCCTGCGCATAAACCGTGTTAGCGATCACAAGGTTTTTTGCGCGCTCCAGGTCTGCCGGTTCCGGTGCCTTGCTCTTCAGTGATTCGATCACTTGCCACAGACGGGCGAGGGCTTCGTCAGCGTCATTGAGCTTGTCCGGGTTGAGCTGTGTGCTGATGGTCAGCAACGAATCACCACGATTGAAGGCGTCGTACTCTGAGCGGGCCTCAGTGAATATCGCTTCGCTCAGTTGCAGTTGTTGTTTGATCCGCGCGCTACTGGATCCGGCCAGTAACATATTAAGAAGGCGCAGGGCATGGGCGGTCCGACGATCCGGTGCCGTGGCCAGGCTTGGCGCGTTGAAGCTCATGATCAGGCGTGGGGAAGCTATCGGTGCATACAGGGTCAGTGACCGTTCACCGGCAGAGGCCAGCTCGACGGGGGCATGCGCCACGGGTGTCGCGCGCCGCTCAAGATGGCCGAAGTGCTGCTGTGCAAGGGCCTTGATCCGCTCAGGCGTTACATCGCCAACCACCACCAGCGTCGCATTGTTTGGCGAATACCAGGCCTGATACCACTGCCGCAATTGCACGGCGTTCATGCGTTGCAAATCGTGCATCCAGCCAATCGTCGGGGTGCGATAGCCGCTGGACGGGTAGGCAATGCTGTTCAGTCGTTCGCGAGCCGAAGCGATGATTCCATCATCAACGTGCATCCGGCGCTCCTCCTGAATGACCTTGAGCTCCGGTGTGAAGTCCTGTTCATTGAGCTCAGCCGTACTCATCAGGTCAGCCAGTATTTCGAAAGCAACACCTGTCCGGGCAGAGGGCAATGTCTGGTAAAACGACGTGTAGTCCGTGTAAGTTGCGGCGTTTTCACTGGCGCCAAGCTTCTTCAGTATCGCCTCGAACTCTCCGGCGCAGGCCTTGCTGCTGCCTTTGTAGACCATGTGTTCGAGGGCGTGGGACAGGCCCGACTGGCCGGGCGGTTCGTAGCTTGCACCGACCTTGATCCAGAGTTGGGCGGTGACGATGGGGGAGCGGTGGTCCTCGCGCACGACAACCTTGAGGCCGTTATCCAGTACGAAGTCTTGCGTCGCAGGGGGTGTCGCCGCGCTGGCCATGAGCGGCAGCCAGACGATGAAGGGCAGCACAAGCGTGCTGCATGAGATGTTCATCCGTGTTCATCCTCAGTGGTTTGCAGTTAATTGCGCAAACCACTGTGGATGATCCGTAAGGACGTCAGGCGGTAACTATGTAGTGCACTTCACGACCGGTTTGGGGTGGTCGTCTCGCGGGAATCAGAGGTGCGTTGCTCGCAGCTTGCTTGGAAATACCGTGCACCACAGCAGGTCCGCAAGGGACAGGAAACAATTGATGGCAGGTCCATTATTAATGTTCCGGAACCCCCAGCGGTTACTCGAAAGGGTTATCAGTAGGGGCCGGTAACGGCTTTTGCGGCACGGTCGGGCCAGCACTGACGATGACCATCTTGTCCATGCTCAGGTGTTTGTTCATGGCGGCCTTGACCTGCTCGACGGTCAGGGCCTGGGACTGTTGCATGAAGTCTTCCAGGCGACTCAACGGCAAATTAAAGTAGCCGATGACCGCCAGTTGATCGACGATATCGGCGTTGCTCGCGGTGGACAGCGGGAAGCTGCCGGCCAATCCGCGCTTGGCATCGTCAAGCTCTTTTTCGGTCGGGCCGTTCTCAAGGTAGTCGGCCAGCACGTCCTGCACCAGTTTCACGGTGCCTTCGCTCATTTCGGCGCGGGTTTGCAGTTCGATCATGAACGGGCCACGCACCTGCTTTGGGGTGAGGCTCGAATACACGCCGTAAGTCAGGCCGCGTTTCTCGCGCACTTCGCTCATCAAGCGGGTGCCGAAGCCGCCGCCACCGAGAATCTGGTTACCCATGGACAACGCCGCGTAATCCGGGTCGTAGCGGTCGATGCCCAATTGCGCGAGTATCAGGTTGGTCTGCTTGGACGGGAACTCGATATGGCCGACGCTGGCCTTGGGCTCGACCGGTTGCGCGATTTTCGGCAAGGCTGGCCCTTTGGGCAGGGCGCTGGAAATCTGGGCAGCAATCGCTTCGGCTTCCGCGCGGGACAGGTCGCCGACCAGTGCGATCCCAACGTTACCGGCTGTATAGGCTTTCTCGTGGAAAGTACGCAGTTGCGCCAAAGTAATCGCCGGTACGGTTTCCGCCGTGCCGTAGCTGGAATGAGCGTACGGATGATCACCATACAAGCGGCTCATCAGTTCCAGGTTCGCCAATTTACCGGGGTCCTGCTTGTAATATTCGAAATGGGTGAATATCAGATTCTTCATGCGGGTTAACGAGTCGGCCGGGAAGATTGGTTTGCCCACGACTTCAGCGAACAGCTTCAGGGCCGGCTCGCGCTTGTCCTTGGCACTCAGGCTGCGCAGCGTAGCGACTGCCATGTCCTTATAAGTGTCGTTGCCGAAATTGGCGCCAAGGTCTTCGAAGCCCTGGGCAATGGCACTGGCGTCTTTGCCGGCCACTCCTTCGCCGAGCATGGCGTTGGTCAATAGCGCCAGACCGAGTGCGTTGCCGTCGTGGCTGCTGCCGGCGGCGAAGGTCAGGCGCATGTCGAACATCGGCAGTTCATGGGCTTCGACAAACAGCACCTTGGCACCGTTGGCTGTGTTCCAGGTTTGTACGTCAAGTTTGCGGGAGCTCGGTACTTTGCCGTCGAGCATCGCCAGTGATTCCACCGGCAGGTTGGGGCCATCAGGACCGTCAGTCTCATGAGTTGTTTCCTCGGGCAAGGCATGGGCAACACTCACGCGAGAGCGGGTGAAAAATGTGTGGGCCGCTTTCTGGATGTCCTCGGGAGTTACCTCCTGCAGACCGGCAAGTTCAGTATCCATCAGCTTCCACGACAGGCCGATTGTTTCCAGCTGTCCGATGGTGTGAGCCTGACTGTTGATCAAGTCTCGTTGGTAGACCAGTTGAGCGATCGCTCGAGCGCGCGCCCGCTCGATTTCTTCAGCAGAAGGCGCGGTGGTTTTGAGCTGTTCGAGCAGTCGCCACAGGCCGGCTTCAACCTGCTCTATGGTTTTGTGTTTCCGGACGTTAGGTGTCGCTGACAAGGTGAACAAGCTGTCGCCTCGGGTGTAGGGGGCGTAATCCGAAGATGCATAGGTAACAAGCTCTTCTCCACGTTGCAGGAGCGCCGGGATACGGGCGCTATAACCACCATCAAGCAGGGACGCAATCAGCCGCAAGGCGTTTACCGAGTGTTTGTCTTCGGCGGTGGCTATACCGGGCACGTTGAAGGCCATGAGTATTTCCGGTTCCCGGGTCTGTGTGTGCACTGTAATCCTGCGTTCGCCTGGCTCTGCCAGTTCCAGCGGAATCTTGACTGGGGGGATGTCACGACTTTGGATCGGCCCGAACCAACGCTGGGCCAGAGTGACGACCTCTTCCGGTGTCACATCACCCACCACAACTAGCGTGGCATTGTTCGGCGCATACCAGGATTGGTACCAGTGACGCAGCTCTTCGATCTTCATGCGCTCAAGATCGGCCATCCAGCCAATGGTTGGCGTTCTGTAGCCGCTGCTGGGGAAAGTGATGGTAGAGAAGAGTTCTCGCGCCCTGCTCATCGAGCTGTCGTCGACACGCAGGCGGCGTTCTTCCTTGATGACTTCGATCTCTTTATTGAACTCTTCGGCTGGCAGGTGTGCGTTCACCATGCGGTCGGCTTCGAGTTCGAAGGCCACGCCAAGGTAGTCGCGGGACAGCAACTGGTAATAAACGGTAGCGTCGTCGCTGGTGAAGGCATTCTCCTCAGCGCCGAGGCTGCGCAATATTATCGATGCTTCACCGGGTCGGGTTTTATTGCTGCCCTTGAACACCATGTGTTCCAGGGCGTGGGATAGCCCCGATTGCCCCGGATGTTCATAGCTGGAACCGACTTTGTACCAGAGCTGGGAGATCACCACAGGTGCTCGATGATCTTCGCGAACGATGATCTTCAGGCCATTTTCGAGAGTGCACTCATGCGTAGGGGTTGGAGTTCGTTCTGTCATTGGCTTGTTCATCCATTGGTTATTCATTGCATCCATGCGAGACATTTCGCACGTCAACGATGATCCAGGAGCAGAGGAACAAGCCACCTCAGATGTGTTGCGTTTTAAGAAGCCGCCGTGGTGCCGGGCAAGCCATCGGCCTGCCCGTGCGCTTTACTCGGCAGGGTTTTCAGTGCTGCGCTGCCACAATGAGTAATACACGCGCCCGGATTTCTGTTCCCGGTGCAGGCGCCAGTTCTCCGGCAGGCCCAGGGTCGACGGCGCCGACTCGCTTTCGGTGTACACCCAGGCGTCTTCGGCCAGCCATTGGCGCTCTTCGAGCAACTTGCAGACGGTGGGCAGCAGGTCCTGGTTGAACGGCGGGTCAAGGAACACCAGGTCGTAGGCCGTTGCGGTCTGGGTTTCCAGGTAGCGCAGGGCGTCGGCGGTCTGGACCTGGCCGTTGGTGCAACGCAATGTGCCCAGGTGTTCCTTCAGGCTGGACACCGCGATGCTGCTGGCGTCCAGCGCCTGACCCATGGCTGCGCCGCGGGACAGGGCTTCGAGGAACAGCGCGCCACTGCCGGTGAACGGGTCGAGTACCTTGGCACCGGGTACATAAGGTGCGAGCCAGTTGAACAGGGTTTCACGCACTCGGTCCGGCGTCGGGCGCAGGCCCGGGGCGTCGGGGAAGCTCAGCTTGCGGCTGCGCCATTCACCGCCGATGATGCGCAACTGGTTTACGCCGTTGTGGACGTTTTTGGCGGGTTTTTTAGGGTGGGCCATTAATGCTCCGGAACCCCGAGCGGCTGCTCGGAAGGTTTATCAGTAGGGGCCGGTAACGGCTTTTGCGGCACGGTCGGGCCAGCGCTGACGATGACCATCTTGTCCGTACTCAGGTGTTTGTTCATTGCGGCTTTGACCTGCTCGACGGTCAAGGCCTGGGACTGTTGCATGAAGTCTTCCAGGTGACTCAGCGGCAAGTTGTAAAAACCGATGGCGCCCAGCTGACCGACGATATCGGCGTTGCTGGCGGTGGACAGCGGGAAGCTGCCGGCCAGTTCGCGCTTGGCGTCGTCCAGCTCTTTTTCGGTCGGGCCGGTATTAAGGTAGTCGGCCAGTACATCCTGCACCAGTTTCAGGGTGCCCTCGCTCATCTCGGCACGGGTTTGCAGGTTGATCATGAACGGGCCGCGTGCCTGCATCGGGGTGAAGCCCGAATACACGCCGTAAGTCAGGCCACGCTTTTCGCGCACTTCACTCATCAAGCGGGTGCCGAAGCCGCCGCCACCGAGAATCTGGTTACCCATGGACAACGCCGCATAGTCCGGGTCGTCGCGATCGATGCCCAGTTGCGCAAGCATCAGGTTGGTCTGCTTGGACGGGAACTCGATATGGCCGACGCTGGCCTTGGGCTCGACCGGTTGCGCGATTTTCGGCAAGGCCGGGCCTTTGGGCAGGGCGCTGGAAACCTGGGCGGCAATCGCTTCAGCTTCCGCGCGGGACAGGTCGCCGACCAGCGCGATCACCACATTACCGGCTGCGTAGGCTTTCTCGTGGAAAACACGCAGCTGTGCCTGGGTGATCGCCGGGACGGTTTTCGCCGTGCCATCGCTGGCGTGTGCGTACGGGTGATCACCGTACAAGCGGTTCATCAGTTCCAGGCTCGCCAGTTTGCCGGGGTTCTGTTTCTGGTATTCAAAACCGGCGAGCATCTGGTTCTTGATGCGGGCCAGCGAGTCGGCAGGGAAAGTCGGCTTGCCGATGACTTCGGCGAACAGCTTCAGGGCCGGTTCGCGCTGGTCCTTGGCACTCAGGCTGCGCAGCGAAGCGATTGCCATGTCCTTATAAGCGCCGTTGCCGAAATCGGCACCCAGGCCTTCGAAGCCCTGGGCAATGGCACCGACGTCCTTGCCGGCCACACCTTCGTTGAGCATGGCGTTGGTCAACACCGCCACGCCCGGTGTATCGCCGTCCTGGCTGCTGCCGGCAGCGAAGATCAGGCGCATGTCGAACATCGGCAGCTCATGGGCTTCGACAAACAGCACCTTGGTGCCTTCGGCGGTGTTCCAGGTCTGCACGTCCAGCTTGCGGTGTTGCGGTGCCTTGCCGTTGAGTTCGGTCAGCGATTGCAGTTTCTGGCTGGCCTTGGCCTTGTCCAGGGCTTCGCTGGCATTGGTTTCACCGGAGCGCGACAGATAGAACGCGGCGGAGCCGATAACGGCGACGGCGACCAGGCCGATCAGGGCCAGGCGGGAGGGTTTACGCTCACTCATGAGTCGTCTCCAGAGGCAATACATGGGCGACGCTGAGACGTTCGCGGGTGAAGTACAGCTTGGCGGCTTTCTGGATGTCTTGCGGCGTGACGCTTTCCAGATCGGCCAGTTCGGTGTCCATCAGTTTCCATGACAGGCCGACCGTTTCCAGTTGGCCGATGGCGGTGGCCTGGCTGGTGATCGAGTCGCGCTCGAAGACCAGGCCGGCGATGACTTGTGCGCGTACGCGTTCCAGTTCTTCGGCGGTTGGCGCCGTGGTTTTCAACTGGTCGAGCAGCTTCCACAAACCGGCTTGCGCCTGGGCGATGGTCTTGTGTTTCTGCGAGTTTGGCGATGCCGACAGAGTGAAGAGGCTGTCGCCACGGGTGTAGGCGTCGTAACTCGACGAGCCGCCGGACACCAGTTCTTCTCCGCGTTCCAGTTGCGTCGGGATGCGCCCGCTGTAGCCGCCGTCGAGCAGCGCCGAGATCAGACGCAGGGCATTGACCAGGCGCTTGTCTTCGGCGGTGGCGATGCTCGGCACGTTGAAGGCCAGCATCAGGCTGGGCAGTTGGGTCTGTACGTGCAGAGTGATCTGGCGCTCGCCTGGTTCGGCCAGTTCCAGCGGTTTTTTTGCGGCGGGCACATCACGCTTGGCGATCGGGCCGAAATAGCGTTGGGCCAGGGTTTTGACTTCGTCCGGAGTGACATCGCCAACCACCACCAGCGTAGCGTTGTTGGGCACGTACCAGGTTTCGTACCAGTGGCGCAGCTCTTCGACCTTCATCCGCTCAAGGTCGGCCATCCAGCCGATGGTCGGCGTGTGATAGCCGCTGGCCGGGTAGGCCATGGCCTTGAAGCGCTCGTAGGCCTTGGCCATCGGCTTGTCGTCGGTACGCAGGCGACGTTCTTCCTTGATGACCTCGATTTCCTTGGCGAACTCGTCGGGCGGCAGGCGCAGGCTGGCCATGCGGTCGGCTTCCAGCTCGAAGGCAACGCCCAGGCGATCACGGGCCAGCACCTGGTAGTACGCGGTGAAGTCGTCACTGGTGAATGCGTTCTCTTCGGCGCCGAGGTCGCGCAGGATCAGCGAGGCTTCGCCGGGGCCGACTTTCTCGCTGCCCTTGAACATCATGTGCTCCAGAGCGTGGGACAAACCGGTATTACCCGGCGTCTCGTAGCTGGAGCCGACCTTGTACCAGACCTGGGAAACCACCACGGGCGCACGATGGTCTTCGCGCACGACCACCTTCAAGCCATTGTCGAGAGTGAATTCGTGGGTGGGTTGCGGGTCGGCAGCCAAGGCCGAAAGGGGCAGGCAAACTGTGCTGAGCAGCAGGCCTGCGGCGCGGCGGGCAAGAGCATTCATTCGTTTTCAAACCTTTGGGGCTGCCCGCTTGGTCTTAGCGTCAGCGGGCGAGAGGTAGGGCGTGTCATCAATCATTACCAGTACCGCGCCGGAGCCTGATAGTGCGCAGGGCAAGGCGCGAGGAGTGTAGTTTGGTATTCCAAATAAACTCCGAGCAACGCAGCCCTGCGCACTATCAGGCCCGGCCCTCCGGGTGGTCGCCTGAAAGCGGGCCATACTGCGTTGCAGTCCTTGGCAAGGAAAGCACATTCCCTGCGGCCTGCGCCTTGTCTGGCCCGCTTTCAGGCGGCCACGCGGTACTGGTAATGATTGATGACACGCCCTAGGATACTGATCCGTTTTAGCGGCGGCCACGCCTATCAGGCCTTTATGCTTGATCAGGTTGAATGGGTTTGCGACGGAAGGTGGATATTTATCAACTGAATTCCGCGTTTTCGCCGATTTTGCTGCTTTAGTCC
>Ga0247818_10002605_pt1 | contig 11634 bp, 10 predicted proteins | sample 13C_Glucose_Day1_FD_192424 | JGI IMG/M metagenome (GOLD analysis project Ga0247818, IMG submission 192424) | Soil microbial communities from agricultural site in Penn Yan, New York, United States - 13C_Glucose_Day1 | ecosystem: Environmental > Terrestrial > Soil > Agricultural land | place...
GTGTGTCGTTGTGGGTTCAGCGTTTTCAAGTCGCTGTGTGTCTATTGTGGGTACAGCTTTTTCCAGCCGCAGTATTTCGATTATGGATTCGGTATAGCACTTTCAGGTCGCCGTATTTCTAGAGAAACCCACGGTCAGTCCCCTCTCCCCTTGGGAGAGGGTTAGGGTGAGGGGCTTTTCAGCCTTCCACCGCAGGAATATGCCCAAACATCTCCTGCACAAACGCCACACGCTCTTCGACGGTTTCACTCACCCCACGAGCCTTCAACTCTTCCAGCCGCGCCTCGACCGCATGGCAACGCAGCGTCAACCCACAGTCATTGGCGATCTGAATGTTCAACCCCGGCCGGGCGTTGAGTTCGAGAATCAGCGGCCCCTTGTCCTGGTCCAGCACCATGTCGACACCGATGTAACCCAGGCCGCACAGCTCATAACAGCCGGCGGCGAGTTTCATGAAGCCGTCCCAGTAGGGCAATTGCACGCCGTCCACCGCATTGGTGGTGTCCGGGTGCTTGGTGATGATGTTGTTCAACCAGGTGCCGCGCAAAGTCAGGCCTGTGGCCAGGTCCACGCCGACGCCGATGGCGCCCTGGTGCAGGTTGGCCTTGCCGCTGGACTGGCGGGTCGGCAGGCGCAGCATGGCCATTACCGGATAGCCCATCAGCACGATGATGCGGATGTCCGGCACGCCTTCGTAGCTGATGCTCTTGAAGATCTGGTCGGGGGTGACACGGTACTCGATCAGCGCCCGGTCGCGGTGACCGCCCAGGGAATACAGGCCGGTGAGGATGCTGGAGATGTGGTGCTCGAGCTCTTCGTGGGCAATGATCTTGCCCGACACCGTGCGGTAGCGGCCTTCGAAGCGGTCTGCGACAACAATGATGCCGTCGCCGCCTGCGCCCTGGGCCGGCTTGATCACGAAGTCGTTGCGCCCGCCGATGATCTCGCCGAGCTTGTCGATTTCCTTCTCGGTAGAGATCACGCCATACAGTTCCGGCACATGAATGCCGGCAGCGATGGCGCGCTCCTTGGTGATGATCTTGTCATCGACAATCGGGTACAGGCTGCGCTTGTTGTACTTGAGCACATAGTCTGCGTTGCGCCGATTGATGCCCATGATGCCCCGGGCTTCCAGGGCCTTCCAGGTCTTCCAGAAGCCGAACATCAGGCGTCAGCCTTCTTCAGGAAAGCCTTGAACCGGACCAGTTCGGTCAGGCGGTAGCCGCGATAGCGACCCATCGCCAGCATGAAACCGACCAGAATCAGCAGGATCGCCGGGAAGGTGAACACGAAGTACACCAGTTCCGGGACGGTCATGATCAGGTGCGCCAGGGAGGCGGCGAACAAGGTGCCGATAGCCACTTTCATGGCATGGCTGGCGCCGCGCTCTTCCCAGGTGATCGACAGGCGTTCGATGGTCATGGTCAGAATCACCATCGGGAACAGTGCCACTGACAAACCGCGTTCCAGGCCCAGTTTGTGGCTGAACAGGCTGATGGCCGCGATCAACACCACCACGAACGTCAACACCACCGACAGCCTCGGCAACATCTGCAGCTTCAGGTGTTCGAGGTAGGAGCGCAGTGACAGCCCCAGCGCGGTGATAACGGTAAACAGCACAATGCCGAAGCCGAGCTGGGTTTCGCGGAAGGCCAGGGCGATCAGCACCGGGGTGAACGTGCCCAGGGTCTGGATGCCGATCAGGTTGCGCAGGATCAGGATCACCAGCACGCCGATCGGGATCATCACCATGATCATGAAGGTCTGCTGGGTTTGCAGCGGCAGGCCGTACAACGAGTATTCGAGGAACTTGGCATCGGTGTTTTCGTCGGTCAGCTTGGCCAGGCGAATGGCGTTCATTTCGCTGTTGTTCAGGCTGAAGGTCACGGTTGCTTTCTTGCCGCCGTCGACGGTAATCAGGTTTTCATCGCCGCTCCACCACAGCAGGCGGTCGGTCGGCAGCCCCTGTTCGCCGGTTTCCGGGTTGAAGTACAGCCAGTCGGTACCGTTGAAACTGCGCAGCCACAGTTCCGGGACTTGCGGCTGGTCGGCCACCAGGCGAATGGTGTGGACCTTTTCTACTGGCACGTGGGCAATGGACAGCAGCAGTTCGACGATTTTCGCCTTGTGCGCCGTGGTCGGATCGCCGGCCAGCAGCAGTTTCACATTGTCATCGTTGACGTTGTTGACCCGCTTGATGGCTTCGCCGATGAAGGTCTCGACGTCCGCCGAATGCTGGCGAATGGGTGCAAGCAGGGCTTCGGCGGCGACTTTCTCAGGGCCTTCGATGGGCATGCTGTCGCGGAACGTCGCACCTTTGATCTTGGGTTTTTCGCCGGAGTAGCGTTTGGTCAGTACCAGGCGGTAATAGAGCGTCTGGTTGCCCTTGGCCCGGCGCGCCGACCAGGTAACCTTGCGGTTGCCGTCAACGCGGTTCACGGCCACGCCGTAGTTGTTGGAGATGAAGCTCTCGTTGAGGCTGACGAAGTCGCGGCTCAAGGGCGGCACGAACATCTGGATCTTGACCGGATCCTTGGCACTGGCGACGAACTCGACCTTGGCGTCGATGTTCCATAAGTCGTCGGTGGCATCTTCGGTCACCGGAATGCCCAGCACGAAGATCTGATAGGCCGTGACTGAAATGCCCAGCACCACCAGGATGGCGATCAGCAGTTTCAGATGAAGGGTAAGAGCGCGCATTTAAATTACTCTGCGATATGAGCGTCGGTGGTGCAGGCGGGTTTGCCTGCAGCATATTTAAGGCTGGGGTCGACCAGCGCATCGAAACGTTTGAGCGCTTCGGAGCCAATCAGCAGCGGATATTGGAATGCGCTGCGGTCAGTCAGGTTCACTTCGATGCTGCGTAAGGCCGAGCCCATGCAGATATCCAGTTCGATCACCGGGCGGGCCGTGTACTTCTTGCCTTCTTCCGGGTCGTAGTCGCCGGCCCGGCGCTTGATCTTGCTGACGCGGGCCAGGGGGCGTTCGATCGGATGCGAATGAGCGGTGTCGATGGCCAGGTAGAAGCGCACCCACGACTCGCCATTGCGTTTAAAGCGCTTGATGTCCCGGGCACTGAGTGAAGCGGTTTTCGCTCCGGTGTCGAGTTTGGCCGCAACTTCCAGGTCGATGCCGCCCAGCGATGCGTACTCATTGAGGCCGTACACGGTCTTTTCACCCGCCGCTGCAAAATCGGGCAGGTAAAGGAGAAAAAGAAGTGCAGGGAAGGGCTTGAGTCTCATAAATCCTGGTGCGCAGCAGTCCGTGTTTCGATTCAAGGCCCTGGCATCGCTGCGCAAGCTCCCTCGTATGCCTGCCAGGGTTTCATGACAGGCAGTGCAGATGTGACACACAAATGCGGGCGGCATTCTAGCACGGTGGTTTTATGGCGCCAGCGTGGCCCTGTGCTCCAGTTGTAGACATCTATACGTGATGGAACTGCCGGTTATCAGAAGATTGTCGACAATATCCAATTATCCTTTGACTCCCATGGCGCTTTTCGCTAATTTTTGCGGCATTGGATTTCAAGGTGTCGACAATATGCTGGATCAACTCGATCCCCCGGTGATTGCGCAGGACGATTCGGAGACTCTCTCCGAGAACGTCTTCCGGCGTATTCAGGCGGCTATCGTCAAAGGCGATATCGCCCCGGGCAGCAAAATCTCCGAGCCGGAACTGGCGCGCACCTACGGTATCAGTCGTGGCCCGCTGCGCGAGGCCATCCATCGCCTGGAAGGCCAGCGTCTGCTGGTGCGTGTGCCGCACGTCGGCGCCCGGGTGGTATCACTGGACCACGCCGAGTAGATCGAGCTCTACGAAATCCGCGAGTCCCTCGAAGGCATGGCCTGCCGTCTGGCCGCCGAACGCATGAGCGTCGAGGAGATCGATGAGCTGCGTCAGGTGCTGGTCACCCACGAGCGCGACGAGGCGTTTCAGGCCGGTCGTGGCTATTACCAGCAGGAAGGCGATTTCGACTTCCATTACCGAATTATCCAGGGCAGCGGCAATCGCACGCTGACCCAAATGCTCTGCGGCGAGCTGTACCAACTGGTGCGCATGTACCGGATGAAGTTTTCCAGCACGCCCAATCGCCCACACCAGGCGTTCGCCGAGCACCACCGCATTCTCGATGCCATCGCCGACCGTGACGGTGAACTGGCCGAGTTGTTGATGCGCCGCCACATCGGCGCTTCCAAACGCAATATCGCCCGTCATTACCAGGACGGCGCCAACCCGACAGCCAAACGAGGTGAGTCATGAGTTTGAACAAGAGCACTCCAGGTCAGCGTTTCCGCGATGCGGTCGCCAGCGAGCATCCATTGCAAGTGGTCGGTGCAATCAACGCCAACCACGCGTTGCTGGCCAAGCGCGCCGGTTTCAAGGCGATCTACCTGTCGGGTGGCGGGGTAGCTGCCGGCTCCCTCGGCCTGCCGGACCTGGGCATCACCGGCCTGGATGACGTGCTGACCGACGTGCGTCGTATCACCGACGTTTGCGACTTGCCGCTGCTGGTTGACGTGGACACCGGTTTCGGTTCGTCGGCCTTCAACGTTGCCCGTACCGTGAAGTCGATGATCAAGTTCGGCGCCGCGGCGATCCACATCGAAGACCAGGTCGGTGCCAAGCGTTGCGGCCACCGTCCTAACAAAGAAATCGTTACCCAGCAGGAAATGGTCGACCGCATCAAGGCTGCTGTTGATGCGCGTACCGATGACAGCTTCGTGATCATGGCCCGTACCGACGCCCTGGCGGTGGAAGGTCTGGAATCCGCTCTGGATCGCGCTGCTGCCTGCATCGAGGCTGGCGCCGACATGATCTTCCCGGAAGCCATCACCGAGCTGGACATGTACAAGCTGTTCGCCAGCCGCGTGAAAGCGCCGATCCTGGCCAACATCACCGAATTCGGCGCGACGCCGCTGTACACCACCGAGCAGTTGGCTGCGGTCGACGTGTCCCTGGTGCTGTACCCGCTGTCGGCCTTCCGCGCCATGAACAAGGCAGCGGAAAACGTCTACAACGCACTGCGCCGCGATGGCACCCAGGCGAATGTCATCGACACCATGCAGACTCGCATGGAGCTTTACGATCGCATCGACTACCACACCTTCGAGCAGAAGCTCGATGCGTTGTTCGCCGCGAAGAAATAATCAACGCCCTGTCACTGTAGGAGCGAGCAAGCTCGCGATGGACGTCAACGAAAACGCGGGAAGCCGCGGCGTAGCGTCCACCATCGTCGGAGCGCCGCCCGGAGCATGCTCGCTCCTACAGGAAGACGGACGAAGTTTCCCTGACAAATTCAAGAATGCTGGAGACAAAAAATGGCCGAAGCAAAAGTACTCAGTGGCGCCGGGCTCCGTGGCCAGGTAGCCGGGCAAACCGCACTGTCCACCGTGGGCCAGGCGGGTGCCGGTCTGACCTATCGTGGTTATGACGTCCGTGAACTGGCGGCTGACGCACAGTTCGAAGAAGTCGCCTACCTGCTGTTGTACGGCGACCTGCCGAGCAAAGCACAACTGGCTGCCTACGTCGCCAAGCTGAGCAAGCTGCGTGACCTGCCGCAAGCGTTGAAAGAAGTGCTGGAGCGCATCCCTGCCGATGCCCACCCGATGGACGTGATGCGCACTGGCTGCTCGTTCCTGGGTAACCTGGAAGCGGAGAACAACTTCTCCGAGCAGCACGACAAGACCGACCGTCTGCTGGCCGCCTTCCCGGCGATCATGACCTACTGGTATCGCTTCAGCCACGAAGGCAAGCGCATTGACTGCGTGAGCGACGAGCAAAGCATCGGTGGTCACTTCCTGCACCTGCTGCACGGCAAGAAGCCGAGCGAGCTGCACGTCAAGGTGATGAACGTTTCGCTGATCCTCTACGCAGAGCACGAGTTCAACGCATCGACCTTCACTGCACGTGTTTGCGCGTCGACCCTGTCCGACCTGTTCTCCTGCATCACTGCGGCCATCGGTTCGCTGCGCGGCCCGCTGCACGGCGGCGCCAACGAAGCGGCGATGGAAATGATCGAGCGCTTCAGCTCGCCTGAAGAGGCGATCAGCGGCACCCTCGGCATGCTCGAGCGCAAGGACAAGATCATGGGCTTCGGTCACGCGATCTACAAAGACAGCGATCCACGTAACGAAGTGATCAAGGGCTGGTCGAAAAAACTCGCTGAAGAAGTGGGCGACAAGGTGTTGTTCCCGGTTTCCGAAGCCATCGACAAGACCATGTGGGAGCAGAAGAAACTGTTCCCGAATGCGGACTTCTACCATGCCTCGGCGTACCACTTCATGGGTATCCCGACCAAGCTGTTCACGCCGATCTTTGTCTGCTCGCGCCTGACCGGCTGGGCTGCTCACGTATTTGAGCAACGCGCCAACAACCGCATCATCCGCCCGAGCGCCGAATACACCGGCGTTGAACAGCGCAAGTTCGTGCCAATCGAACAACGCTGAACGGTGGAGGCTTCCACGCGGGTTGCTGATTGAACCGGTGATCATTGTGGGAGCGGGCTTGCTCGCGAAGACGGGCTGACATCCAACATCGATGTTGACTGATACACCGCTTTCGCGAGCAAGCCCGCTCCCACATTTGACCGAGTTCAATTCGGCAGCTGCGCCAGGGCCCCCCTTTGTATTTACCGTGACCGAGTCCCGACTGATGAACACAGAATTCCGTAAAACGCTTCCCGGCAGCCATCTGGATTATTTCGACGTTCGCGCGGCGGTCGAGGCCATCCAGCCCGGCGCCTATGACACCCTGCCGTACACCTCCCGCGTGCTGGCGGAAAACCTTGTGCGTCGCTGCGACCCGGCCACGCTCAACGAATCCCTGAAGCAATTCATCGAGCGCAAACGCGACCTCGACTTCCCTTGGTTCCCGGCCCGTGTGGTGTGCCACGACATTCTCGGCCAGACCGCCCTGGTCGACCTCGCCGGTCTGCGTGATGCGATCGCCCTGCAAGGTGGCGATCCTGCGCAAGTCAACCCGGTGGTGCCGACCCAACTGATCGTCGACCACTCCCTGGCCGTCGAGCGTGGTGGTTTCGATCCGGAGGCGTTCGAGAAGAACCGCGCCATCGAAGACCGCCGCAACGAAGACCGTTTCCACTTCATCAACTGGACCAAGAAGGCGTTCAAGAACGTCGACGTGATCCCGCCAGGCAACGGCATCATGCACCAGATCAACCTGGAGAAAATGTCTCCGGTGATCCAGGTGCGTGACGGCGTGGCCTTCCCTGATACCTGCGTCGGTACCGACAGCCACACCCCGCACGTCGATGCGCTGGGCGTGATCGCCATTGGTGTTGGCGGCCTGGAAGCCGAGAGCGTGATGCTCGGCCGCGCCTCCTGGATGCGTCTGCCTGAGAGCGTCGGCGTAGAACTGACCGGCAAGCTGCAACCGGGCATCACCGCCACCGACATGGTGCTGGCGCTGACCGAGTTCCTGCGCAAGCAAAAAGTCGTTGGCGCATGGCTGGAGTTCTTCGGCGAAGGCGCAGCGGCCCTGACCCTGGGCGACCGCGCGACCATCTCCAACATGGCCCCGGAATACGGCGCCACCGCTGCGATGTTCTACATCGACCAGCAGACCATCGACTACCTCAAACTCACCGGCCGTGAAGACGACCAGGTGCAGTTGGTGGAAAACTACGCCAAGACCACCGGTCTGTGGGCTGACAGCCTCAAGGGCGCGCAATACGAGCGCGGCCTGACGTTCGATCTGTCCTCGGTAGTGCGCAACATGGCCGGCCCGAGCAACCCGCACGCCCGTGTAGCGGTTTCGGATCTGGCTGCCAAAGGCATCTCCGGCCAGTGGGACGATGTCCCGGGTCAAATGCCGGACGGCGCGGTGATCATCGCCGCCATCACCAGCTGCACCAACACCAGCAACCCGCGCAACGTGATCGCCGCCGGCCTGCTGGCGCGTAATGCCAACAAGCTCGGCCTGGCCCGCAAGCCATGGGTCAAGTCGTCCCTGGCCCCGGGTTCGAAAACCGTGGCGCTGTACCTCGATGAAGCCGGTCTGACCGATGAGCTGGAACAGCTCGGTTTCGGCGTCGTCGCGTTCGCCTGCACCACTTGCAACGGCATGTCCGGTGCACTGGATCCGGTGATCCAGCAAGAGATCATCGACCGCGACCTGTACGCCACTGCCGTATTGTCCGGCAACCGTAACTTCGACGGCCGGATTCACCCGTACGCCAAGCAGGCATTCCTCGCTTCGCCGCCTCTGGTAGTTGCTTACGCGATCGCCGGCACCATCCGTTTCGACATCGAGAAGGACGTGCTGGGCGTAGTAGACGGCAAGGAAATCCGCCTGAAAGACATCTGGCCGAGCGATGAAGAAATCGACGCAGTGGTCAAGGCGTCGGTCAAGCCGGAACAGTTCCGTCAGGTCTACATCCCGATGTTCGCCATCCACGAAGACACCGGCCCGAAAGTCGCGCCGCTGTACGACTGGCGCGAAATGAGCACCTACATCCGTCGTCCGCCGTACTGGGAAGGCGCACTGGCCGGCGCGCGTCCACTCAAGGGCATGCGTCCTCTGGCAGTGCTGCCGGACAACATTACCACTGACCACCTGTCGCCGTCGAACGCAATCATGCTCGACAGCGCCGCCGGCGAATACCTGGCGAAAATGGGCTTGCCGGAAGAGGACTTCAACTCTTACGCGACTCACCGTGGTGACCACCTGACCGCGCAGCGCGCGACCTTCGCCAACCCGAAACTGTTCAACGAAATGGTTCAGGAAGACGGCAAGGTCAAGCAGGGTTCGCTGGCTCGCGTGGAGCCGGAAGGCAAGGTCATGCGCATGTGGGAAGCGATCGAAACCTACATGGATCGCAAGCAGCCGCTGATCATCATCGCCGGTGCCGACTACGGTCAGGGTTCGTCCCGTGACTGGGCCGCCAAGGGCGTGCGCCTGGCCGGCGTGGAAGCGATTGCCGCCGAAGGTTTCGAGCGCATCCACCGCACCAACCTGGTGGGCATGGGCGTGTTGCCGCTGGAGTTCAAGCCGGGCACCAACCGCCACACCCTGGCCATCGACGGTAGCGAAACCTACGACGTCGTCGGTGCTCGCACACCGCGCGCTGATCTGACGCTGGTGATCAATCGCAAGAACGGCGAAGTCGTCGAGGTCCCGGTGACCTGCCGTCTCGACACTGCCGAAGAAGTGTCGATCTACGAAGCCGGCGGCGTGCTGCAACGCTTCGCCCAGGACTTCCTCGAAGAGTCGGCAGTGGCCGTATAACACAGGCTGTACAGACATGGGACCTTGGGTCCCATGTCTGTTTCTGGATTAGGAGAGACGAGCATCATGGCTCATGCACCACAGATCAAAGTCCCTGCCACCTACATGCGTGGCGGCACCAGCAAAGGCGTATTTTTCAGCCTGCAAGACCTGCCTGAAGCAGCTCAGGTTCCCGGCCCGGCCCGCGATGCCCTGTTGCTGCGCGTGATCGGCAGCCCCGATCCTTACGACAAGCAAATCGACGGCATGGGCTGCGCAACTTCCAGCACCAGCAAAACCGTGATCCTGTCCAAAAGCATCAAGGCCGATCACGACGTCGACTACCTGTTCGGTCAGGTTTCCATCGACAAGCCATTCGTGGACTGGAGCGGCAACTGCGGCAACCTGACGGCTGCAGTCGGCTCGTTCGCCGTCAGCAATGGCCTGATCGATGCCAGCCGCGTTCCGCACAACGGCGTGGCCGTGGTTCGCGTGTGGCAGGCCAACATCGGCAAGACCATCATCGCTCACGTGCCGATCACCAACGGTGAAGTGCAGGAAACCGGCGATTTCGAACTCGACGGCGTGACCTTCCCGGCTGCCGAAGTGCAGATCGAATTCCTCGATCCGGCTGCGGAAGAAGAGGGCGGTGGCGGTTCGATGTTCCCTACCGGCAACCTGGTGGATGACCTGGAAGTACCCGGCGTGGGCACCTTCAAGGCCACCATGATCAACGCCGGCATCCCGACGATTTTCGTCAATGCCGAAGATATCGGCTACACCGGTACCGAGCTGCAGGGCGCGATCAACGGCGACCCGAAAGCGTTGCTGATGTTCGAAACCATCCGTGCTTATGGCGCGTTGCGCATGGGGCTGATTGCCAATATCGACGAAGCGGCCAAGCGCCAACATACGCCGAAGGTGGCTTTCGTGGCCAAGCCTGCGGACTACGTGGCATCGAGCGGCAAGGCGATTGCGGCCGGTGATGTCGACCTGCTGGTGCGTGCACTGTCCATGGGCAAGCTGCACCACGCAATGATGGGCACCGCTGCGGTGGCCATCGGTACGGCGGCGGCTATTTCCGGCACCTTGGTCAATCTCGCTGCCGGTGGTATCGAACGCAATGCGGTGCGTTTCGGTCATCCGTCGGGCACCCTGCGTGTCGGCGCCGAGGCCAGCCTGGTGAACGGCGAGTGGACCGTGAACAAAGCCATCATGAGCCGCAGTGCGCGGGTGTTGATGGAAGGTTATGTTCGCGTTCCTGGCGACTCGTTCTAACTGACGCCTATCCCTGCAGGAGCGAGCCTGCTCGCTCCTGCAGGGTGTGCAGTGAAGCTATTTCACTTGAACCGCCGCTCGACACCTTTCTCCACCAGAATTTTCGCCGAAATCTCTTCCACCGAAAAATGTGTGGAGTTGATGTGCGGGATGTTCTCGCGACGGAACAGGTTCTCCACTTCGCGCACTTCGAATTCACACTGGGCGTAGCTCGAATAGCGGCTGTTGGGTTTGCGCTCGTTGCGGATCGCGGTGAGGCGGTCCGGGTCGATGGTCAGGCCGAACAGCTTGTGCTGGTGGGCGCGCAGGGCACTTGGCAGGGTCAGGCGTTCCATGTCGTCTTCGGTCAGCGGGTAGTTGGCGGCGCGGATGCCGAACTGCATGGCCATGTACAGGCAGGTCGGGGTCTTGCCGCATCGGGAAACGCCCACCAGGATCAAGTCGGCCTTGTCGTAATAGTGCGTGCGGGCCCCGTCGTCGTTGTCGAGGGCGAAGTTCACCGCTTCGATGCGCTCCATGTAATTGGAGTTGGTGCCGATGGAGTGGGACTTGCCGACGGTGTAGGAAGAGTGCTCGGTGAGTTCCTGTTCCAGTGGTGCCAGGAAGGTCGAGAAAATGTCGATCATGAAACCATTCGAGGTTGCGAGAATCTCACGAATGTCCTGATTGACGATGGTGTCGAAGATGATCGGGCGAAAGCCATCGTTTTCGGCGGCTTTATTGATTTGCTGGACCATTGCCCGCGCCTTGTCGACGTTGTCGATGTACGGTCGGGTGAATTTGCTGAAGGTGATGTTTTCGAACTGCGCCAGAAGGCTTTGGCCCAGCGTTTCGGCGGTAATGCCGGTGCCATCGGAAATAAAGAAAGCAGATCGTTTCATTTGCACCTTGGGCCTTAAGCTCATGACGATTTTTCGATATGATAGGCGCGATTTGCAGGCCGCCAATGGCCTGCATTCTCACTTATTTTCCAGGTCCAGGCCATACAGCTGGCAAACGCTCCCTTGAGCAGCCGGTTCCTGAGCTTTTCCAACACAGTTAGTGGAGAGATCACCTTGGTAGAGTACGTAGTTTCCCTCGACAAGCTCGGCAAAGACGACGTTGAGCACGTGGGGGGCAAGAACGCATCCC
>Ga0247818_10002608_pt1 | contig 11626 bp, 11 predicted proteins | sample 13C_Glucose_Day1_FD_192424 | JGI IMG/M metagenome (GOLD analysis project Ga0247818, IMG submission 192424) | Soil microbial communities from agricultural site in Penn Yan, New York, United States - 13C_Glucose_Day1 | ecosystem: Environmental > Terrestrial > Soil > Agricultural land | place...
GGGCGCGTTCCTCTGCCTCATCCCGGCGGGCACATGGGGCTTGAGCACCGAGGCCTCGGCCTCCTTCACCTGCAGGAAGAGCGGGTCGCCGTGGTCTCTGCCACGCAGCAGCACGATCCAGCAGCGCGTCCCGACGCTGCCCACGCCCACCACTTTCCGTGCCAGGTCGACAAACTCGAACCGATCGAAGAGAACGCGCCGCTCGTTCGACAGTGTGCGTCGGTAGTTCTTCAGCAGACCGCTGACTTGCGCTGCGAGCTCCTCACGGCCGGTGTCGCGCAGCAGGTCGCCGATCGGCACCAGGAGCGGCGGGTCGCTCTTGATCCGCACCTGGCCGTCCACGATCTCGGTCAGCTTGCCAAAGGCCTTGAGGCTGTCGTTGGCGCGGGCCTTGACCAAATTCTTGTCGAGGGCCTTGCGTCGGGTGGAGCTGATCTGGTCGTTCAACATCACACGGACCTCGTCGAAGTCAGCGTGGGCGTACCAGACGTCGAGCGTTCTCATGGAAGCGAACTGGGCCATGGCGTCGCGGTACTGGCGGACCATCCGCACGACGAGCTTGCGACGGATACTCCGCGAGTAGCCGTTGCCCCTCCCGGCCACGACGAAGCTCGCGGCGAGACGCTTGAGATCCCACTCCCACGGACCCGGCATCGACTCGTCAAAGTCGTTGATGTCGAACAGCAGTCGGCGCTCGGGCGATGCGAAGACCCCGAAGTTCGACAGGTGGGCGTCACCGCACATCTGCACCCCGAGGCCGGAGACGGGCGCCGCACCGAGGTCGATCGCCATCCCCTTGGCGTGGCCGCGAAAGAAGGTGAAGGGGGACACCATCATCCGGCCGTGCCGCACGGGCACCAGCTCGGGGACCCGGGCCCGTGCCTGCTCCTCCAGGACCGCGACGGGGTCGGGTCGATCCGCCGACAGCACCAGCTGGTTCTGGTCGCCCGGAGGCAGTACGCGGCGTGCTTCCAGCCCGAGTGCGGCACGCTCATCGGGCTCCAGACGAGCGGCGCCGCTGTTGCCGCGCGGTGGCCGCTGCCCCTGCTCAGTGGAGGCGGTGGCCACCGCGGCCTCACGAGTGCGTGTGCTCATCCGTCATCTCCTCCGGTCGTGCCCAGGAGCTGCGCCGAGGTGACGCACGTTCTCCGAGACGTCACGGCGTCCTGATGTCCCGTCCGTGGACCGTGACAGCCCAGATGACGAAGACGTCAAACGCGATGATGGTCAGACTCCAGATGGGGTAGTACGGCATCCACATGAAGCTTGCGAGCGCGCTGAGGCACGCCATGATGACGGCGACGGTCCGCGCCCAGACCGCGCCCTGCAGGAGGGCGAACCCGGCAAGGGCCACGACGACGCCGAGAAGCAGGTGGACCCAGCCCCACGTGGTGACGTTGAACTTGAAGACATACTCCTGGCCAAAGACGAAGAACGTGTTGTTCACGAGGGCCACGAAGCCTTGGAAGGCGTGGAAGACCCCGGTCATGACCATGAGGATTGCCGCGAAGACGGTCACGCCGATGGCGCCGGCGCTGACTTCTCGCTGAGTGGTGCCCCGACCTGTGGGGGTACTGGTTGTCATGATTTGCCTCCGTCCTGACCGCGCTGTCGCGCGGTCGTGCTGACACTTTCTTTGTATGCCGTGCGGCCGCGTCAGCGGATCACCCCGGAGGGGTGATCCTCAGCGGCGACTCCACCCTCAGCCCTGTGCGGCGGGGCGGCCCCCAGGCGGTGGCCCCCGGTGTGCCAGCTGCAGTCCTGGAGTCTCCGGTGTCCCTGGCTCAGGGGGGCGGGCCAGGAACTCGATGACACCCAACGCGAGCACGCACAGGAGAGCCGTGAGCAGGACGACCCCGGCCGTGGGTCTGGTCCAGAAGACCAGGACCAGACCCGCGGCGATGAGGCACGCGACCCGGAGACCCCGCTTGTGGGCATATGTCCATGCGCCGACGGGTCCCGTCTTCCACCCGGCAGCCTCAGCTCCTCCCCGCAACGAGCCGGCGCCGTGCTCGAGGAACCCCCGGGTCCGCACGGCCGCTGGTGCTGGCCCTGTCACGAACGCGGCAATGGCCACGAGAAGACCCAGGACCGCGGTGGCGCGCAGGCCGGTGCGAAGGAAGCGCACGAACGTGTCGAACACGGTTGCGGCGGCGGGTTGGGAGAGCACGTCCGGAGGAACCGCACTGAGGTACATCACGCGCCCGACGGCCAGCACCAGCCCGAGGACGACCATGGCGGCGACGACCCCCAGCGATCCCCTGAGCAGAGCCCGCCGGCGGTCCCTGGCGAGGAAGACGCCGCCCGCGAGCAGGGCGATGGCGACGAACGGAAGCCACGTCCCCAGGGTGGTCAGCAGGCGGTAGAAACCCTGCGCCTTGGTGATTCCCTCCGACTGGGCCAGCACGAAGGACCGGTCGATGGTCGGGATCTTTTCGGCGAGGGTGAAACCCTGAGCGACCAGCCGCTCCTTCACCTGCTGGATCACGGGGCCGAGGTTGAGGGTGATCGTGTCGCCCTGGGCGCTGACCGCGCCACCCTGGTTGCCCTCGAGCAGGGTCACGACCTGCTCGTGGGCCAACCGGTTGACCTGCGCCCACACGACCGCGAACTGCGGGCTGGCCACGATCTTGCTCACCTGGGTTCGGGTGAAGCTCTCGACGCCGTTGCTGATCGGTGCCGCGAGGGCGGGTAGTGCCGTTGCGATCCTCGGGGGCATGTTGTTCCCCTGCGCCAGGGTCTGGAGCAGGTCGGTCGTGAGCGTCTCGACGTCGATGTACTCGAGGACTGCACCGGTGACCTTCTCCGCGATGGCAGCCTGCACCGCCGGGTCCTTCGCCAGCGGGGCAACGGTCTGGACGTACTGCTCGGTGTCGGACACCTGCGTGCTGGCCCAGACCGACGTCACCGACAGCGGGGCCAGCACACACGCCAGGGTGATGAGCACGGCCGACGAGATCGCCCACCAGATCGACCGCGTCGCAGCGGTGGGCCGGGAAGGCGGCGGGGCACCGGCGGCCGCCAGCTCACCCTCGAGCTCGGCCACCCGCGCGCGGAGGCGCTCAACCTCGTTCGCGTCGTTCATCTCGCCACTCCTCGACTGGTCCAATGGCGCAGCACTTCCACCGTGCAGTACGTCCACCGTCCCTCGACGCGGTGACCGAGACATCACCCCGTCGGGGTGAGGCGGCCCAGCCGCGCCCCCGGCCCGCCAGAGCCATTCCGTTGACGTCAGTTGCCCGCCGACGCGCCCGTTTGGGGTGGAAGAAGTCACCCCCTGGAGGTGAGGCGCCGGTTGTCGCGGTCACTCAGACTCTGAGTCGAGGGAACCTCATGGGGATGGAAGGAGCCTGGACATGTCGTTCTGGGACATTGTGTGGTTCATCTTCATCAGCTTCGCCTTCGTGGCCTACCTGATGGTGATGTTCTCGATCCTCACGGACCTGTTCCGCGACCCGGATACCTCGGGCTGGGCGAAGGCTGTGTGGGTCATTGCGCTGATCTTCCTGCCGCTGCTGACCTCGCTCGTCTACCTGATCGCCCGGGGTAGGGGCATGACGGAGCGGTCGATGAAGAGCGCAGAGGCGATGAAGCGGCAGCAGGACGCCTACATCAGGCAGGCCGCAGGCAAGGCGAGCCCGGTCGACGAGATCGCCAAGGCCCAGGCAATGCTCGATTCCGGTGCCATCACACAGGCCGAGTACGACACGCTGAAGGCCAAGGCGCTCGTCTGAGGCTGAAGGCCAGGCCCGCTCGTGTGGGCGGCTGGTGAGGTTTACGAGGAGGCGCGGGCCGCGGCCCAGGTCGCCGGGACATCGGCGCCGCCCTCCTCCGAGATGCGTCGTCCCATCTGGACGTACGCGGGGTGCGGGAAGATCTTGCCAGCGGCCAGCGCCTGCCCCATGCGGAACGACGTCGCGCCGGCCATCAGGCCCGGGGGCACGAAGGAGAACAGCCTGCTGAGGTCGGCGAGGTCCGCTTGCGAGTTCATCCGCATCAGCAGCAGGTTGTCGCACTGGGACACCACGTTCTCGTGCACCTTGTGCGGGCGCTGCGTGGAGGTCAGCAGGTACAGTCCGAACTTGCGTCCTTCGGCGGCGATCTGGACTGCCTGGTCCGAAGACAGGCGGCTCACCTCGTCGGGAGGCTCGGCCGGGCAGATGTTGTGGGCCTCGTCGATGACGACCAGGCAGGGCCGGCGCGACGGCCGCGTCTCCCAGAGCGTCGCCAGGACGGCCTGCGCCACCAGGTGCTGTTCCTGCATGGTGTCGAGCGAGCCCAGGTCGACGACGGAGCAGCGCGCCGTGGGGTGGCGCAGCTCATGGACCAGCGACGGCTTTGTCGGGTCCCAGAGCCTCCACCCCGGGACCCCTAGGTTGGTGGCCCGCATCCCGAGCTGGCGAGCCCCTGGTGTCTCGGCCTCCAACAGCTGCGCTGGGTCCCTGACCAGGGGCTCACCGTCCCTCTGGAGACGGAGCAGGTCGGTCAGCACGGAGTACTCATCGCGGTCACGGATCGGGTCCAGGCCCAGTGCTGCCGCCTGGGCTGCGGGCTCGAGGTCGGCAAACCGCATCCGCAGCGGGTGGGCCGCTGAGGGGTCGTTGGTCCACACGGCGACGTCGTCCGGAACGTGGGCATACCGCGCAGCCACCGTCGGGTCTGCGTCGTCGCGCACCCTCGGCAGACCCACGTAGTCGGAGTTCGGGTCGAGGATGACCACGCGCAGGTTGGTCTCCGCGAGCACCCGTTCGAGCAGCAGGCCAAGGGAGTAGGTCTTCCCGGATCCCGACTGCCCGCACATGAAGGTGTGCCGGGCGAGGCCGCCGCTGTCGAGCGTGACCGGGACGCCTGGCGCGAGCAGCATCTCGCCGATCGTCAGACCCGCCCGCTCGGGTTGCGTGCGCGTCAGCCACGCACCCACCTCGGCCGGCTCGGCCTCCCGTACCGAGGCGTCGTGGAAGGGGCTGCCGTCGCTGTCGAGGACGATGCCGGAGCCCCGGGCAAGCCGGATCAGCACACCGCCCTCGGCCCCGGGGAGGCCTTCTGCGGTGGCCATCTCCGAGTCGGCCGCCACGTCGGTGACCTGGCCGAGCCGTCGATCGCCGTCGGTCTCGAGGACGACGTACCCGCCGCGCCTCAACCTCAGGCGCTGCAGGGATGCCTGGAACTCGAAGGCGACACCGTCCACGGAGGTGGCGAGGGGCAGGATGCCGCGCTCGATCTCCTCGCGGATACGGCGGTAGGAGGTCACCAGCTCGGCAACACCTGGATGGGCGGGGCGGTCCTGGGATGGCGGGGGCATCAGCACATCGGACATCCGGAACCTCCCCGGCTCGACGATGACGACAGATCGAGGCTAGGACGGCTGCCGCCCACTGGGCTCATCCCCGCTGGGTGATGTGGGTTTCTCACGACAGGCGTGTTCACCCCCTGAGGATGGTGCGTGCGGGATGCTGGCGCCCGTATTCCTTGAGCGGAGAAGGAGGTTGGTATGTGTCGCTGGCTCGCTTATTCCGGGTCGCCGGTCTCTCTGGAGGATCTGATCTTCAAGCCCCAGAACTCGCTCGTGGTGCAGAGCAAGCACTCGCGGTTGGGCGCGGAGACGACCAACGGAGATGGGTTCGGCGTCGGGTGGTACGGCACTCTTGAGACGCCGGGTGTCTTCCGAAGCACTGAACCCGCCTGGAACGACCGCAACCTCCGTGAGCTCTCGGCCCACGCGCAGTCAGGTCGCGTCTTCGCACACATCCGCGCGTCAACCGGATCCCCGGTGCAGCAGACCAACTGTCACCCATTCCGGAGCGGGCGATGGCTGTGGATGCACAACGGGTCCATCGCCGGCTTCCGCGCGCTGAAGCGCGACCTGGTCCTGGCGGTCGATCCGGAGCTCTATCCCGACATCGAGGGATCGACCGACTCGGAGGTGCTGTTCTACCTGGCTCTGACGTTCGGCCTGGCTGACGATCCGCCCACCGCCGTTGCTCGTGCGGTGCACCTCGTGGAGGAGACCGGACGCCGGCACGGCGTCGAGGATCCGATGCAGATGACGGTCGCCACGACCGATGGCGAGACCACCTGGGCGTTCCGCTACTCCAGCGGGGGTCGCTCCCGGTCCCTCTTCCACAGCACCGATGTCTCCACCCTCAGGCAGCAGTACCCGGAGAACCCGCTGCTCCAGAACCTGTCCGAGGACGCGCGGCTCGTCGTGTCAGAGCCCTTGGGCGACCTGGTCGGAGCGTGGCGCGAGGTGCCCGAGGCCACCTGCCTCACCGTCCGCGGCGGCCACGAGGACATGGCCCCCTTCTCGCCCTTGGTGTCGCTGGCGTGACCCTCGGTGTCCCCGGCGTGAGCTGAGGAAGGGGTCCTGCAGGGTGCGTCCAGCGTGGGGCCGGAATCCCGAGGTTGGTGAACCAGGCAGGGCTCAGTGCCCAGCACGGCGGCTGGCGAACGGCGCCACTGGCAGCCGCCGCGGCGCGCCCTCGAGGGCCGTGCCATGCGTGGTCCGGGGACTGGCCACGCGTCGGATGTGGAGGATCACCAGGCCCCGTTCCTGCAACATGGCGGCGATCTCTGGGATTCCCTTCCCGTTCTGTACCGGCAGCAGAAAGACACTGGAGGACGCGGCGTGCCGCACGCCCATGCCGGCGAAGGCGACGAGATACGCCGGCCGGAACTCACCGGGCAGGGCGACCTGGTACGAGAAACCGCATTGATGTAGACGGGCACTCATGGTCTCTCCTCCGAGTCAGGCCCTCCCGAGCCGTCGGCATCCGGGTCGAGATCGGACACCCGGCGGACCTCGACGACGTCGAGACCGAGTGACCGAAGGCGCTCCAGCAGTCCGTAGAGCGCGGTCTGGTCCGCGACTCCGTAGAGGATCGTCTGGACCTGGTCATGCGCGTACCTGACGGCCCCCATGTCCTTGAGGTCCTCCTCGGGTACGGTGCCCGCAACGCGGATCTCGTACATCGACTCGGCCATGGAGACGCTCCGTTTCACAACCCGCGAGGGTCGTGGTCACCCCGCGAGGATCTTTGCCTTCTGCTGGGCGAACTCCTCCTCGGTGAGGACCCCTTGGGCCTTCAGCTCACCGAGTGTCTTGAGCTGCTCCAGCATCTCGCTCGACGTGACCGCTGCCGGCGCTTCCGGCTGGGCCTCCTGGCCGCTCGCCTCGTCGTAGGCCCGGTCGCGGGTGGCAGCTGTCTCGGCGTCGCGATCGGCGAACTTCGCGGCCTGACGGCGCTGCACGCGGCCGCTCACGGCCGACGCCGTGCCTGCGATGACAGCCGTTCGCGCGACTCCTCGAAGTAGTCCTGGCATGTCTGTCTCCTCAGGTGGTTGTTTCCATCTCGGCGGCGTCCAGGGCTTCCAGCGCATCCATGACGTCCTGCGCAGGAATGCGGCCGCCCGCAATGAGCTCGCCGCCGGCCTCTCGGGCCGCCGCGACGAAGGGAATGGCCCACAGGTTCTCGTACACGATCACCGCCGCCACGCTTCCGGGCAGCACCGCCTTGGCTGCCTCCTGCATGTCGTCGTTGTCGAGGAGGCCCGAACGGGCCCAGCCGAGGTGTGCATAGCCACCGAGCTGCTCGGCAGCACTGTCGGCGATCTCGAGGCCATAGATGGAACCGTCCTCCGCCTTGCCGACGACAATGAGGTCGTACAACCTGATGATGCCGCGATCGATGAGCTTCACGAGCTCGTCAGCCGTCCGGCCGGTCAGTCGGTTGCCCGTGAACTCGAGGACCACGAAGTCAACTGGGCCATGGACATCTACATCCGTCATGCTTGTCACACTCCTCCAGACCGGATCCCGGCGCGTGCGTCCTGTAGTGATGACCCCAGCCTCCCGTTCGGTGGTGCCCGGCTTCATCACCCGCCCGGGATGAGCCGCCACGCCAGTGGTTCGGAGAAGTCACTCCCGGCTTCGCGTCCGGGGCAGGACTGGACGCGCTGCGGCACACGCTGCAGGCTGGAACACCGTGAAGGTGAGCCTCAACGTCACGAACTACTCCTGGCCTGACGGGCCCACGCAGCTCGCGTCGCGGCTCATCTCCTTGGCCGCCGCGGCCGAGGACGGCGGCCTCGACACGGTCTGGGTCAACGACCACCTGCTGCAGGCCGACCCGGGCGCCGGCCCCGGCGAGAGGGACATGCTCGAGGCGTACGACACCCTGAGCTTCCTGGCCGGGACGACCACGCGGATCGGGCTCGGGGCCATGGTCAGTGCGATCAGCTACCGCGCACCCGCACTGCTCATCAAGGCCGTCACGACCTTGGACGTCTTGTCGGGCGGCCGCGCGTGGCTGGGCGTCGGCGCCGGCTACCCGGGCGAGGCGGAGCGGCTCGCGCTGCCCCTGCCGCCCACCGGGCAACGGTTCGACCTGCTGGCCGACACACTCGCGCTCGCCCGTCACATGTGGACGGGCCAGCCCGGGCCCTTCACCGGCAAGCGCCTCACGGTCCCGGACCCGCAGGGCGTCCCCGGGCCGGTGCGACGCGGGGGAGTGCCCGTCCTGGTCGGCGGCGCGGGAGAGCGCCGCACGCTGCGGCTGGTCGCCGAGTACGCGGACGCGTGCAACCTCTTCGACATCCCCGACGAGGGCGTGACGCTGCGCCACAAGCTCGACGTCCTCCGGGAGCACTGCGACGATGTCGGCCGCGACTACGCCGCCATCGAGAAGACGGTGAGCACGCGCCTGGGGGCCGAGGAGACCGCCGACCAGTTCGCCGGTCGCTGCGCCAGGCTCGCGGGCTGGGGCCTGAGCCACGCGGTCGTCATCACCCCTGGACCGTGGACCGCCCGCCGGCTCGCGACGCTGACCTCCGCCGCGCGGCTCGTCGCGGATGCGTAGACCACGCCGGGTGGGACGTGCCGCTGCTCAGCGGCTGCGCTCAGGTCCGTGGCGCGACGAGGTGCCGCCGCCCCGTCAGCAGCGCCAGGCCGTAGAGGAGCGCCACCACGAGGAGCAGCGCGTTGAAGCCGAGGACGAGGGCGAGGTACTCCAGGGCGCCGCCCACCATGGCGCCGAGGAGGTTGGCCCCGAAGGCCACCGTCGAGGAGGCAACGTCCTTGAACCGCACGGCGAAGAGCAGGTTGGCCATGAAGACCGGCAGGAACGCTATCGTCACGCCAGCCAGGAACCGGGGCACGAGGGACAGGTCGAGCAGGGCGTCCTGGGGGATCAGCCAGGCCGCGGCGAGCGCGGCGAGCAGGCCGGCATACAGCATGATCGGCCGACGGATCGTCACCCGTCGGGCGACCTCGATCGCCGCGAGCACGCTCAGCAGCACGCCCGCGAAGACGGCTGCGTTCACCGCCCACGTCGTGCCGAACAGCAGCGCGAACTGGACGACGTTCTTGGTCTCCAGCAGCAGGAACGCAGCGCCCATGAAGAACAGGTCGGCATAGGGGCGCATGGTGTGCAGCGGACCGGCGACGGCGCGCACCAGCACCACCGAGGCGAGGAGGACCAGGCCGAGCATCCACAGGTAGAAGGAGGGGATCGACCGGGTCCCGAGGTAGGGAAACGGCCGGTCGTCCACGGACGGCTCGAGGGCGGCGGCTCGCGGTGACCAGGTCGTGGTGCAGCCGCCGGTGCTGCCGTCCTCGCGCAGGGTCAGCACCGCCTGCTGCCGCGGGCCGTAGCTCGGCCCGAGCTGGACGCAGGGCGCCGTCTGGTAGACCGTGCGCACGGTGTTGGCGTAGCGGTCGAGCAGCCACGGCTCGTAGTAGTTGTACATGGCGAACGTGCCGCCCGGCTTGAGCAGCGAGCGCGCCCGGGCCAGCGCCTGGGTGGTGAAGAGGTAGTTCTCCAGCCGCAGCGCCGACTGGCCGGTGACGATGGTCGCCGAGTCCGGCAGCGCCAGCAGGATGAGGTCGTACCGGCGGTCGGTCCGCTCCATGAACGCCCGTCCGTCGTCGACGTGCGTGGTCACCCGCGGGTCGGAGTAGGGCCGGTCGGGGTGACGGTCGCGGCCGATCTGCATGAGGGCGGGGTCGATCTCGACGGCATCGACGCGCCGGGCGCCCTGCGAGAGCGCCACGGCCACGTCGTTGCCCGTCCCCGCGCCGATGACGAGCACGTCGTCACGGGAACCGGCGTACGTGTAGGGGTAGAGGTAGAACTGGGAGCTGCGGCGGATGACCTCGACCGGGAGCGCGGTCTGCAGTGGGGTGTTGTTCACCTCGATGCGGACGAGCCCGCCGGCCAGGTCCTGGGAGTGGATCTTGTAGTAGGGCGACCACTGGAAGGTCCCCAGCACCGACTCGGCGCCGAGCATCAGCACGAGGGCGGAGAGGCCGATGACCGGCCAGCGCCTCGCTCGGCCGCCGAGCAGCACCGCGAACACCACCGCGGCGGCCACGCCCCAGCCGAGCGGCGGCAGCCGCATGAACGACAGGGCCGCGAAGGTGACGATCCCGGTCAGGCTGCCCACGATGTCCAGGCGGTAGGCCTCCAGCGGCTCGAACGTCGCGAACGTCCTGGCGACCTCCTGCGCCAGCGCCATCAGCGTCGCCACGGTGAGCAGGAAGACGACAGCCAGGCTGAGCGGCCGAGGCAGTGGCGGCAGGCCGAACAGTCCGACGAGCTCCCACCGGCCGCCCCGGCCCGTGCCCGTGCGCACAGGGAAGGCCAGCACGAAGCCGACCAGCGCGGCCAGCAGGACCGGCGCCAGCGGGAAGAGGTCCCGGCCGGGGCGACCGCGCAGGAAGCCCAGGCCGATCCCGAGGAAGCTGGCCAGCAGGACGAAGTTGGTCAGGTGGACGAGGTAGAGGTTGTTGGAGGACACCCAGCGGATCAGGGCCAGCTCGACGAACAGCATGAGGGCGCTCGCGAGGACCAGCCGGGTCCGCTGGCCCGGTGTCGCGGGCCGAAGACGGTCCCGCGCCACGGAGCGGACGGCTCCGCCCGTCAGGTCGGGCTCGTGGTCCTGCCGCATCGCCGTCCCTCCGTCAGCCCCTTGGGCACCGAGGAGCGAACCGTAGCAATGCACCGCTGCGGCCGCGACCCTCGCGCCGAGCAGCGGAGGTCGTGGCGCTGTTGCCGTGGGGGTCCGACGGGAGAACGCTGGAGGCATGCTCACCGCGCTGCGCCAGGGCCGTGTCGATGGACTTCGGGTCACCGTCGCCTGCGCCAGATCCCTCGACGAGATGCCGTACGACGTCTACTTCCTGGACCTCGTGACCCCGAGCCAGACGGTGCCGGGGGGCGGGCGGTTCGACGAGGTGCCCTACCTGGAATGCCTCGAGCCGGTGCTGGAGGCTGTCGGTGGCCCACCGTCGTGGGTCGTGGAGGTCACCCGGACGCACCGCAGCGACCACGATGGGGTGGGGCAGGCGCACCTGTCGGTGCTCCTGGCGGTGGGGAAGGCGCCCTCGGCCACAGGGCCAGGCCCAGACCTGACTGCCGTGGTGCGGTCTGCCTTCACCCAGATGGCCCACCCGCCCGCGGCTCAGGCGGCTCGGGAGGCAGCCGGGGGACTGTCGCACGCCCAGGCGCTCACGGCTGCCATGGCCGCGATCGCGCACAGCTTCCCCGGCGTCGACCCGAAGGCGCTGTCGCTGACCGACGAGGAGCACCACGCTGCGGAGGGCCGCTGGTCCCTGGGCCTGGCACTGCCC